>OGMC01000148.1_pt1 | contig 26057 bp, 27 predicted proteins | sample 1573011 | NCBI WGS metagenome assembly OGMC01 (sample SAMEA2581888, study PRJEB24529) | metagenome | biome: Human gut stool | place: China | collected 2011
ACCGCAAAAAGGCCCGCTGTCCGGGTGCGTTGGGAGTTTTCAGATACACCCTAGTCCAATCTTTACGTCTCAGACGCGGCTTCTTCTTTTCAATAAATGCCTGTGGCTGCACAAGCAGAAAATCAAATCCCATCATTCTTCCGCCAGATCGGCAATCAACTTGGCGTCGCTGACCGCCAGCGCAAGCTGAAGCTTGTTTTCCAGCCCGGTTTTTTGCAGCATATTTGCCACATGGAATTTGACCGTCGACATCTCGCAGCCCATCTCCGCCGCGATGCGCGTGTAAGACAAGCCCCGCATCAGATGCCGCAGAACTTTCAATTCCGTCTTTGTAAATTCCGTACTTTTTGCCATGCCGATCTCGACCGTCGGAGGCGCGTCCGGAAAGATATGTTCCCCCGCCATCGTTTGCCGGACAACATCCATCAAACGCTTCTGCGTAGAGTCCTTATACCACAGGCTGTCGGCCCCGGCCCTCCTTGCCTCATCCAGAACGGCGCAGTCGATCAGCGAGGTCACAACAATAATTTTGCTCTTCGGCTGTATCGCTTTGATCTGGCGAACGGCAGTCAGGCCGTTCTCGCGGTTCTCCGTTTGCACATCCATCAAAATCAGATCGACAGAGCTTGTCCGGCACACCTCAACCGCCTGCTTTGCGCCGGGGATGGACGCTGTGATCCGGTATCCGTCCTCGGCGCGGAAATAGCTTTCCAGCAGACTGCGGATCATGGTCTGGTCTTCAACGATCATCACTCTCATGTGCTGCTTCCTCCTGTTCCGGCAGACTGAGCATCAGCGTAAAGCGAGGGATGCTCCAAACCTCCATTTTTCCGCCTGCTTCTTCGATACGTTGACGCAGCATGGAAAGGCCTCCGCCCTCTGTGATCTTTTCCTTCGGCGCCGCACCGTTGTTGGTCAGGGCGACCTCCATGCAGTCCGGCTTCTGCCGAAAGTGCACATACAATTCTGTGCCATCTGCGTGACGGACACAGTTTGCCGCACATTCGCAGATCGCCAGTGCGCTCAGTGTGCGTATCCATTGCCTTTGCGGTTCACGCCCTGTCAGAAGAACTCTAACGCCCAATTCTTCCGCTCGTTTTTTCGCCGCCTCCAGCGGTTCGGATTGCGCCGTTATCTGGCTGGAGCGGAAAAGCACAGAAATGGACTGTTCCCACAGCGCCGCGTTTGCACGAAGTTCCTTCAGGTCCGTTTGCTGGAGCAGCACACGGCGTGCCGCAAGAATACTGTGCCCAATGTCATCGTGCACACGCAGCTTCATCGCCAGCGTCTCTTCCTCCCGGATGATCTCCGGCATCTGCACAAGCAGCCGCCGAAGCCGCTCATTCGCCTCCGCCAGCTTCGCGTTTTCCGCTTTCAGCTGGTTCTGCTTCCGGATCAGCTCCGTAACGTCTGCGGCAGTGATCTGCGTATAGTGGACGCCCGCTTTTGTTGTGATCTGCTCCTGCGCAAAGCGCAGCACCTTCCCGTCCGGAAAGCGGTAGATCCGAAGGCGCAGATCCAGACAGCGCACGTTTGCGGGCGGCGAGTGCAGGACGCTCTGCATCTCTGCAAGCGACTGTATGCCGCCTTTTCGCAGCCAGTTTGCAATGGCAAGCATCCGGCGGTTGATGAGCCTTACCACGCCGTTTTTATCGAAGAAGCAGGCTGCGATGGGCAGACTGTCGAAGCTTTCCTTAATCCTGTCCATACGCCTTTACCCCCTCGATCTTTCCAGCTTCCGCGTCACATATTGCAGTCCGTCCTCATCCTGCTCCCATTCCAGATCTGGAAACCGCGCACGCAGCCCGCAGAGCGGCTCCGCCGCTGAAACGCAGAGAGTCGCTTCCACCTGTGCGCCGACCTCTACGGAGATCAGCAGCGCACGCAGCGATTCCAGTTCCGTCTCCACGGCCGCTTCAAACAGGTCGTAGACCTGCGTTGCCTGCTCGACGGTAAGCTGGCCTTCCCCCTTGACGATCGTCTTACAGTCGGCGCCATAGACAATGATATTCTCGGAAGATTCATTGAGACACAGCCGAAGTTCCTGCACACTGATTGCGCCGCGCTGCTCGCCGACAAAAATCAGGTTGCTTCTCCGCTTGATATAGGTCCCGATGATGATGACCTGCCCAAGCAGGTGTCTGGCTCTGTTTGAATCCTCCGTCTTCTGTAATTCAGCCAACAGATCCCGCAGCATTGCGATCTGTCGGGCGGTCTGCGCCTCCATCATGTCATACAGGCGGTTTTCTTCTGTCAGCTTCAGCCATCTTGCGTGCTGTGCTTTCTCCGCCGTCAGAACGTCGCCGGTATCACGCAGCTCATCCCTTGTCAGTTCCAGCTCTTTTCGAATCTGATTCAGCGCGGAAATGTCCTCCTTCCAGAACACCCAGCCGCGGCGCAGCCTGTGCCGCTTCAAAAGCGTATCGTCGCTCAGATGGACAGTATCCTGCTGCATCTGCCGCAGCTCGCTTTGCGGCAAAGCCTCCTGCATGGCGGCAGACACATATTGGGGGCAAAATGCGGGATCCGTAATCTGGACGGGCAGGCTCGTTGCCTCAAAAAGTTCGTCGTATCCGAGGTTGGACTGGATCAGCCCGCATTGAATGCAGCATTCAAGGATGCTCGCAAAGATCAGGCACTGCGACACCGTCATATCGCCCGCAAGCACCCAGACCCAAGGGACCTTTTCGACATACGCATAAGCATAGGCCAGCGAAAGCGCAAGCGGAACCAGCGGCAGCCAGCGAATTCTCCTGCTGCGCGGGATGCGGCAGTTTTTCACCATCGAAAGCAACGCGAACCCCGCGCACAGGGCCTCCCAAGCCAGCACGAAGAAATAGCCGCTCTCATACCGATACGCCCGGTCCGATAAAACGCCGGACGGGAAGGAAAACACCTGCTGGTGCAGATCATTGGTCAGAACGAGCAGGAGCAGAAGCAGCGTTGGAACATACAGAAGCTTTGTCCATCGCGGCAGCCGAAAATCCTCTCCCTTGCCCAGCGACCGGGAAACAAAGACCGACAGCATGGGGATGAACAGCATCGGGAAATAGTAGAAATACCACAGCCAGCGCTCTGCATCCGTGTTTTCAATGGAAAATTTGATTGAGCGAAGAAGAATCCACAGCACCATCAGCGCCGAAATCGCCACCAGATAGCGCCGTACCTGCGTCTGCACGATGCGGATCCGCAGGGAGTAGCACCACACGCTGAACAAAAACACATAGATCCCGCTTCGCAGGTGACTGACAGCCGGAGAATGAAAAATATGCCGGCTTGCATATCGGAGCCACATGGCAAACGCAATGAGCGCCAACACGCCCAGCGCAAACAAGATGCCCTTTTTTGTCGCTTTGCTCATGCCGTATGCCTCCCATCTCTGCACATTCGTATGGATAGTATATCATGCGGACGGAAAAAGGCAACACAGTTTTACACCCTTTGCCGGGAGAATCGAGCCGGACGATGGCCTTGGAACAAAAAATAATTGCAAACCCTATCCAATCGGCGGGGGCAGAAGGGAGCGATAACAGCTAAAATACAAATGGAGCATACAAAAGAAGAGAAAGGCGGTGGAAAAGCGCAGATGCGAAGGATCGTACTGGATATGAAAGGCGGACTTCTGGCGGAAGCGGTCATGCAATCACTTTCGGGATGCGACCCGGATTTTCTTGTCTACCGTTCTTCAAAACCGGAGGAAACGCTTGCCCTGTGCCGGTCCTGCCGTGCCAATGTGTTGGTGATGGAGGTCATCCGGCAGGGCATCTGGAAGCTGAGCGAGCGGCTCAAGCTTTGCAATGCTGTAAAGCAGCTCGGCTGGGTCTGCAAGGTTCTGCTTCTGGTGGATGAGAACGCGGACGAACTGCTTGCCGCCGATGTGCGTCAGGCGGTGAAGGATCAGTTGGTCGACAATTTTATCTATGCGTCGGTATCGCCGACCTACCTCGCGGGCGTGATCGACACACTTTAGCTCTTTGGTTTTCACTGCCTGCGCGGAAAGCCGCATCATGTACGTATTCGACAAAGAAATAACAGAAGGAGGTTCCAGATGAGAAAACGAATTCTTGCGATTTTCCTTTGCCTGATCCTTACACTGTCCCTTGCCGCAGCGGTGGCCGCAGAAGATTTCACCGTGACCCTGCCGCCGGGAAGCAACTTTCTTCCGCCGAATCGGCCCGAGCAGCCTGAGCCGGACGACGAGGACCGGATCGTGACGCTTCAGATCCCGATCACCAAGGTCGTTGAGTTGGGGGGAAATACTGCACCGAAGCAAACGACTTTCAGCCTCTATGCATTTCCCAGCGATCCGTCGTATGGCCGTTATGAAGCCGGCGGCACGGGCCTTTGGGATGTACAGAACTGCACAGTATCTGTGAACGGAGCTGGAACATTCGGCTGCGTGATGACCATTCAAATCGACAGAAGCGATTTCTTCGCTCTAACCGACAATCAGGGCATCTTTGTTGTGGAAACCAACGATGAGCAAAGCGGTTGGACGTATGATGAGACCCGCTGGTTCCTCCAACCGCAGTATAAATGGAGCGATGCCGCACGGGAATACAAGTGGACGGGCGGCTGGGATTGCTACAACAAATTTGAAGCTATGGAAGGCAGCGTGCATGTCAACCCGGACAATGCGCAGGGCGGGCTTGGCTTTGTCAATCTTTACACCGAGAACACCGCACCGGTGACGGAACCCACATATAAGCCTGCGACGCTCAACAAGACGGACCATTTCGCGTTCCTAAAGGGCTATCCGGGCGGCGGATTTGCCCCGGGCAAAAATATGAGCCGCGCAGAGGTGACCACCATGTTCGCCCGCCTGCTGACCGAGCAGATGGAGGCAAACAAATCCTATCCAGCCTCCTTCTCCGATGTGACCTCGGCGCACTGGGCGGCCAACTACATCGGCTACATGGAGCAGTTCGGGATCGTCCGCGGCTACAGCAACGGAACGTTCCGGCCAAACGCGCCGATCACGCGTGCGGAATTTGCCGCGATCTGCTGCCGGTTTGAGCAGCTGACGGACGGAGCTGCGGCCTTCACGGATGTTCCTGCCTCTCATTGGGCGGCAAAGTCCATCGCCTATGCGGCGACTCGCGGTTGGGTCACAGGCTATGCAGATGGAACATTCAAGCCGGGCAACAACATTACAAGAGCAGAGGTCGCCGCTGTCACCTGCCGCCTGCTCGAACGCAGTGCTGACATAGAGTATATCCGTGCCCATCTAAAAGAGCTGCCAAGAGTCTTTGCTGACATGAACGAGCAGCACTGGGCATACTGGTATGTGATGGAAGCTGCCAACGGCCATGACTATACCAAATCCGGAAATACGGAAACATGGCTCCGGACATATCCATAAACAGGAGGGTTTTATATGCAGGTCACAATACAAAGCATCCCTGCAAGCCTGCAGGAATTTGAGACGCTTGCGGCAGGCGGAAGACAGCCGGAGCGCATCTGCGCCCTGTTTCTGTGTGCGCTGGCACTGTTCGACAAGGATAGGGACGCCGGAACTGCCGCAATGAATCTCCTGCGCGGCCCGCGGCCCATGACGCCCTACGATGCGCAGTTCCTGCGCGACCGGCTGCGCGGCAAAGCCTATCTGCCGCTTGCGTATTTTGAAGGCGCGACGCCGGAAAACGGCTATCAGCCGCGGGTGCCATACCGGCTTAACGTGCTGGCAGACCCCAGGCCGCAGGATATCGAGCCGGGGTATCTGCGCGTGTTCCTGAAAACGGCGGGCGCAGATTCGCCGCGGCCCATGAAGCTGCGGCAGAAGGCATCAACCGGCGAGTGGTTCCTCTGGGAGTATTCCAGCATTCTCAGCGGCATCCGTATTCCTGCGGCGGAAGACCCGTGGGCATAGTAAACAGAGAAAGGGAGAACAGACAATGGGACTCATTAAAGCAGCATTGGGCGCGGCTGGCGGCGTGATGGCCGACCAGTGGAAAGAGTATTTTTATTGTGAATCCATTCCGGAGAACGTGATGGCGGTCAAGGGTCTGCACCGCGTTTCCGGGCGCAGCAGTAACTACAAGGGCAGCGAGAACATCATCTCCAACGGCTCCATCGTGGCAATCGCCGACGGACAGTGTATGATCATCGTCGATCAGGGCAAGGTCACGGAGCTGTGCGCCGAACCGGGCGAGTTTGTCTATGATGCTTCGACCGAGCCTTCGATCTTCTCCGGTGAGTTGGGAACCAGTATCCTCGACACGTTCAAGAACATCGGAAAGCGCTTCACCTTCGGCGGCGAGCCACCCAAGGATCAGCGCGTGTACTATTTTAACACCAAGGAGCTCATCGGCAACAAGTACGGCACGCCGTCGCCGGTTCCGTTCCGTGTTGTTGACCAGCGGGCAGGCATTGACATCGACATTGCCATTCGCTGCTTCGGCGAGTACAGCTACCGCATCTGCGACCCGATTTTGTTCTACACGAACGTCTGCGGCAATGTTGGCGCGGATTATACCCGCGACCGGCTGGACGGACAGCTCAAGACCGAGTTACTTACCGCGCTTCAGCCCGCGTTTGCAAAAATCTCCGACATGGGCATCCGCTATTCTGCGCTCCCCGGACATACGATGGAGCTGGCGGACGCGCTGAATGAAGTGCTGTCTGGCAAGTGGCGCAACTTGCGCGGCCTTGAAATCGTATCGTTCGGCGTATCCAGCGTGAAGGCGAGCGAAGAAGACGAGCAGATGCTGAAAGAAATGCAGCGCAACGCGGCATTTATGGATCCGACGAGAGCGGCTGCACATCTGGTCGGCGCGCAGGCGGCAGCGATGCAGTCGGCCGCGTCCAATCAGGGCGCAGGCCCCGCGATGGCGTTCATGGGCATGAATATGGCGGGCCAGATGGGCGGCATGAACGCGCAGGGGCTTTATCAGATGGGCGCGCAGCAGCAAGCACAGCAGCCCGCTCCCGCAGCACCGGCAGCGCCCGCGAACGGTTGGACGTGCGTCTGCGGACAAAGCGGTATCACCGGCAATTTCTGCCCGAACTGCGGCAGCAAAAAGCCGGAGCCGAAGCCGGCGGCAGGAAGCTGGAAATGCCCGCAGTGCGGCGCGACGGCAACCGGAAAGTTCTGCCCCGAATGCGGCACAAAAAAGCCAGAAGTACAGGCAGACGGCTGGACGTGCAGCTGCGGCGCGGTGAATAAGGGCAAGTTCTGCGCCGAATGCGGCAAGCCGAAGCCGGCCGGTGTCCCGCAGTATAAGTGCGACAAATGCGGCTGGGAACCGGCTGATCCGGCACATCCGCCGAAGTTCTGCCCCGAGTGCGGCGATCCGTTTGACGACGGCGATTTGAAGTGAGAAAAGCATTGAAAATTGCTCTGATCATCGTCTCTGTGATCGCATTTATCGCACTGGCAGGCGTTTTACTGTACAGGTTTTTTATCGGAAGCCGGATTCAAGATGAAGGCAGAATGGAAAACCCGGATGCGTACAGAGCTGGAAAGGACCTGGTGGAATTTGAGTGGCGGCAGAACCATAGGAATTACTACAGCAGCTTTTCACTGAAATTTTATCAGGAGAACGATATGCCGCTGCTGACCGGCTGGTTCCCAAGCCAATCTGGCGGCGATGAGATAAGAGAAAGCCAGACGGATGCATTTTCCAACCCGATTCCCTGGCAGCTCACGTGGGTACAGTGGTTTGCGCTTCAGAATGTGCTGGCAGAGTCGGATCTTCCGGCGTACAGAAAACCGTCTTCTGACAGCTATGATGAAGTTGACAGCGAGATCCGGATCGTTTGGCGCACCGATGACGGGGATGAGGCCCAAACGCTCAGCGGCAGCCATGCGGAGGCACTGGAGGCCTTGGTTCTGGGTATTGCCGAGGAAGCGTATGCTGCATCCAAGCTTGAAACAGAGCAGCGTGAGGTGCGCGAAACAGCAGAGTTGGTCGGAATTTACTGGGAGCAAACCGCCTCGTCTGCGTGTGACTGCTTCAGCTTCCTTCTCGATGAGCGGACGCTGCCATCCCGAGCGGAGAAGCAGATGCTTTTCTCCTACCGGTATCAGGATGGCGACGGTAAGCCTATTTTCAGGCAGGACATCGCCGTCGAGCCGGAGAAGGCGCAGGCGTGCTTCAGCAGCATCAGACAAGAGCTTCGTGCGCTGGAGCTTCCGGTTTACCACCCCAGCGCAGGCCCGGATGGCGCGGAGAATAGCTGCATCTGCGCGACATGGCAAGACGGCAGCGAGGTTTTCACAAACAACTACTGCGGCGAGAGCGCACAGAGCATCTTTAACCTCCTGGTAGCGTTTGCCGGGGAAACAGAGGCCGGGATTTTCTCAAGGCCTGTACCGGACGGCGGATGGAAATGTCCGGCGTGCGGGATGCCGAATGGCAGTAGCGTATTTTGCGCAGAGTGCGGAGCCAGACGCCCTGCGGAATAAAAAGCAAACAACAAGGAAACGAGGAGGATTTATTATGAATGGACACAAGTTTTTGAAGGTCACTGGCATTCTGATGATCATTGCCGCTGTATTTTCCATCATAGCGGGTGTGTTTGTCGGCGGACTGGGTGCGCTGGCGGCAGGACTCGGCGCAGCATCTGGTCTGACATTTGCCTACTGGGCAGCGCTGTTTCTGACACTGATCGGAGGGATTTGCCAGCTGATCGCCGGAATCAAAGGCGTCAAGCACAGCAAGCGCAGCGAAAAAGCAGGCGGGCTCATCGTATGGGGCGCAATCGTGGCTGTATTCAGCGTCTTGAGCGTCGTGATGAATCTGGTCAACGGCAGCGAGTTTAACGTCACAAGTGTTCTGACGGGCGTGGCTGTTCCGGCTTTGTACATCTACGGCGCGGTACTCAATTCCAAGGCAGACGCGCAGTACGCCGCATAGTGCAAGAAGCATACATAAAGGAGATTGATACATTTATGGGACTGTTCGATAAGAAATATTGCGATATTTGCGGGGAAAAGATCGGCTTACTTGGCAACCGCAGGCTGGAAAACGGGAATCTCTGCAAAAACTGTGCCAAAAAACTCTCCCCGTGGTTCTCCGACCGGCGCAACAGCACCGTCGAAGAAATCAGGGCACAGCTTACCTACCGGGAGGAGAATCAGGAAAAGGTCGCGGCATTCCATACGACCAGAACGCTCGGCACGAACACCAAGGTGCTTCTGGACGAGGACGCGGGAAAGTTTATGGTAACAAGAGCAAGAGATCTGCAAGAGGCAAACCCGGATGTTCTGGACTTTGCAGACGTGACCGGCTGCAATCTTGATATTGACGAGAGCCGTTCGGAACTCATGCGCGAGGATAAGGACGGCAAGGAGGTCAGCTACAATCCGCCGCGCTATGAATACTCCTATGATTTCTACATCACCATATTCGTCAACAACCCCTACTTTGACGAAATACGCTTTCAGGTCAATTCCAGCTCTATAGACATTACGCCGCCGCCTGCAATGCGTCCGGGCATGACCGCCCGGTGCAATCCGGAAACCAATGTCGAGTACCGCAACTGCAAAAAGCTCGGCGAGGAGATCCGTCAGGCGCTGACGCAGGTACGAAAAGATGTGCGTGAGAAGATCGAGCAGGCCGCCGCGCCCAAGATGGCAGTCACCTGCCCCTACTGCGGCGCAACCACCACGCCGGATGCAAGCGGCTGCTGTGAATACTGCGGCGGCGCGGTGAACGGCTGAACCATCCATCAAACGACGATTTAGAAAGAAGGACTTAAAAATGAGAAAGTATGTAGCATTACTCCTGATTGCAGCTGCACTCCTGACGCTTGCCGCCTGCGGCAGTAAGGATGCGCTGGCCGGAACATGGTCTGCTGATCTCGGAGAAGACGGTGTGATCACATGGACGTTCAACGGAAAAGGCAAATGCACCATGGAGAATGCGTACATGAAGCAGAACGGCACCTATACCATTGACGGCGACCAGCTTACGGTAACGCTGGAGGCATGGAGTGAACCGTCTACTTACACGTTCTCCGTGGATGGCAGCAGCCTTACCATGAATGAGAACTCCGGCTACGGCATCAGCGGCACTTTTACGAAAAAATAAACCGCATAGAAGCACAATATGTATCAGCCACCCACCGGACTTTAGAAAGGAGAAAACTATGGATAACCTTACTGGCAGCATGAAAGATGTCGCATTCGCGACCAGCCCCCGTGAATTTGATCTTTCCTATTCCACCACACTCGAGGAGATCATGGAGAAGCTCAATGCCCGCAAGGCAGCGTTCCAGATGCCGTTCCAGATCAAGGGCGGCATTCCCGGTCAACGCATCTCGTTCGAGAAAGAACCGAATGTGGACGTTGGTCTCTGGCTTTTCCTCAAGGACGGCACACACATCCGGATCCAGCCGGTCATTACGGAGGCCAAGATGTCGGTTGGCGGTATGCGCGTTGATAAGAACAGTGCATTGCGCAAGGGACTCAAGGGCGCGACGGTCGGCCTTGCAACGGAGCGTGGCGCCTATATCGACACCGTGACTGAAACCGTGAGGAAGATTTTGAACGGTGAGGAAGTAGAGGACTATGTCGCGCCGGAGGTTCCGGTCGAAACAAAGGACTGGATGACAACGTTCCTGCTCTGCCTCTTCCTTGGCGGGCTTGGCGTCCACCGCTATTATGTCGGCAAGATCGGCACGGGTATTCTTTATACGCTGACGGCAGGTCTGTTCGGCATCGGGTACCTTGTTGATTTTATCAAGATTCTCTGCGGCAAGTTCACCGACAAGGATGGAAATCTTATCCAGCGCAAAAAGAAATAAGGAAAGCAAAATGTCGAAGGTATGCACTGCTGTTTTTGCCGGAATGATATGTTATTTTCTGTTGATCGGCAGATTTGTGCATCCCTGAAGGATATTGGGAGGGAATTATGAAACAGACGAAGACCAAGCTTCTATGCCTGCTTCTTGCAGTGCTGATGCTGTTCAGCCTCACCGCCTGCGGTAAGGAAAAGACAGCAGACTCCAATCTGATCAAGCTCGGCGACTATGAGCTGCTCTACAAGGGCGCGTGCATCATGGAAGATTCGGACGGAAATGACGCGATCGTTCTGACACTGGACTTCACAAACAACGGCAAGGAGAATGCGTCGTATCTTTGGAGCGTCGATGAAACGCTCATGCAGAACGGCGTAGAACTGGAAGCTGCAACCGTCTTTGCCGACTACGACACCTTTGAAACCGTGATAGAAGGCCAGTTTACAGACGTCGCTCCGGGCGCAACGGTGGAAGTCCGGACAGCATATCTGCTTCAGGACACGACCAGTCCAGTCGAGGCTACCTTCGAGCAGTTCCTCGGCAAGAAAAGCGGCAAGATCACCATCGACCCATCCTCACTTAATCGTGAGACTCCCGCAGCTGATACGACCGGCGATGAACCGCCCGTTGACAGCACGCTGACCTCCGATCCAGCCGAGACTGGCGATGCACTGCTCGACTGGTGGAACGGCGAATGGTACGGCTGGTGGAAGATGAGCGGCTGTTATGGCTACTACGAGAGCATGGAGGGAAAATGGTGGGATGTCTGCGGCGTCATTGACATCGGCACAGACTACACTGGTACGATCACGCTTTGGGACGAGGACTACACGAGGTCCGAACCCATGGCTTCCGCGCAGGTCAGTCTGAGCGAAGCCGGAACCGGCGAGCACGGCACGGTGATGTCCGAGGGCGGCTGGTTCACAAACGTGGCCCTGGAGCATGCGGACTGGATCGTTGATCCCGCGCTGTTGGACTATGACGACATGATCTGGATCAGCGGCGACTATGAAGATGGCGATGACGAGTTCCACTACGACATCTATCTGCGCCCGTGGGGACTCTACTGGGATGACATGGAGGAAGATACATATCCCTACCGCTATACCGACTGGTATCTGCCTCTGATTGACGCAGGCAAGTCCATGCCGGATGCCATCGGAGAAGACGCTCCGGAAGGAGTTGTTCCGACGGAAGGCGCTCCGCTCACCCCGACGGACGCTGCGGCCTCCGGCGGAGACGGCATCGTAACGGAAGAGCAGGTGCAGAAGGGCTACGTCTGGATGAACGAGGTCAATAATAATATTTTTGACGCTACTTACGATGATATCGTTGCCTACTTCGGCGTGGAAGGTCAGTTCGTCAAGGAAGAGTACAGCGACCACATGAAGGCAAACTACCGCTACTACAAATGGATCTCTGAGGACGACGACTCCCATTTCATCTACGTCAATTTCAAGGAGAACGAGTCGGGCGTTTATACGGTGAGTGCGTACAACACCAGCGGCTTCTCCGGCACAGAAGCCATAGAAAAGTATCTGGACATCGTGAAGGCCGAGGCCGCCGAAGCGAATAGGGCAGCGTCTGCAAACGCCGAGATGAAGGACTTCTCCGTGGAAATCGCCCAGTTTGCAAAAGACGATGTGAAGGTCAAGATCATGACGAAGATCCCGGTATCCGGTTGGTCGTTCGATGATGGGGGGCGCTGCCTGGTGGAAAACGACGATCCCACCGCGTTCGGTGCAGGCGCCATCAGATTCGAGGTAAGAACCAATGTGGAGGACTTCGACTACTACAAGGACGACTTTGAAAACTATCAGGACATCGACGATCGCGTGATCGGCGGCATCACCTTCAAAGGCCGCACCTACAAGCACATCGGCTACAATTGGATCCAGTATGTCGCGCAGATCGACGATGGCCGCGCACTGTCCATCGGACTGACGAAATTGGACTGCGTCCCGGGAACGATGCCCGACATCATTCTCAACAACATGACATTCCAGTAAGGGCGGCGTCCTTCTGAGAATTTATATGAAAACCGGCTCCCGCTCCAATTTGGAGCGGGAGAATCCGGCTATTTGCGGAGAAACGGAGGGGATGCTGTGAAGCTCAAGGCGTTCCTCATCATGGCAGGTCTATGGATGGGGCTGTTCTGTCTGACCGCCTGCGGCGGTGCTGACGTGCGCACCTATCAGTACCCTGAGACATCGGTTCTTTTTGACGACTTCCACATTAAAAAAACCGTTTACAGCCCGGGGGTCATGAAGCTCTATTACCGCGGCGGGCAGTTCAAGGACACGCCCATCCGCTGCTACGACGCGAATTTTGAAGATCTGGGAGATCAGTTTGAATATTCCTTTCAAAACGGCGTTCTGACAGTTCAGGCGGATTTTGCAGAACAAATCAGCGGACTCACGATTGAGGATAAAGACCACGATACGGTCTATCATCTGCGCTATCTGGACTCTCCGCAGTTTGCGTGGCTGGCGGATACGTTCTGGCTGGATTACGGTATGATGACGATGGGCGACGAGGCGCGGTATTACAGCGACGCGGAGCGGCAGGCACAGGCAGAGCGGGAGAGCGCCGAGCATGAGCAGACACGCGATGTTTTTGCGCTGCTCGAGGGCACGTGGATCTCCGAGGATGGCGTGCAGAAATATGTGTTTTCCGAGAACGAGGACGGGACGCACTGGTACGCAGAGGAGCTGTGGTTCGACGAAACGGAGCAGAAATGGAATGGCTGGGAGCTGTGCGTCGAGTCCGCGTTTCAGACGCCGTATTTCGGCGGAGAATACAGTGAGGACGTGGCGGAGCACCTGCAGGAGATCGTGCTGGGAAACAGCGATCATGCGGCGGCGGATCTGCACGTCCTGTACGATACGCAAAACGAGGTCATATTGGACAGCGGGCTGACTTACCACAGAGAGTAGTACTACAGTGCCGTCAGGCGCCGACACAGGAAACGAGGAAAGAACATGGCAACACAAATCACAAATTATCAATGTCCCGCCTGTACGGGACCGCTCCATTTTGCAGGAGAATCCGGCAGGCTGGAGTGCGATTACTGCGGCTCAAGCTTCGATATCGCAGAAATTGAAGCGTTCTACGCGGAAAAAGAAGCAAAAGCGGCGGAAGCGGCACAGAAGCAGGAAGAAACGGAAGCGGCTCAAAAATCTGCCGAAGCGGAAGAACAACAAACTGCCGCAGACGGCTCTGACTGGGATGCTTCCGGTCTGAGCGAGGACTGGGGCGCGGATGCGGTCGGCATGAAGGCCTACTGCTGCCCGTCGTGCGGCGCGGAGCTGCTCTGCGACGCGACGACCGCAGCCACGTCCTGCCCGTACTGCGGAAATCCGTCGGTACTTCCGGGGCAGTTCGCCGGCATTTTGAAGCCCGACTTTGTGCTTCCCTTCAAGCTGAGCAAGGAGGATGCCATCAAGACATTGAAGAAGCACTATCTCAAAAAGCCTCTGCTGCCATCGACCTTCTCCAAAGCCAACCATCTGGAGCAGATCAAGGGTGTGTATGTACCTTTCTGGATGTACGACGGCGAGGCCAGCGGAAGTGCGCAATTCCATGCTACGCGGGTACATACCTACACCTCAGGAGACTATGAGATCACGGAGACAAGCCACTATGATGTGCGACGCGCAGGCTCCATTGCCTTTGAAAAGATCCCGGTGGACGCGTCGAGCAAAATGCCGGACGATTATATGGACTCCATCGAACCGTATGATTACGCGGAGCTCAGGCCATTTTCCACAGCGTATCTGCCCGGATTTCTGGCGGACAAATATGATGTCAGCGTCGAAGACAGCCGGGAGCGGGCGGACACGCGCTGCGCGGGCTCGCTGCTGAGCGCACTGGAACGCACGGTTTCGGGCTACACCACCTGCAATGAAACGAGCCGGGATATCCACTTGAAGCGCGGCAAGGTGCATTACGCACTGCTTCCCGTCTGGATCCTGAACACAAGATGGGAGGGCAAGGACTTCCTCTTTGCCATGAACGGTCAGACAGGCAAGCTTGTCGGCAACCTTCCGGTCAGCACGAAACGGGTAATTGGCCTGTTTGCGGCAATCGCGGCACCTCTTATCGCCATCAGTGTGACCGCGCTGCTGCTTTTGGCGCGATAGGGAGGGCTGAGACATGAAAAAAAGAATACGTTGTCTCCTGCTGGTGTTTCTGTTCTGCCTTGTGCTCTGCGTGGGCGCAGCTGCGGCTGAGCAGACAGGCGCACAGCTTTCTTATGTGACGGACGCGGCCGGACTTCTCAGCGAAAACGAAAATATGCTACTGGAAAAGATGGCGGAAAGCGTCTCCCAAAAATACGGCGTCGGCGTTTACATCGTAACCGTGGAGGACTATCGGGACTTCCATTCTGAAGGCGTCTATAAGGCGACCTACACCATCTACCATGAATGCACCATGGGCGAAGGACCGAACCGCGACGGGATCATGCTCCTGCTCAGCATGGATGATCGCGACTGGGCAATGTTCTGCTACGGCTCACGCTGCGAGTATGCGTTCAACAGCTATGGTCAGGAGAAGCTGGAAAAGGTCTTCCTCGACAATTTCGGTGAGAACGACTGGTACGGCGGCTTTGAGGATTACGTCAAAGAATGCAGCGTCTATTTGGAAAAGTCTTCCACAGGAAAGCCCGTCCGGGCGAGCTTGTTTATTCCGATCCTTATTGTGATCGGTCTTTCCCTGCTGGCAGCAGCCGCGGTCGTCGCTGTGATATGGCGGAAAATGGACACTGTATCAAAAAAAGCAACCGCGAACGACTACGTCTCCGCGGGACTCCGGCTTACGGAGCAAACAGATCATTTCACCCATAAGACGACCTCCAGCCGGAAGATCGAGCGCAGCTCTTCCAGCAGCGGAAGCAGTTACAGCGAATCCGGCGGCGGCGGTTCCGGCCGAAGCGGAAAATTCTGAAAGGAGCGGCTATGAAAACAACACCCAAACAAATACTCGCGCTGTTGCTGGCACTGGTTCTGCTGCTGTCGCTTTGCGCCTGTGTACAGAAGACGCAAACAGAGCCTAACGAATCGAGAACAAGTACAGATAAGGTAAAAATGCCTACAAAACCCGACAAAAAAACGCCTGAAAAGCAGCCGGAGGAAGCTCCATTGCAAAATGATATGCGTGATCGCACGTCACGCGACGAGGCGTCAGACACACAGCCGGTACAATACGGGTTTTCACAGGAGGCAGAAACCTCGCTTGGATGGCTGCGGGATAGGATCGACTTTCCAATGACCATGTTTGGCGCGGCGTATCTCGGTTATGTCGGCGGGCTGTTTGACGAGGGCTTCGAGGCGGGCTTCCCCGCATGGCTGTGGGAAACCAATGAGGCAACGCTCCTCGAATACCCCTTCATCGCCGAGATCGACGAGGAGCATATTATCGGCGGTGCGGGGCATCTGTACTGCATCGTGCCGGTCGACGAGAACGCGACGGTTGCGATCAACCGTGTGCAGTGGAACGAAAAAACACAGACCGATGAGGTCACGGAGGTGCTCTACCGGTCGGAGAGCGGCGAACCGGTGCTGCTCTTTGCGAATCTCGATGGCGTTGCATATGAGGCCGACACGCAGGTCTTTATCACTGACAACAACGGGAATACCTGCGAATGGTACCCCTCGCTTGATGCGATGAGCTATCTTGCGCCGTGTATATCGGAAGCTGGAGACTATCTTTCGTTTGACTTTACAGAATATGCCTGGTACAACGCCCCGGCCGAGTTTTCCGCGTGGCTTGCCGACGGCTGGAGCGGCATGACCGCGCTCGGTCTTGCCGGATCGCAGCGTGACGGCATGGGCTGGATCACAGAAACCATGGTAGGGGAAACCAGCCGCTATGCCTATTTCTCGCTGCGCTTCTATCCTGAGGATGAGACGGGTGGTACGGTCGATCTGAACTGGGTATACGAAGACAGCGACGAATTTGAGGAGATGTGGAGCGGTTTCTGGACGATTCAGACCATTCAGGACGGGCCGAGCTATGTGACGCTCAGCTTGTCGCTTGTGGGCGGCAATAACTACGGCGTCACGGACGGCCCGATGTATCTGTGTGAGACGTATCCCCTCCTGATCAGCCCGAGCGGCACGGAGCTGCTGGTCGGCGCTGGTGAGAGCGGCATTTGCCTGCCGTTCATGTCGCAGAGCACAACGGCATGTGTGCTGACGCAGGCCGTAGGATAGAAGGTGTGCAGGGAGCAAACTGCTTTGAGGTTTGCATTCATAAATTCTGTTTGGTAGCAATCTACCGTTCAGGTCTGTGTCCGTGACAATAATCTGTTCGGTTCACAGTATGACTTGACTATCGACAAAATTCAAGTTACAATCCACATCCACCCCGGCAGAACCTCTCCAAATCCACCCAACTCCCCTGACCCAGATTGTGACCCAGGTGTGTGCGAAAGCGTGTGGATGCAATGGGGAAATTGCTGTGAAATTCCGCATTTTTTGTTGACGGAACGGACGTATTTTACGTAAAAACGCCAAATACCACAAACCGATCGCAGCTGGCAGTCATGAGGTCAGCGGTTCGATCCCGCTTATCTCCACCAAAACAATATAATCCGAACCTTTTACCAATTGGTCATGGGTTCGGATTTGTTGTTTTAATGGAAGAAATTGAAGACTGGTAATGAAAAAGCCGGGAGGATTGCCGATTATTGCAATCCTCCCGCTTTCTTTATGGGAACATGAAACGGAAGATCTTCGGCTGGGGCTGATGCTCTCCTGCGGCAGCACGCAGACGCGGTATTTTGAACTTACGATCCGGCAGAAAGGAGCGAACGACAATGGCGAAGAATAAGCCGCCCACAGCAGATGTAACCGAAGATCCGCACTATCACGATACATGGACGCTGCTGCGGAAGTACCGCGACGTTGTCTGGAGTCTGGAGGTTTCCGTGCGGCAGGTTCGGAACCGGTTCCGGATCGACTACGGCAAAACGACGAGGATTTTCTGGAATCCGTCTATCTGGCCGGTGCAGATCTCTCCGGCACGGAGCTGGAGCATCAGGCGAAGTGCATCGAGCAGAGCCATAAAATGCTCTGCCTTGTAGACAGCGCTGTGGATCTCATGCGCGCCAAACACAAAAACGGCGAAGAATTTTACTGGCTGCTCTACTACTCCTACCTTTCCCCACAGGAGCTTCAGAACGTCGAGGAGATCATCGACCAGCTCCGCCCACACATCCGCGACATCAGCCCCCGGACGTATTACCGGAAGCGGAAAGAGGCCGTCGAGGTGCTCAGCTCGGTGTTGTGGGGATATACCGCGCAGGATAGTACGGGGATTGTGAGGGAGTTTCTGCAGTAAGTCGAACATTTACGGGCAGTGCACCCGAAAATGTGCCTTGCCCGTAAATCATTTATTGAGAGACTTTTGCTGATGCTCATTCCCAATCGACAAATGGAAAGTACTGTGGATAACGCTAACCAAGTCGAGTACAGCGTCATATTTAGAAGTGAAAAACGTGCGTTGTTGCAAAAATCACTTCTATATTTACGATAGTGCTTGCATTCGACACGGCGAATCGCTATAATAGAAGTGAAAAATGTGCATGGTTGCAAAAATCGCTTCTATATTGGAGGATGTTATGGAAATTAAACGTGACTTGTATCTCGACAAGCTCATCGCACGAAAACACAATGGTCTAATAAAAGTGGTTACTGGTATTCGGCGGTGTGGCAAGTCCTATTTGCTCAATACACTCTTTTACAGCCACCTCAAAGCATCTGGCGTGCCGGATGACCACATCGTCAAGTTTGCATTCGACTCGGCGGATGACCTGCTGATGATTGGAGAGAATCTAATCAAGCTGGAAAAAAGCAAAAAGCGCGTTGACCCAGAAAAATTCATGGCATATATCCGTTCAAAAGTAGTGGACAACCAGATGCATTATCTTCTGCTGGACGAAGTTCAACTGCTGGACTGCTTTGAAGCTGTCTTAAACGGGTACTTGCGCAAGGAAAACATGGATGTCTATGTGACCGGCAGCAACGCTAAATTTCTATCCAAAGACATTATTACGGAATTTGCTGGCCGCGGAGACGAAATCCATATGTACCCCTTGAGTTTCGCGGAATTTATGACAGCCTATTCTGGGGACAAATATGCTGGCTTGTCGGAATATATGCTGTATGGTGGTATCCCGCTGGTTGTACTGCGCAACGGAGCAAATGAGAAAAGCGCGGCGCTGCAGAGCCTTTTCGATGAAATCTACATCCGTGACATTGAAAAGCGAAATAAAATCCGCAACACCGGTGAGCTGAAAGACCTGCTGAACATTCTATCCTCGTCCATAGGCTCACTGACCAACCCGGAAAAACTCAGCAACACATTCAAGACGGTTAAAAAGTCTAAAATCACGGCGACCACCATTCGCAAATACCTTGGTTATTTGGAGGATTCGTTCTTAATTGAATCTACGCAGCGATATGACATCAAGGGGCGCAATTATATTGAAACGCCGCGAAAATACTACTTTTCCGATTTGGGACTGCGCAATGCGCGTATCAATTTCCGGCAATTTGAGCAGACACATTCGATGGAGAACGTGATTTATAACGAGCTTCGGATGCGGGGATACAATGTCGATGTGGGCGTGGTTCCGGTCGCTGAAAGGGATGCGAACGGTAAGGTTGTCAGGAAACAGCTTGAAGTCGATTTCGTATGCAACATGGGCTCACTGCGCTACTATATCCAGTCGGCGTATTCTCTGCCGGATGAGGCCAAGCGTGCGCAGGAAGTCAGACCGTTCCGTAAAATTGATGATTCGTTCAAGAAAATCATTGTAACGAAGGACATTGTGCCCGCATTTTACGATGAAAACGGCATCCTGACAATGAATATCTACGATTTTCTGTTAGATGTTGATAGTCTCGAAAAAACGCAATAATTGGTTCAAGATATATAAAATATACGCCTGTCTGGGCGTGATTTACCTCGCTCCGCAGGAGCTGCAGAACGTCGAGGAGATCATCGACCAGCTTCGCCCACACATCCGCGACATCAGCCCGCGGACGTACTACCGGAAGCGAAAGGAGGCCGTTGAGGTACTCAGCTCGGTGTTGTGGGGATATACGGCGCAGGATAGTGCGGGGATCGTGCGGGAGTTTTGCGGTCAATAGTGCAACGCGCCGAGTAGGAATAATCTTCCCGCTCGGCGCAATCAAACATTTTTCCGGCCCTCAATTCATTCAATATCTACGTCACCAACTGTGTCCAGGTCATCCTGCGTGATGCCAAGTTCTTCGTAGAGGCGCTCTGCTGGGACAAATTGACTGGAATCCGCCATTGCCATGCGTTCAGATGCCAACGCCAATAGTTTGGCATCATTCACCTCATCAACAAAACCCATATATTCTTCTGCAATATTGACCATACCGTTCACCCCCACCTTCACTGTATCACCAGCAAGATGAATTATCAAGGAAGTCACCGTAAAATTCGCTGTGCTTTAGCAGTGAAGTCGTTCCACGCTATAAAGGCATTTGTAGAATCGCCGTCCTTGTATTGAAATTAGAATAAAAAAATCAATTATTTTGATTTTTTCTGTTGTATATCATTTTATCGCGTGGTATACTACAATCAGTTATTACTAGAGGTGATTTTATGCTGATAGAGTTTCGTTTTAAGAATTATCGTTCTTTCCGCGATGAAGCGGTATTGTCTATGGCGGCAACCGGCCTGGGTTCTTTCAAGAAGAGTCTGATTCCGTGGTCTTCTACGACCAAGCTGCTCCCAGCTATTGCGATTTACGGGAAAAATGGCGGCGGCAAAAGCAATGTAATCCGGGCTTTTTGGTTGGCCGTACAATTTATCCGCAATGCTCAGCGGACGCAACATGAAAGCTCCACGATTCCTGTGAACCCCTTTGCGTTGAACGACTACTCAAAGGATGAACCCACTTCGTTTGATTTTGAATATACCATCAATGGCATTAAATATTGGTATGGTTTTTCGGCTACGCGAGAGAAAATCATTGCCGAATATCTCTATCATGCTCCGAAGAAGCAACGCGCACTGATTTTCAACAGAACTGGGCAAGAGTTTTCGTTTACAGAGGATCAATCCAAACGTAAAATGATTGGGGAAATGGTTGCTGAAAATCAGCTGTTCTTCTCGGTAGCTTGTACGATGAATGATGCTCCTTGCATTGCGGCTATGCGTTGGTTCCGCGATCAGATATTCTTTTCCCGTGACTATTCAGACATTCCGAAGCAACTCTTGGAGTACTCTGAGGACAAAAATATGCTGAAGGCAATTTCTGATTATGCTAAGGCAGCTGATCTTGGAATCCAAGATATGCAATTTGAATTTGACAGTAAAGAACTCAAAGACGATACAGCACTCCCCTCAAATCTGCCAGTAGGGATAAAAGCAGCGTTGGTGCAGTTTATGCACGCCTTGTCGGAAAACTCCGCTGCGGGAGAGGCGCGGCTGAAAATGGGTGCTGTTAGCGCAAAGGCAAGCCATCAGGGTGAAAACCGTGACGGGAAAACCGCCTCCTATCTGCTGGAGCTCTCGGACGAATCCGATGGAACCAGGAAACTGATGGCCTTGGCTCCAGCCATTGAGTCTGCTTTGCAAACTGGTGGTATTCTGCTTGTAGATGAGCTGGAGCGCGAGTTGCATCCTATGCTGATGAATTATATCATCGCGAAATTCCAGAGCAGCACATCAAACCCCCATTGCGCTCAGATTGTCTTTACAACGCACAATACAGAGTTGATGAATTTGGAACTGCTCCGCAAAGATCAGCTTTACTTTGCAGATAAGCGTGATAAAGATGGTTCCTCCGAATTATATAGCATCAGTGAATTTTCCACGCGGACGACCGAAAATATTCGTAAGGGTTATCTAGTTGGAAAATATGGTGCTACGCCAGACATTGAAATTGAGGAGGTGGAGTGATGTCTCGCTCAACAAAGCCAACGAAGCCCACAAAGCCGTATATTGTCGTTTTTTGTGAGGGCGAAAGTGAACAGGCTTACACCGACTTTCTCAGAAAAGAATTCAAGGACGTTGCGTCGATCCATCATCCAAAAGCTACCGGTCTTTTTGATGTTGCAGACAACAAATACAAGAAAGACGCAAAATATCGCGACTACGCAGAAGTCACAGACGAAGTCTGGTTTTTCTTTGATGTAGAAACCAAAGACATTGGTGCATGGGAATCCAGACTGAAAATTATCAACCGCTTACGCTCCTTGCACAAGGACCCCAGCATTACTCTCGACCGGTAAGTCTCCATTGTGCCAATTCTATTGGATGACAGGTATCGAACCTTTTCACTACCAAATACTTTTTTCAGGCTAGTCCGCAAAGCTTTCAGTGTTTGTGTTTTTCCACTGGCATTTGGTCCTACAAAAACAGTTAAGCCTGAATATATTGTGATCTGAACCGGCTGCTCCCCATAAATGTTTTTAACATTAAAATTGTGAACATATGGATATTCCATGAGTTTTCCTCCCTCTCCAAGCTTGACTCAATGCCTAGAACTTGCTGTAAAATTCTTCGCTTTGTTCGCACTTATTAAATGGCGATTTCAACCAATTTCGCTGTAATATTATACAGTATTTTGTCTATGGTGGCAAGTCCTGCCTCCTGTGCTTAAGTTTGCTGTAAGTTTATTAGGTGTGCCGTTCAAGTTCATTTGTGTTCCTCCATTCAATTCTGGTGAATCATCTCACGTCTTTATATCTACCATTATCACGCCACCTGTCCCACATTTCGGCGGCTGAATATCTCAAATTCTGCAATTCAGTTTTTCGCTTGTTGTAACCTATTTGAACTTATTCCTAAATGCACAGCATTGTCGCACCATTGGCACGCTTTTGCTCTTTCGGCGCAAATCCATATATGCTATACTGAAGATGCTCAAAAGCATATAAAAACTGAATCTTGTTGCGCGCAGATGTCCGGATCGGGCGTCTGCTTTTTGCATCGGGAAAAGAAAAGGAGGAGTATCTTTGAACACAACCAACAACCTGCCGCAGCTTCCGCCACCGAGGAAAAGTCCGGGGCGCTGGCTCTACGCCGCATGGCTCGGCGTCAGCATCCTACCGCTTCTAATCCAGCCGGCTTCGGCCACGACGATCTGGGAAAAGGCGACGGAGATCATGAAGGACGTTTATCAGCAAATTCTTCTCATCTCCACCATCGCTGCCATCGTTACCGCGTCCGTCGCGCTTTTAATGATGAATTTCTCGCGCAGCGGCCGGACGGTCGAGGAATCGCGCGCATGGCTCAAACGTATCGCGATCACCTGGGCGATCCTGAACGGTCTCGGCTTCATCATGGCCTACGTCACGCCGTTCTTCTCCGGCGGTCAGTGGACGGCATAAAGCATGGGGATTCTTGACGGCGTTGTCGAGTGGATCTCCGAACAGATCATGCACGGTCTGGACCTCATCAACACGTCGGTACTCGGTGCGCTTGGCTGCGGGATGGACACGTTTCTGCGCTACTTCCCGGCAGCCGAGACGATGTACGATATTTTTACCGCCATCGGCATTGGGCTGATTCTCTTGATGTGGGTCTGGAACCTGTTCAAAAACTACTGGCTGGGCGCCGGCTTTGAAGCCGAGCACCCGGTCAAGCTGACCTTCCGCGCGATCATCTTCATTACGCTCACCTACTGCGCAAAAAGCATCGTCGAGATCGTCCTGAAGATTGGCGGCACGCCGTATGACTGGATCTTATCATCCGAGCTGCCGCCGCTCAGCTTCGCGGATTTCAATTCTGTCATGCTGGTCATCATCGGTGCCTGTGCAAACGGCGCGGTCACGCTGATCGTACTCATCATCGTTGTGCTGCTGGCGTGGAACTATCTGAAGCTGCTCTTTGAAGCCGCCGAGCGGTATATCCTGCTCGGCGTTCTTGTTTACACCGCGCCGGTCGCGTTCTCGATGGGCGGCTCGCAGTCTACGGCAAATATCTTCAAGGCGTGGTGCCGGATGCTGGGCGGGCAGGTGTTCCTGCTGCTTATGAACGCATGGTGCCTGCGGCTGTTTACCAGCATGGTCGGCACGTTTATCGCAAACCCTTTGTCCCTATAAGGAGTATCCATGAGAAAACGATTCTTTTTGAGCTGTCTGCTGATTCTCGTCCTCGTTGCAGTTATGTCGACTAGCGCATTTGCCATTTCCGAGAGTGACGTAGAATCTGCAGTCAGTGCTTCCGGGAAGGAAGCTGTTTCCGGCAACGTGCTGGTGTGGTTCCTGTGCGCCATTGCCTTTTTGAAAGTGTCGCAGAAGATCGACAGCTTCTTGTCCAGTCTCGGTCTGAACGTTGGGCATACCGGCGGCTCCATGCTCTCAGAAGCAATGATCGCCATGCGCGCCATCAACACCGCGACCAGCGCGGTCGGCAGCGCATTGGGCAGCCGCAGCCGTCACGGTTCTGCTCCTGCATCCGGGAAATCCGGCAGTGGAAGCGCGGCTGCGGCAGGCTTTTTCAGCGGCGGACTCGTCGGCATGGCAAGCCGCAAAATCGCGAGCGATGCTGTGCGCACGGCAACGACGGAGAAAAATATCGTTCAGCCGCAGCAGGCCGAGGCGACTGTCAGCCGGACACACGCCAACAGCGACACCCATTCCGGTTCGCAGTCCGCTTCCGAGCAGCAGCGGCAGAACACCAGTCAGCTTGACCAAAATCAGCAGACGGTTTCTTCCCACGCTGTAAAATCGGAGCAGCAGGAACGCTCTCAGCAGGCACTTCATGAATCACAGCGTTCCGTGGACGCCAGCCAACTGCACCAGGATAACGTCATTTCGTATGTCTGCTTTGAGGTGTGCAGATCATCCAGAACTGCCTGCGGCAAGCCCTCCTTGCGCACAACGAATCCACGGCTGCACGCTGCGCCGCCATGCGCATCTTGAAATTCGGTCCCGACGGCTTCATAATTGATGTACCCAATCAGCTTTTCCGGAACAGGGAACGCGCCGCAGCCAACCAGATACTTTCCAATGGACTGTGCACTGCCGCATCCTGGCAGAATGACGTAATCATCCAGCCGCTCCGTCAACTGCGAAATGTCTTTCGTGCCGGAGATGATGTTTGCGTCCAGCATCCCAGCGAATTTGTCACAGTCGACCTCCGACATATGCTCTAGCCGGTCGGCAAGCTGATTGATGCGTTCCAGCTCGCCCTCTGCGGCAAGATCTACGCCGCTCAGATACAACCCTAAATTCATGACCTCGCTTGCCGCACCCTGAATCGTGACCGTTTTGGACATGGATTTCAAGCTTTCCATCGTTGCAGCCACGTCCGCTATTTCTGTCAGAGTTGTCGCGGGGAAGGAGAGAAGTACCTGCTTCCCGTTTTCACCCTGCCTTAAAAACAGCGTCACCATGTCATGCCCTCCATTTTTGCTTCCTGTTCCTGCTGATATCTCTCTGCCGGATCATCCCGCATCATTTCCTCCAGCGTCAGTGTGCCGTGGTAGGAAACATAGCCACGATCCACAAATACACCGTCCTCCTGAAGTATTCGCTTGACACCGTAGTCGCCATAGTTATAGAAATCTTCAAGGTTCTCGTCATATTCGTAATGACCGGACTGTTGTATCATGTACTTTCCGAGTTCCTCCGGCGTGTGGACATTTGGTGCGAAATCAAATTGATCGAGGTTTTCTGCCAGCTGGCGGATATTTGCTGCACACGTCGGTTTCGCCATCTGGCAGACTGCGCCGAGCTTCACGAAATCCTGTTCCTTGAAATTTGAACACGCATGGCACAGCCGGTTCAGTTCAAAGAGCGATTCCTGTTCAACATCCAATGTGCAGTCGACCTCATCCGGGAATCGGCTATCTGTGACCAGCATCTGCATTTCGCCGCAGGAGGCGATCCCGACGCGAAGCATCGCGCGCTCCAGCTTCATCCGGCTTGCCGGGAGCTGCACCCACTCCTGTTTCTTTGGATCATCTTCACCTGTGGCTCGGAGCTTCAGCTCCATGATACAGCTTTCTGGCATCCAGATCGGAGGCAGATGCCTGCGGTCATAAGCCTGCTCCAGCTTGATGCCGTTGTCGTACACAACACCGTATCTCGTTACATACCCCGGCTGCCCGGAGATCAACGCCAAAGCCGTCTCCTTTCCATCCAGATTCTCCAGTTCTTCCGAATCACAGGCGTCGTGGACGGTCAGATAATGCCGTTTCCCGACCAGCTCCAAATCATTGAAATCCGAAACGACCGTCACCTCTCTGGCGCAGAAGGAAAGATCGATCAGCTCGTCCGCTGCGGATAATCCGAATCGGTCCACCGCTGCATTAAATTGCA
>OGMC01000170.1_pt1 | contig 24371 bp, 16 predicted proteins | sample 1573011 | NCBI WGS metagenome assembly OGMC01 (sample SAMEA2581888, study PRJEB24529) | metagenome | biome: Human gut stool | place: China | collected 2011
GCCGTTCCTCCCTCCGCAAATGGAGTATCTATCCCTGTTATAAGAGTTTGGAAAGCTGGGTAATGATTTCCTCTACGCCCTCCCATAACTGTTCCTGCCGCTGGGATATATCCTCCAAGTCAGCATCATAAACCCGCCCAGTCTCATGCACTTTACGGGTCAGCTGGTTTAAGTTGTTGCTGCTTCGGCGCATCAGGGAAACAAGCTCCTTCAACTCCGGCAGCTCCAGCTTGACTACATACCCATCCAGCGCCATTTTTCTTAGATAGGCTTCACGGTTGGAGGTTCCAAACTGAGACATTTTTTGCTCAATCACAGCAAGCTCCTCCGCTGAAACTCTAAAGTTTAATTGCATATCCCGCTTACGCTTTGCCATAGTTATCGCTCCGGCTCCCGTTTCTTCGGGGCGGCAGGCTTATGGGCAGGCAGCTCCTGTTTGAGCTTATCCCGTACTGAGGGACGGGACGGTTCCAGTTTTTCTCTCTGAGTACGGCTACGCTGCTGTTCTTCTCGCACCAGATCAATAAAGCCATCCAGCACAGCAGGGTGGCTGTTCAGGACATAACCACAACGGACGGTTTCGGGGTTCTCGTTGGGAATGGTCTTAGCCCATTCCTTATTGCGTCGGGAGTAGCGCCCATCCCAGTCCTGAAGCTGGACGGTGTTGGCCAGAACCAAAGCCACACGCTCCATGCCATAGGTCTCGATCACACCCTTTGCCGCATCGTGACTGAGATACATTCCGTCGAAGTATTCCCGCACCGCCGCTTCAATGGACTCCTTGCATTGGAGATTTACATTGTTGGAAGCTCGGTACTGCTCCAGTTCCCTATGTTCTCTCGCATAGGCGGCAGAGTGGGGATAGACCGGTGTTGTTCGCAGTTCCTCTTTAGCTCTGCACACATCGTCGGCACGGTTCTCAATACTGTCCCGGATCACATCCATATAGCCGGTCTCCAGCTTTTCAAAATAACGGTACACATCTTCCAGCGGCGAAGGAGATTCCAAAAGCGCCTGAGCCTGGGCGTCGGTCAGCTCCAGTTCCTCCATCGCCATCACGATGTCCTCACGGATGGTGTACTCATAGGTGTGGTGCAGGATTTCTTCCGGGGGCTGGCTTTTCAGCCAGTCCCTGTATTTGTCCTGCTCAGCGGCCATCTTTTCATAAAGAGCTGTATTCAGATCGTTGGTATTCATGTTATCGCACCTCCTCATGTTGTTTTGGTTTCTTGTCAGTACTGCGGGGTGGCACCGGGCGTTTCAGATGATCCAGCACCGAAGGCCGTGTACTTTTGGCAACAGCGGATTCGGTGTGTGCCGGTCCCTTTCCGTCGATGTTGAGCAGGGTATCCAGCTCCACCAGACGGGCGTTTTTGCTTCTCAGTTCTTCTTCATAAAGGAATGGCTTTCCAACTTCCTCCTTTGCGGCAGCCTGCTGCTGATAGAGGTTATCCAGCTGGGCCTTTGCCGCCTCCAGACGCTGGGGCATCTGGGCGAGGGCATTGTCGATACGGGTAAGATTTCCGCGAGGGTCTGTACCAAGGGTTGCCCGGTGGGTCATCTGTCCTTTCAGCAGGAGCGTATATTCCTGTTTCCAAGCGGAAAATTCCACAGACATGGCATAGCCCCGGTAGCTGCCGATCTGCACCGGATCGGAGGTTTTGACCTCCTTGCAGGCATCCAAAAGGGCTGCGCCGGCGTTCTCCTTATCGGTCAGCAGATCGCCGCGGATTTCCATACCAGCAAAACCGTCCTCCGGGTGCGGGTGAGCTGCCAAAACCTCCAGGTCAGATTCAAAGCCTTTGATAAAGCCCTTGTGCTTTTCAATCTCCTCCGGGAAATATTTGAGCAACTGATCCTCCAAGCGGTACTGCTTACTCTGGTGGTCGGCTTTCATCAGCTTCAGGCGGGATACCTCCACATCCAGATCCATACGCTCTTTGATACGGGGGTCTCCGGCGCACAGAGCCTTGATCTCGGCAAAGGAAAGCGCCGTTTCGTCCACATCATCGCAGGAGCGCACCGGCGATTTAGAAGTCATGATCTGGCTGATGAATTTCTGCTTGTTCTCCACCGTCTGCCAGAGGTATGCGTCAAAGGTTCCCTCGGTCACATAGCGGTACACATGGACAAGGGGATTCTGGTTGCCCTGGCGCTCGATACGGCCCTTGCGCTGGGCAAGGTCTCCCGGCCTCCACGGACAGTCCAGATCATGAAGTGCCACCAGACGGTCCTGCACATTGGTGCCTGCGCCCATCTTGGCGGTGCTGCCCATAAGCACACGCACCTGACCGGTACGGACTTTAGAAAACAGCTCCTTTTTCCGCACTTCGGTGTTTGCTTCATGGATAAAAGCGATCTGGTCGGCAGGCATCCCCTGAGCAATGAGTTTCTGACGAATATCGTCATATACCGTAAAGGCCGGCTCCTGCTCCGGCAGAGGCACAGCGCCTTCCAATGCGTGAAGCAGTGGATTATCCAGCGTTTTCGCCGCCTTGCTTGCAGGAGCTTTTGCCTGCGGTGTAGAAATGTCGCAGAACACCAGCTGGGTCAGCTTGTCAGCTTTGCCGTCCCGCCAGATCTGCATGATGTTGTCCACACACTGATTGACCTTTGTGCCAGGTTCGTCCGGCAGCATCTGGTTGACGATTCTCTGGTCAAGCCCCAGCTTACGGCCATCCGAGGTAATCTTGAGCATGTTATCCTGGGACGGGTCAACAGTTCCACTGTGTACCAGCGATGCACGCTCCGAAAGAGCTTTGACCATTTCCTGCTGATGTTCGGTAGGCTGCGCCACGATGTTGTGGTACTCCACTTCCGGGGTAGGGAGATTTAACTGATCGGCAGTCTTGATGTCGGCCACTTCTTTGAACAGGTTCATCAGCTCCGGCAGATTAAAGAACTTGCTGAATCTCGTTCTTGCCCGGTAGCCGGTGCCTTCCGGTGCCAGCTCCAATGCTGTGACGGTCTCCCCAAATCGGGAAGCCCAGCAGTCGAAGTGGGTCATGTTCAGCTCTTGCAGGCGTTCATACTGAAGATAACGCTGCATGGTGTAAAGCTCGGTCATGGAGTTGCTGACCGGTGTGCCGGTGGCAAAGATCACGCCACGGTTTCCGGTGATCTCATCCATATAGCGGCACTTGGCAAACATATCGGAGGATTTCTGCGCGTCCGATGTGGAAAGACCAGCCACATTCCGCATTTTTGTGTATAAAAACAGGTTCTTGTAGTTGTGGGCCTCGTCCACAAACAGCCGGTCCACACCCAGCTGCTCAAAAGTTACCACATCATCTTTTCGCCCCTCGGCTTGCAGCTTTTCCAGTCTGGCTTCCAGAGACTTTCTGGTACGCTCCAGCTGCTTGACGGTAAAACGCTCGCCGCCGCTGGCCTGCACCTCTGCGATGCCCTCGGTGATCTCGTCGATCTGCTCATAGAGAAGCCTTTCCTGACGCTCCCGGCTGATGGGGATACGCTCAAACTGGCTGTGTCCCATGATAATGGCATCATAATCACCCGTCGCAATACGAGCGCAGAACTTCTTGCGGTTATGGGTCTCAAAGTCCTTTTTTGTGGTGACTAAGATATTGGCGGAAGGATAGAGACGCAGAAACTCCGACGCCCACTGCTCGGTCAGATGGTTTGGAACCACAAAGAGAGATTTCTGGCACAAGCCCAGGCGTTTGGCTTCCATCGAAGCAGCTACCATCTCAAAAGTTTTGCCCGCGCCTACTTCGTGTGCCAGCAGGGTATTTCCGCCATACAGCACATGGGCGATGGCACTTTTCTGGTGTTCCCGCAGGGTAATGGCCGGGTTCATGCCGCCAAAAGTGATATGGCTGCCATCATACTCGCGGGGACGGGTAGAGTTCATTTCTTCGTTATACTGGCGCACCAAAGTCTGGCGGCGCTCCGGGTCTCTCCAGATCCAGTCCCTAAAGGCTTCCCGGATAGTCTGCTGTTTTTGGGCAGCCAGAGTGGTCTCCTTGGCGTTCAGCACTCGGCGCTCTTTTCCGTTTGCGTCCTCTATGGTGTCATAGATACGGACATCCCGCAGGTTTAAGGAATCCTCCAGAATCTTGTAGGCGTTGGCGCGGCTGGTTCCGTAGGTGGTATAAGCTGCCACATCGTTGTAGGATACAGAAGATTTTCCCTTGATCTGCCATTCAGCAGTAAAGGAGGAATAGTTGACCTCAATGCTGCGCTGGAGATAAAACGGGGTATTAAAGGTCTCATACATAAACTGCTGGATATATTCCTTGTCAATCCAGGTAGCGCCCAGACGCACCTCGATCTCCGACGCATCCAGGTCTTTGGGCTGGGCGGCGGTAAGAGCTTCCACATTGACTGCAAAAGAAGGGTCCTGCTGTGCCGCCCGCTGCGCCTGACGCAGTTTGCGGCGTACATTGCCAGAGAGGTATTCATCAGCAGTCACATAATGGGGCGTTCCGTCCTGCTCCAGCTGTCCCGGTACACGGAAGATCACGCCTTGCAGTTCTCCGGCCAGTGCTTCTTTTGTTTTTCCGGTAAGCTGGCTCATATAGTCCATATCTACGCAGGCTTTTTCCGAGATGGACACCGCCAGTGCTTCGCTTGCCGTATCCACCGCAGCCACCGCCTGATGGGGCTTGATGGTCCGCTTGGTGAACATATCTGCCTTACGTTCCAGTTTCCCATCCTCGTCGATGACTTCCAGCGCACAGAGCAGGTAATAGGAAGAATCGTCTGCATAGGCCAGTCGGTTTGCACGGTCATTGATAAGGCCATATTTTGCAGAAAAGCTATCATAGAGGCTGTTCAGTTCCGCCTGCTTTTGGGTAATGGTGCTGTCCGGAACCGCTGCATCCATCTGAAGGTCGATCAGTTCCTGCACACAATCACGCAGTTCCACAAGACCTTTTACACGGGCTTCGGCGGTGGCGTTGAGGTCAGAGCGCACCATACGGCTGTTTTCCCGGTAGTACACCTGCCCGTCTACAATGGCATAGGAATAGTTCTTCACATTGGGGTCGGCAGGAATGGAGGTGTCAATAGCTTCGCCTTCGCCCAGCTCCGGCAGCTCTGCCTCCTGATAAGTGCCATGAATATACTTCACCGCATCATGCAGCTGGTCGGAAAGCTCCAGTCCCTCGATAGGGTTCACGGTGTAGTCCATACCATGAGCAGTGCTTACCGGCTCCTGTCTGCCCAGCACCATTTCCGGGTGGTCGATAAAATACCGGTTGATGGCAAACCCATCCTCCGTTTGTCCGGTCTGCGTCCACTCTGGTGCAATGTCCAGCGGACGGTCCCGCTTTTGGAGAAAGATGATGTCCGATACCACCTCGGCACCGGCATTCTTTTTGAACGCGTCATTAGGCAGACGGATAGCTCCCAGCAGCTCGGCACGCTGGGCAAGATAGCGGCGCACGGTGGAATCCTTGGCGTCCATAGTATAGCGGGAGGTCACAAAAGCTACCACGCCGCCGGGACGCACCTGGTCGAGTGCCTTGGCGAAAAAGTAGTTGTGAATACTAAAGTTCAGCTTGTTGTAGGCTTTGTCGTTGACCTGATACTGGCCGAAAGGCACATTGCCGATGGCAAGGTCAAAGAAGTCACGCCTGTCGGTGGTCTCAAAGCCGCCTACTGTGATGTCTGCCTTGGGATAGAGTTGTTTTGCGATGCGCCCGGAAACCGGGTCCAGCTCCACGCCGTACAAATGGCTGTTTCGCATTTTCTCCGGCAGCATACCAAAGAAATTGCCCACACCCATAGACGGCTCCAGAATATTTCCGGTCTCAAATCCCATACGGTCCACCGCTTCATAGATGGCCTGAATGACCGTAGGGCTGGTGTAATGGGCGTTGAGGGTAGAGCTTCTGGCGGCGGCATATTCCTCCGGGGTCAGCAGTTCTTTTAGCTGGGCATACTCTAAAGCCCATGCCGGTTTTTCCGGGTCAAAGGCATCTGAAAGACCGCCCCAGCCCACATAACGGGAAAGAATCTCCTGTTGTTCGGGGCTTGCCTGCTGTCCGGCAGATTCCAGCTCTTTCAGCAAACGAATGGCATTAACATTTGCCTGGAACTTGGCTTTCGGACCGCCTTCGCCCAGGTGGTCGTCGGTGATACGGAAATTCTCAGCGGTGCGGCGCAGGTTGTCCTTATATTCCTCATAAGATGCTTCCTCGGCAGCTTTGGCATTGGGGAAGGTCTGCCACTGGCCATTGACCTGAATGGAAACCGGGTGTTCGTCCAGCACTTCCTCAAAGGTTTTCTCCGACTCTGTCACAGGCGCTGGTGGCTCCGGCTCCTCAATATGCAGTCGTTCCACCACCACATCATAAGGCAGATTGTTCTTATCGCCCGGATAGACGGCCACGGTCTCGGAATGAAAGGCTGGGAATTCGGCAGAAGGTTGGGGCTGTTCTTGTCCAAAGCCATCCAGCTGACGGGCATACATCCCGCGCAGCAAAGGCGCAACCTCATCCCAGCGGAAATACAGCATAGCCAGACGCTTTTCCTCTGCATCCATGACTTCCAGTTCTATGCCCTGTGCCGTGGTACGGTAATCGGCAATATCGCCGGTCTCCAGATTCAGTGTCTCAATCTCACCGGAATAGGCTCTGCTCAGCCAGTAGGCGATCTCGCTGTTGCTCCTGCCGGATTGCAGCAGCGTGGAAATCTGCTTTTTATCCGCTTCATCCATCAGTCCATGAGCCAATATATCCCGCAAGTCCTGATCTGCCTTGTCCGGGTCAATGGGAAGAAACTCGGTATAGTAAGCATTGCGGCGGTCTGCCCGAAGCAGCTGTTCGAACTGTTCTTTGCGCTCTGCCCGGTAGATGGGATATACCATCCCGGTGGGCAGAAGCTGTACGGTGTCCTCCCGCAGCTCGGTGATCTGATAGGCGTCATCCTCGATATACACGGTATCGCCCACGGCATAGACCGGGGCGGCGGGGTCATAGGAGGTTCTTTGCGGAATTGGGCGGCGAACTGCGTCATATTCCTCATCGGAAATGGAAACTTCGGAAGTCTGCTCTGTCTCGGCATCTGCGATCTGCTCGGCATCTGACATCACCTGTTGGATAAATGGGGCATTGTCCAGTTTTTCCGGGTCTGCCACCTGGCCGTTGACGATCCCTCTTTCCTCCAGAGCTTCCCGGATGGCGATTGGGTCGATGTCGTCAAAACGGTCCTGTTCTTCTTCGGTATAGAACCGGTCCTCCTGAATGAGCTGGGCAAGCCTGCGCTGTACCTTCGGCCAGGGCAGCTGCGTTTCCTCCGGGCTGCCGGCACGGACAACGAACAGGCTGTTGCTGTTACTGCCGCCGTATTCCTGAGCCAGCCATGCGGCGGTACCTTTTTCTCTTGCATGGCCTTTCATATAGCGGACAACAGCGTGTTTACTCTCGATATTGCCGTTCCATGCACAAAGGGCAGTATCAATATCTTCCTGAGAAAGAGGGCGCAGAAGCTCATGGAGCTTTGGATAGGTCTCGTCGATCACTTCCCGGTGCAGACGCTGACGGAACTCCGGCACATCGGAATAGAGCCGAATCAGCTCCATATCCTTAGAGCCAAGAACCGCACGGCGCACAGCGGCATTGCCCTCGATGACAGCATTTTCACGGTCGGAATGACCGCAGGCATTTCGATATGCCACATCCTCAGATATGGTGGGAGTCACCACAGGCTTATACTGCTCAAACTGCTCCCGAAGGGTAGGCTTTGGCGTTTCTTCCTCTATCTCCGGCTGCTGGGCTTGAATGGCATCTTCTTCTGCCAGATCCTTTTCAGCCTGGATCTTGTCATACTGCGCTTGTTCCTGTTCGGTAAGATAGCGACCTTTCTGGACAAGTGAAGTAATGCGCTTGGCAACCTTTTCCCAGTTCAAGTGAACATCCGGGCAGTCCTGCTTTTTATAGTGCAGTCCTTTCCCATCGTGATCTTCGCCGCTGTGTGTTGCGCCGGACAGGGCATGAGAGCGTCCGCCAATGCCATACTCGTCTTTGAGGAATCTCACTTTCTCCTTATCCGTATGGTTTGCCATGAAGAACGCATAGATACGGCCTTTTCCTCCGGCGAAACTGCTGCCGCCGGTCATAGCGGCGTCGATCTCATCCTCGGTAATGAAGTGCTGAACGGTTGGCACTTGGAAAAGTTCTGAAGAAAAGGTCCTGCGTGGCAGGTCAAGGTCCTTCAGGTTCTCCCAGATCTCCCTTGGTCTGTGATAGTGAAAACGCAACAGGTCACGATCCTGCTGATAGGCAGTCCAGAAGGCGGCGTATTCTTCCTTGAGTGTCTGGCGGAAAGCCGGGTCACTCAGCTGCTCCGTCAGGCGGCGGGTCTCCTCTGGGAAACCATTGCCTTTGATCTCTGACAGGCAGGACAAATATCCGGCTTTTCTGGCGTCCTCGCTGAGATCGTGATACAGATGCCAGAGCTTTTCCGAGAGAAGGGAGCGTTCATAGCCTGCCGCTTCTGCAAGCTCCACATTGGAGGCAAACTGACCACTTTTCAAAAGCTCCCCGATACGCTCTGCGGCACTCTCCCAGGAAATGACCTGGGCAGACCTGTCATAACGGACAGACTTCCCGTGGGAAAGATGGATACCATCCTCGGCATACCATGCACTCACACTGCCAAGGCCGTTACCGCCGTGATACAGCGTTTTCAGTATCTCGGCAATCTCAGCGGTGGTTTTCTGCTTTTCAAAGGCTGCAACCACACGCTCTCTCTGACGATCTGTATTGCCTCCCAAACGCAGCACATGGTCAATATCATTTTGGGCAAAAGAAAAAGCAGAGGATGTATGCGCTACATTCTCTGCTTCATCTATGGATTGGATCTGCTCCGCTTCGGAGAGGAACAGGTTTAGGGTCAGCTGTTGATAAGCTCCGCCATCAGGATCTCCTCTGCCTGGGCTTTGCAGGTGTTCATCAGCCCCACCCACTTCATGGGATCGCTGGCTTTCAGTTGCTCGGTGGCTCCCGCTTCTTTCGCCAGCTGGGGCATCATCTGCTCCAGTCTGCTCTGGGCGATCTCGTTGATCTCCAGAAGGTGCTGGTACAGCTTCTCGCTCAGCAGCATCTGGTTGTAGAGGATGGGACGGTGTTCCTTCAGATAGGTTTTCCTCATCCTGCCGTACTTGCCCAGGGATTTCTCCGGCTGCTGGCTCAGCTTCAGGTCGGGAATCAGATAGTCTCCGTTCTGGATATAGGTCATGGGATTGTTCATCTTGTTTGCTCCTTTCTTGGTTGGCTTCGCGCTCTGCATTTCGGACGGTGACGCCGATCTGCCGCAGCACCTGCTGGTTGATCTGACTGACCGCTGTTCCCAGCGCCCCGATGGTGGACGGGGTGTTGAAATCAAAGATCGCCATGAAATCTTCGTGGTCGAAGTAGCGTTCCGGCTCCAGTCCACAGCGGGACATCAAAGCGTAAGTGATGCTGACGGTGGCGGCTGCCTTGAACTGCACTCCGATGTTATACTCATCATATTCCTCCAAAAAGGAACCGTCAACGATATAGAAGAAGTCCTGCTGATGCTCCGTCCAGTATTCCTCAGCCAGTTTTCCGGCTACCTCAGTGAGCTGTCCGGCAAGGTCATCACCGGAAACATCATAGATGCGCTCCAGCATGGCCTGCACCGAATCCAGATGGCGCTCCTCCAGCTGCCACAGCCAGGGAGTGCGGGAATGTTCACGGGTTCCGGTGTCAGAAATATCAAAAACATAGCGCAGGCGGGGCCTGTCCCCGGAATCGTCCACCAGAGCGATTCCCTTGGAGCCGCGCCTTACATACCGGCCCATCTTTTCATTCCACAAATCGTACTCTGCACAGGCGGTAGCGTCCGGGCGCTGGGCATAGATCATCAGTTGCTCATGGAACGGGTACTTGTAAAGGCGGGAAGCAGTAGTGAGAAACCCTGCCCATTCCTGCCAGCTTCCCGTGAGTTGCGTCGCCACCTTCTCCGCCATCTGTGCATATAGTTCAGCTTTGGTTGGCATGGTATTCTGTCCTCCTTTCAGTTTTGGGGTAAAAGGTGGGGTGGCAAATTGCCACCCCATCCCTGCGGTTATGGTGTTTACTGGTCAAAATCCGGGTACAGCTCCAGCTGGGCAAAGTCCTCATCGGTCATCGCACAGAGCTTCGTAAGGGCGCTGTCGGTTAGCTCCCTCAGTTCCGTTTCCTCCGGCGAAAGCTCGCCGCGCATTTCACGCAGGCTGTCGATCAGCCCGGTGCGGCTGCCGGTATTGTAAATGCACATCAGGTTCATTTCCTCAAAAGTAAAGTTTCCCATATCAAATCTCCCTTTCTGCGCTCTTTTTTTGCGCTGTCTTTTTGTGTTCTGCTTTGGGCTGGCTTTTCAGCTGCTCCATGACGGACTTTTTCTTTTCCCGTTCCTTCCGATGAATGGCGTCAGTCAAGTCCATCAGGGAAATGGGCTGACCGCTTCGGGCCTGCTGTTCCAGCTCTGCCACCGTAGGTTCTTTTGCGCCATTGTTGATGATACCGTCGATCATGCCGTAATCGTCCTCCAGCATCATTTCCGCATTTTTCAGCGGGTTTTCTGGCAGGAATCCGGAGATCTGGGTAAAACCAACGCTGTCGCAGTAATGACAGGATACCTTACTGTCCTGCTTGATCGCAACGATGTCGCTGACGCTCATGGAGGGACTGTGAAAGTCCACGGGCTTTTCCAGATTGAATTGCTGATAGAGTTTTTCCAGCTGCTCCGGCACAGTGCCAGACTCCCTCAGAGGAGCTGTGTAAATGAGGTCATAATTGCTGCGGTCTATGGAAATGTCGTGGGACTTTAACCAATCCAGATTCATAAAGCGCACATTCTGCGGATCGTCACTACTTACCTGATAGATGGCAAAGCAATCTCTGTTCTGAGAGAGAAATGCCTGTTCGCGTTCCTGCTGATGTTCCTGACGCTCCATGACCTTTTCGTGGAACTGAGGGCTTTTCTCCCATTCCTCATGGTCCACACCGAAAAGACCGCCATGATCCATGATTTCCTGCGGATCAAACACCATGCTCTCCGTATTGTCCTCATGCAGCACATAGACGGTCAAACCGGCGGCATCCAGTTCCAGCGCCCGTTCTCTGGTAACAGGGAACATCCCATCATAGGAGTAGCCATATTCCTGCATATCCGGTGTGGATACCTGCTCATCCGGCATGGGGTATTCATCCAGTGCCTGCTCCTGCGCTTCCGGCAGCTGGGCAGAAGCGGTCACCTGACTTTCCTCTGCCTGCATCTGCTCATAAGCAGCTTCCTGCAAGGTCTCAACCATAGACAAGGGAGCGCGTCTGAGCGAAGTGCTGTCCAGATCGTTATCATCACAAATCTGGAGAACTGCCTTCATGCAGGAAAGCTCCGGCATATCCAGCTGACCACCATCCAGCTCTTTCATGGACGCAGCATCGTAAAGGGTGTAGTCCCATCCGCTGTCACAGGGCTGGATATGAAGATAGGTAGTATCGTCGATCAGAAACAAAGCCTCCTGCTGGTTGGCATCCGCCCCCAGTACCTCCATTTCGGGCATGGCCGCAGCCAGTTCCTTTACCGCTTTCTGTACCAACGGATTGTCACGGTAATAGTCGATTGCCTGAATGGTGTCCAGCTCAATGGTATGCCCGGTCAAAATCGGAAACGGTCCTTCATAGTCGCTTCCGTCTTTCAGCTCAAAACCAATGCCCTTGATCCCGTTCATTCGCTCTACCGGAATCTCCTGATAAATGCGAATTGCTTCCGCCAAAGACAGGTTATCGTGGTATTCTCCGAGGTTTGGAAACTCCATGCACTCTGCTACATAGTAGGTTAGATTGCCGGTCGGCTGCTCTATCGGGGCGGTTTCCGGCTCTGCCTTTGCATGGGGATCAATCCCACGCTCTTTGCAGATTTCCTTATAGTGGCGCTCAATGTCAGAGATCAAAGTGCCGGAGGTCTTGTTGATGGTCTCCAAACTGGCTCTCAGCTCTTTCAGTTCCTTGCCCTGACTCCAGCTTGCAATATAGCCGAAGCTGTTTTCTCCGGTCTCAATGCCAAAATATTTGCAGACCGCATAGGAGATGCTTTCAGCCTCTACTTCTTCCGTGTGACGGTCTTTCTTCTGTTCCTGCAAAAACTGGGTGAGGGTAGAAAAGCCGCCAACAAAATTCAGCCCTTCTTCCTCGGTCAGCATCAGGCGTCCATCTTCCGCCAACTCCAGCGGCTCTGTCAGCAGAACGGAACCTGCATGGTTTACAACCACTTGTTCTTCTACACAGACCGGCTCTCCGGGGTCGTAGTCAGAACCGCGCAGGTCATAGCAATAAACGCCCTCCGGCAGATTATCACGGACAATCCGCCCATTGGAGAACAGACCGGGTTTATCAAACAGCTCGATCTCCTGATATTGCTCGTCATTGGCAATCTGAATCTTTTTCTGATTGTGGAGCTTGCTGTGGGCAATCTCGTGTACTGTGGCCGAAACCGTCTGCACCTCACTCATGCCCTGACGAATGGCGATTTTCTGATGATCGGCAGAAAAATAGCCGTCCGTATCGGCGGCCATTGCTTCAAAAGTGATCGGCACCGGCGCACTGCGGCGCAGGGCCTCCATGAATGCCTCATAATTTGGCACATTGCCGGAAAGGGAGGAAGCAAGCTCCGGCAAAGGTTTCCCGTCGGTCTGGCTCACATCAAAGACCTTGACCGGACGAAACATGGGGATTTCGATTTCTTTTTCCTCTGTGACGATCTTTCCGTCTTTATCCAGAATCGGAGCCTTGGTATCCGGGTCCAGCTTCTGCTCCTCGATTTTCTTCTTATACGGTGTGGGGGCGATGATGGTAATGCCATGCTCGCCCTTTTTTACATGACGCTCAAACTGGTCTTTCCACTTATTGTATCCGGCTACCAAAGTGGCGTCCGGCTTCTGCATATAGATGAGCATGGTGTTGTTTACCGAATAGCGGTGGAAGCGGGACATGACGGACAGATAGCGCATATACTTTTCACTCTCAAACAGTTCCTTGATGCCCTGCTCGATGCCGTCTGTGATTTCCCTTAGCCGCTCTCGGTTGGTGGGTTTGTTCTCAGCCATGATTTTCAATCTCCTTTCCAAGTGTGTGATTTCTGCTGTGTGTTCTGCAATCCATGCCTTTTGTTCTTCTTCACTTTCATAAAGAAAAAGATCCAGCAGGTACTCCACATAGATTTTCTTATGGATTGCTTCCACAAAGCGGGGGTGCGGTTTCTCCTCCGGTGTCCGGGGAGAATGGTCGGTCTCCCATTTTTTCAGCAGATAGTAGTAATCGGACAGTACGCGATAACACCGCTGCCGGTCCTCCCGAAACTTTTGTGCCTCTGTTTTCTGCCGGACATATCTCCTGCGGGGAGGGGCCTGACTGTCATAGATCAGGCCAAAGTCCTGTGCCAGTTTCTCCGCCGCTTCTTTTGAGGAGAGGTCAAAGAGCTTTGCGGTAAAGTCGATCACATCCCCATCTTCACCGCAGCCAAAGCAGTGGAATCGCTGGTCTACCTTCATGCTGGGGTTCTTATCATCGTGAAAAGGACAGCAGGCCATGCCATTTCGCCTGACTTTTATCCCATAAAACTCTGCCGCTTCTCTGGTGCTGACCGACTGCTTGACTGCTTCAAATACATTCTCTGCCATGTGCCTTTAACTGCCGGACTTTTTCACAGGGGGCTGGTATCCGGCGGCTTTCGCACGCTCACTGGCAGCTTTGCGGCGTTCTGCGCTGTATGGCTCCCTGACTGATACACACCGCTTGGGGACGGTAAAGTTATGGGCGTCCTTTCGGGTGATCTGGTCGGGGTGCTTTTTTGCCAGCAGTTCCAGTTTCTCCATCAGGCGGGGATCGTGGGTGTAGACCTCAGCCATTGGTTCTGCCTGGTTATAGAGGAGAATGGTTTCCCGTTCCACTAAAGAGAGCTTCATCGGCTGCCTCCTTTCCGCTGGTCAAATTCCAGCTTGAAATTGGCATACTGTCCATCGTCCTCCAAAACCACAGTGGCATCGTAGGTCTTGCCGGTTTTCTCCGAATATAGGCCCGTTACACGGACACGGCCATCTTTCAGCAGTGCAGACACCACAGCCTTGGTCGGCTGTTTTTTCTTGGCAGCCCACCATTTGTTATTTTTCCAGATTGCAAATTTGCAAGAATCATTCTGACAGAAGAAGCCTTTTTGCAGTTCTGCAACTTCACCGCCGCAGCGGGGGCATTTGCCTACCACCTCACGGGGCGGGGAGAACAGGTACTCGGTTCCCTTGATGACCTGATAAGTTCCCACCAGGTCTCCCAACATGGTGCTGATCCCGTCCAAAAACTCCTCCGGGGCAAGCTGCCCGCGCTCGATCTCGCCCAGGCGGTACTCCCACTCGGCAGTCAAAAGCGGCGATTGCAGCTGTTCCGGCAGAACGGTAATCAGGGAAACTGCATCGTGGGAAGGGAGAAGCTGCACCGTTTTCCTGCTCTTTTTTCGTTCCAGAAAACCGGCAGATACCAGCTTTTCCAAAATACCGGCACGGGTAGCCGGTGTCCCCAGACCTTTTCGTTCGGCATCCTCCGGCATATCTTCTTTTCCGGCAGTCTCCATCGCGGACAATAGGGTGTCCTCCGTAAAGTGCTGGGGAGGACTGCTTTTGCCTTCTTTGACGATTGCCGCAGAAACCGAAAGGGTCTGTCCTTCGGTCAGCTCCGGCAGGGCTTTCTCTGCGCCCTCTTTTTTTGGCTCCGCATCCTTCATTTTGGCACGGTAAGCGTCCTCCAGTGCTTTCCATCCGGGGTGCTTCACTGTTTTTCCTTTGGCGGTAAACTCCCCGCTGGCACACGCTGCAATCACAACAGTTTCCGAATAGATATGGGGCTGGGCTACGGCGCACAGCAGACGCAGGGCCACCAGCTCCAGCACCGCTTTTTCTCCCGCAGGAAGGGCAGAAAGGTCTGCATCCTTGAGATTTCTGGTAGGGATTACTGCGTGGTGGTCGGTTACTTTCTTATCGTTGATGACCGTCTGCGGATCACAGGTAATGGCGATCCCTTTGCGAAACGGCATAGCGTTGGCAACCAGATTGACCAGCACCGGCAGGCTGTCTGCCATATCACCGGTCAGATAGCGGCTGTCAGTACGGGGATAGGTGCAAAGCTTCTTTTCATACAGACTTTGCAGATAGTCCAGGGTCTGCTGGGCTGTAAATCCAAGCAAGCGGTTGGCATCTCTTTGCAGAGTAGTCAGGTCATAGAGGGCAGGCGGCTTTTCAGACTTTTCCTTGCACTCCACCTTTTTGATTGTGACATTTGCACCCTGACAGGTTTCTTTCAGCTGCTCAGCAGCGGCCTTATCCGCCATGCGCTCCCCGGATACAGTAAGACCGGGAAGCTCCAGCGCCACAGTATAAAAAGGAACCGGCTGAAAGGTGTCGATCTCGGCCTCCCTCTGAACAATAAGCGCCAGCGTCGGGGACATCACGCGCCCGATGTTGAGGGTACGGTGATACAGCACGGAAAAAAGCCTTGTCGCATTGATCCCCACCAGCCAGTCTGCCTTGGCACGGCAGAGGGCAGCATCCCGAAGTCCGTCATAATCCGCACCGGGACGCAGGTTTGCAAAGCCTTCCCTTATGGCGGTATCCTCCATCGAAGAAATCCAGAGCCTTTTCATAGGCTTCTGACAGTCTGCCAGCTCGTAGACGCTGCGGAAGATCAGCTCGCCCTCGCGTCCGGCATCACAGGCATTTACCACTTCCGTCACATCCGGAGCATTCATCAGCTTTTTGAGAATATCAAACTGCTTTTTCTTATCCTTTCCCACCACCATCTGCCAATGCTCCGGCAGGATAGGCAGGTCATCATATCGCCACTTGGCGTACTTGGGGTCATAACTGTCTGCATCCGCAAGCCCGGCCAGATGGCCCACGCACCAGCTGACACGCCAACCGCTGCCCTCCAGATACCCGTCCTTACGGGCGGTTGCACCAATCACCGCAGCCAGACTCTGGGCAACCGATGGTTTTTCAGCAATCACCAGCTTCATAATCTTCAACCTCCCATTCATTCTGCCAATTATCAGACAGTTTTTTTGCAATGCTGTGTTCTGAGGCAAGTGTAATGTCATAGCCAAAGCGATAATCATATCGGTACAACCTGCCAATCAAATCATTGATTATGATATTGCAGGCCATAATCACACGCTCTTTATCCACCTGCATCAGTTGATAGCGTTGATAATTGTTGTAATATTCTCGATGTCTGTGGGTTCTGCTGACCGTATCTTCCATCAGACAATCTATGGCATCTTTTTCACCATCTTCTTTGCTGCCCTGTGTATAAGACAACAGTTCCTTAACCATGGGAAAACTTTGTTCATCTACCGTTGCTTCTTCGCTCAAAAAACCGATATAAGCTTTTAGTAACAGGCTAACTGCTGTTTTTTCAGCTTCAGATAAAGCGTTCATGGTCTCCGCTGCATCAGGCAACAGTTCCTTTTCCACAAATTCATCTATCTCACCAGAATAAAGCATTCGGATTGAGTCCACACATAAAGAGCGCTTTTGGGGTGCGGTCTCAATTTCAAAATCATAAAGATCCAAGTCATCGTCCTTCTTTGACTTTTTTTGAACTTTGCTGATAGCAGTGAAAAGAATGTCTCCTCCAAAGTAAATTCCGAAGGCGACCAGATCAAAAATAATCAGAAAGTGTAATAACCAGTTCCATGTGTTCATTGTGAGGTCCTCCTTTCTTTGACCATGTGCTGATTTTGGGTGTGGATTTACAGTAAGAGAGTGAGTAGAGCAGCAGAGGACAGGAATTTCTCCCTGTCCTCTGTCCCTTATCCCGCAATGATTTGAAATACGCTACGCTCAAATGGTTCAATCTGCTCTATCGCGTTCCTCATTAGGGTCAGAACCCTCAAAACCATCCTCAAGGACTTCCTCATCTTCGGTTTCCCATTCCTCGGAATCTTCCTCACCATAATCATAATCGTCCAGACTGTCATTGCCCTTGGTCTTAGGCTTATTCTTAACGAGCTTCAAGTAGGCAAATACGCCACCGCCGCCCAGCAGAGCCAGCAGAAGGATCAGCGCAGCCGGATTTAGTCCGGCAGGCGTCTCTTTTTCCGGCTCTGGTGTTTCTGCCGGAGGTTCCGGTGCTTTTCCCGTACATTTACTCTTATCAATTGCGCAGACCGGGCAAGCCGTATTGACTGCCCCTGCTTCACATTTTGTCGTGCAGCTACACACAGCAGGCGGCTCCTCTTTGGGTTTTCCATCTTCCATCAGCGCCATCAAATCCGCTTCATCCACCTGGTTCAGAAAGTGAACAGCAGTCTTTTTATCCTCATTCGCCCTGTCAATCAGGATGTAAAAATAGTTGCCCGCCTTGGTGGTAACGGTAATGAGCTGTTTATTGCCCCCAAAATCATCCACCAGAGCGGCGTTGCCATCCGGGGTCAGCGGAGGTGCTTTTTCCGTTTCTTCCACCACCACATTGCTGTCATTGGTGGTATCCTCTGCCGGGGGCGGCGCTGCGCCCTGGGCAAAAGCGGGAACAGTAAAGCCCGATGCCAGAACCAGCGTCAGGCAAAGGGCGGAAAGTGTTCGGAGCAATCGTTTATTCCTCATAGCTGTTTTCCTCCTGTTCGTTGTTGTCATCCACCATACTGCCGGAAACTGTGCCGCCGGACAGCATGGCGCTCAGCTGAGCCGGGGTCATACGCAAAGCGCGCACCATCTGGACGATCTCCAGATTTTCTGCCTCGGTTTTCTGTACCTCCAGCGCCTTGAGCTTTTCCTGATACTCTGCGATCTTCTCGCGGACCTTAGCAATCTCCTGGTCAATGCGTTCAATTTTGTTCTTTGCCATCGTCTATCACTCCTTCTAAAAAATCTCTGTTACCAGTTCATCAGGCCGTAGCCCTTGATACTATGATAATTCAGGTCATAACTTTTGATCTTGCAGGCATCGCCGGAATTTCCCTCCACGGTATAAACACGGCTGCCATCGGTGCCGACAACAATTCCCACATGGTCTGCGGAACCATCCAGATCCCAATCGAAGAAAATGGCATCACCGGGGGCGATGTTTTCATATCCTCGTGCGCCCCACTGTCCATGAGACTGGAACCACGGAACACCCTGAGACTGACAACCAGCAAAGCGTGGTTCCGTTCGACCGGATTGACCATAGCACCATGATACAAAGCAGGCACACCATTCCACACGGGAGTCAAAGCCGTACCAGCTCCAATAAGGTTGTCCTCCCACATTGCCCACCTGACTTTTCGCCAGTTCCACCAGCTGCGGATTGCCGGGGCGGGTGCCATTGATAAATTCAACACCAGTCAAATCTTCAGAAACACCTGTATCGGGAGAACCGCCACCAAATAACAGCGGCTTATTGCCCATAGTCTGTCGGTAGACCTGGTACATCTCCATCTGCTCCGGAGTCAGTAGTTCTGGCGCAAGAGAGGCAATGGAACGGCTTGTTAAAGTTACATGGAGAATACGATATTCATATTCATGCTCATCCCCGTCTTCGTCAGTGTAAGTGCGAATCTGAATTTCTTCTCTCAGCGTGAGCTGATACTGTGCATCAAACACACGATCCAGCTCTGCCTGTGCGCTGTGGCGTGTATAGCCTTGCAAGACAGCAGAGAGAACTGCCGCCAGCTCATGGGGGTCATGGCCGATCATGCCAAGGTTATAGCGATACTCGTCATACCCTGGGTGGCTGCTTTCGATGTTGTCGATTTTCTCCTGCAACCGAGCTTCTCTGTCTGCATAATCTGCCTCCACCGCCAGCATTTCCGGGTCATCCGATGGATAGGTAGTGCCGGAAATTACAGAACCAATACTCTGTGCCATCATAGAGCAGGAGGACATGGTATTCATCAGCATACAGGCGATGAGGAAAAAAACCCCTGCCATCAGGAAGCCCTTCTTGTGGCGCATGACGAATGCCCCTGCCTGCTGTGCCTTTTCTTTTACCGTCCTTGCGGCTTTTCCGGTTTTGGACGCAGCCTGGGCGGTATTTCCGGCAGTCTGACCGGTGCGCTTGGCGACGGCATACTGCTTTTTGATACTCTGTTTTTGCTGCCAGCGGGAGAGAGGGTTGCTGGTAAACTGAGGATTTTCCCGTAGGGACTTCTGGTACAGGGCATTTACATTTGCCTTTTCCAGCTTCTGCTCGGCCTGGGCTGCTTTGCGGTACGGCTTCAGCTTGTGGCTGCGATAGCCCTCCCGCACCAGATAAGCGCTGGTCTCCACCGCCTCCTCGGACTTGTGGGCGCTTTCCACGCCCACATTGTCCTGTTCTGTTTCCCGGATCTCTTTGTGAAACTTGCCCGCGACCAGATGGACGGGAGCTTCCTTAACCCCTTGAGAAAGTTTGGAAGGTGGTTTTTTCTTGTCCTCAAAGGTCAGCTTCGAGGTCTTTTTCCCGGTGTCCGGGTCAATGACCGTCTGTCTGACTTTTTTCTTTGGAATATTGGCCTGCGCCTTATCTGCTCTGGCCGTAGCTTTCTCCGTTTTGCGGATCGGCTTTTCCAGTGCAGGGTCAGCCCGTTCCTCATCAGTAAAGCGCAGGCGCGGCTCTTTATTCAAACCAATCACCCATTAGGATAGCATCCATCATGTGGTGCAGCTCCACATAGAGGGCCAAACCTTCCGGATCATATAGCGGATGCACGGTGAGATACGCATGGACTTGCGCCAGAATCTCAGAGAGCATTGTGATAGGTCTGCACCCTACAATGGTTGCTGCACCAGGGGCACACATCATATTCGCCCAAATCGAAAAGAGACGGGCAAGACCAATTTCGCCATCCTCATTCAAGGTTTTGAGTTCTTTGTCAGCGGTACGACACTCAACAACAGCGGAGGCCATTACCGGAAGCAACATGAATTCGTGAGCCTCCAATGCCTCACGGAAAAAAATCATGGTATCAAGTTCGCAAATATTCTGTTTCATAGTTATTCATCCTCCTTTTTCAGTTCCTGGGGTTTGGTGGTCATAATGCGGTAAAGCTCAGTATTCTTCGGGAAGTGGTCAACGAAGGGCAGGATGGTGGAGCCATAGAACAGCAGGCCCTCGCCCTCACCGGAGTGGGTCACATAGCTAAGCTGGTGCGTGGAAATGCCCAGCTGCTTGGCGAGAATCTGACGGTCTCCGCCTGCCTGGTTGAGCATATACACGAAGTCGGAGTTTTCAAAGATGTTCTCCACCTCGCGGCTGCTCAAAAGGTCTTTGACATTCTGGGTGATACCTGTCGGAATACCGCCCCATTTGCGGAATCGCTTCCAGATTTCCACCGTATAAGCGGCGGTCTGCTCCTCCTTCAAAAGCAGGTGCATCTCGTCGATGTAATAACGGGTGGACTTGTGGGCAGCGCGGTTAATGGTAACGCGGTTCCACACCTGATCCTGGACCACCAACATACCGATTTTCTTGAGTTGCTTGCCCAGCTCCTTAATGTCATAGCAGACAATGCGGTTATTGATGTCCACATTGCTCTGGTGATTGAACACATTGAGGGAGCCGGTTACATAGATTTCAAGGGCCGTGGCGATATACTGGGCTTCCTTTTCCTCCTGTGAACGGAGCAGGTTATATAGGTCCTCCAGTATGGGCATATTCTCCGGGCGCGGGTCATTGAGGTAGGTCTGATAGACCAGACGCACACAACGGTCGATGATGGTTTTCTGCACCGGCTGCAATCCGTCCTTACCGCCCACGATCAGCTCACACAAGCTGAGGATAAAGTCAGACTTGAGGGACAGCGGGCTTTCATCATCCGAATAGTCCAGGTTCAGATCCATCGGATTGATGTAGTTGGTTGAGGTAGGCGAGATCTTGATGACCTGCCCATGCAGACGATCCACCAGGGGTGCGTACTCCGCTTCCGGGTCACAGATGATGACATCATCATTGGTAAGCAAAAAGCAGTTGGCAATCTCACGCTTGGCGCTGAAAGACTTACCGGAACCCGGCGTACCCAAAATCAAGCCGTTGGGGTTTTTCAGCAGCTTTCTATCCACCATGATGAGGTTGTTGGACAGGGCATTGATGCCGTAGTACAGGGCTTCCTTGCCGTTCTGGAATAATTCCTGTGTGGTGAATGGTACAAAGATAGCCGTAGAACTGGTGGTCAGCCCTCGCTGAATCTCGATCTGATTGAGTCCCAGGGGCAGACAGCTCATCAGCCCTTCTTCCTGCTGGAAGTCCAGTCTGGTCAGCTGGCAGTTATACTTCTGGGCAATAGAGCCTGCCTGAAAGATGTTGTTGCCAAGCTGACGGGGGGTGTCCGCTGTGTTCAGCACCAAAAAGGAGACCAGGAACATTCTCTCGTTTCGGCTCTGCAAATCCTGCAACAGCTTTTTCGCTTCGCTGCCGTAGGTGGCAAGGTCAGAAGGAATGATGTCCATGTCGTATCCGGCGCGGACTGCTTTTTTCTGTTCCTCAATCTTACTGCGGTCCAGATCGGTAATCTTACGCTTTACCGTTTTGATGGCTTTCACCTGATCCACCGACTGAATGTGCATACTCACAATGAGCGAGCTTTCCATATCCAGAAAATCAGCCAGCAGACGGTCATTCAGCTCTGGGGCTAAAATCTGCAAAAAAGAAACAGCCCCGTATTTCTTGCCCATACGGAACTGCTTGCCGGTGCGGAACTCAAAGGAGCTTGGTGCAATAAAATCTTTCGTGGACAGGCCGGAAGGAGCCAGCCAGTCCCATTCAAACTGAAACGGGAGCTGTTCATCCATGTGGAATACCGCATGAAGCTGGGAAAGCCTTTCCTTACCGTCCAATGTTCTGGCGGCTACACCAAGACGCTTGAAGTTATTGAGTATATCGGTCTCAATACGCTCCAGACGGGGCTTGGCGGCTTTGATGCTGTCAGCGTTGATACCAAAGGTCAGGTATTTGGTCTTGATGAGACCGTTGTTGCCTCTGACCAGCTGATTTTGCAGCATCGTGGTATATTCCTCACGGATACTGTCAAAGGCATCCCCCTGGGGCGGAATGGAAATGGAGTTGGCAAAGGTCTCCTCCGATGCCGCAAGGTTCAAAAAAGACAGCTGGAAGTGAATCGAGCTGTCGAAATAATTGAGGAAATCACACCAGCCCTCAAAGATCGCGGTCTTATCTTCATTTTGGGAGAGCTGATAGTTGATGTCCTGAAACTGAATGGTCTTTGTGTAGTGGCTGTCCGATACGCGGCAGATCCCGTCCGGCCACATTCGTTCATAGGGGATACTGTCCTGTGCCGATTTTCCTTTTTTGTCCGTGCGGTTGGCGCGGGCAATGGCCGCTTCGATCTGCTTCTTATCGGCGCGGGACAGCTTTTTCTTTGTCTTTACCGGATGCACGGTCTTTTCTTCCGGTTTTCCCAGCAGACGGCGCAGCCAGCTTTTCATTGCGGTGAACAATGTCATACACCTCCTTATCGAGCATTTCCTGCCGCTTTAATACGGCATAAAAGTTATTGGTCTGGTAGGGACGCTGCTTGGGACGGATCACAGCTACTTTGAGGATGTTGCCGACGATCTTTTCCAGGGGCTGTCCATGCTTTTCATACATTGCCAGCAGGAAGAAGGGCATCATGACCAGCATCATACACATGGCAGCCATGCTGTTTCCCGCAGGCTCACGGAGCCACAAGAACAGCGGTACACCTACAAGCGCCCCGGCGGTAAAGCAGACCAGCTGCCTTCGTGTCAGATTGAACATGACCTTGGTTTTGACTTTGGTTAAATCTTTGGGTACGGGTACATAAGCCATATTATCCACCTCCTTTATGGGAATGAAATAGAGCTGTCCACTTCATTTCCCCACACATCCCAACCGGGTGTGGATTGACGAGCAAACAGTTCTATGCGCGGGAGATCACCCATCAATGAGACAATGCGTTCTCTGGCTTCCTGCGGTTTTTTTGAATGTTCTTCAATGTGAGAGACAATGACCTGATGAACAGCTGCGTTTATACGCTTGGGATGTCCTTTCGTTGCGAGGATACAAAGTTCCACATTGGAGCGCGTCCAATATCCCATTCCCCAGAACAAGCTATCTGCCTTTCGATTTTGCTTTACCCAAACAAAGCCGACGGTTTTATAGGTAAATCCCCATGCCTTCAGAACTGAGAGACCTTCCAGTAAACATGGAATCGTGACCCATAAAAACAAGGCACAGTCTTTATCCGCCAAGTTGCCTACTGGCAGCGCACAAATATCCTCGATACTCATGGTCGGATAGTGACTTTCTGCACTGCGTCCCAATCCTTTCTTGGAATATACTTTGTAGTTCCATGGCGGGTCTGCGTAAATGATTTGATATTTTTTCATACAGAACCCTCCTTTAGTGCGCCTGAAAGACTGATTTTGCGAGACTGCCGGTTTTGAACAGCGTAAAGCACAGCAGTACGGTGTAGCCCACGCAGCTCCAGATTGCCATGATGATGTCATCTTCCAGAGCGATGTTCTGCACCAGCACAGCATAAATTGCCACGCAGACGATAATGAGAAACGCCTGAAAGCCCAGCGCCAGCAGGGATCGGAGGTAATTCTGTCCCATACCGCCCCATTCTTTACCCATCATTGCAGCCATTGGAACGGGAGCCACCGAAGTCACAAGGTAGATTTCGATCATACGGCCATAAATAACGATAAAGATACAGATATATAACGCCCACATAGTAATGCCAATAAAGAGGGATTGGAACCACAGTCCGAACAGCGGTCCCAGATCCATTTCCATCAGCCTCGGTTCCAGATCGGTCATAACTGAGGAAATGTCAATGGACGCATCCGAATTGATAACCCCTGCCGCCTGCGCCACTACGCTCTGCGCCATATCAAAGACGCCCATCACGATATTCCATGTATTTGTGACAATGAGGATGGCAGCGGCTGATTTGAACACCCACTTGAAAATCATCCAGGTGTCCACATCATGCAGGTTGTTCTTGTCTGCGATCATCTGGATCAGGTCTACGGTCATCACGATAGCCAGGATCACGCCTGCAATCGGCACCATGATGGAGTTGGACAGATTCTCAATCATGCTGAAAATACTGCCATTCCATCCCTGTGGGGTCTGGCCTACCTGTACGGATATATCCGCGACCTGCTGGTTTACACTGTCAAACATCCCCGAAAGGTTGCTCATAATGCCGCCCACCAGCATTTCTTTCAGCCAATTTGTCAGGGCTTCAAGTAAGAAATCCATACGGTGTCAACCTCCTTTCCGCCGCCCCCGCAAAACTGCGGGAGCGGCAAGGATTTCATACGGAGACGCTTAGACAGAGAAAAGCCCGGAGAGCAGAGGTACAAGGACCATGCCTACCACGGCTACACCAGCACCGGCCATGAGCTG
>OGMC01000171.1_pt1 | contig 24239 bp, 28 predicted proteins | sample 1573011 | NCBI WGS metagenome assembly OGMC01 (sample SAMEA2581888, study PRJEB24529) | metagenome | biome: Human gut stool | place: China | collected 2011
GGGATGCGGTCTGATCGCAATTCATCCAAGGGGAACGCCCAAAGCGTTCCCCTTAAATTCTAACAGGAGGTATTCAACATGAAACACAAACGAATCCTCGCAATGATCCTCGCGGTTGCATCGTGCCTGTCGCTGGCGGTCAGCGCATCGGCGGCGGGCGTGACGAACCGCAAAGCTACGGATTTCAAGGACTTTGACCGTACTGCATGGTACGCCGACGCGGTCAGCGCCGCCGTGGACAACGGACTTCTGTACGGAAAAAGCGCGACCATCATCGATCCAAACGGCGATATGACGCGCGCGGAAATGGCGGCTATTATCAACCGCTCATTCGGCTGCTACGCCAAAGCCGACATCTCAAAATATAAAGATGTGTCCAAAGACAAATGGTATTTTGAAGATGTTGCAATGGCCGTCCAGATGGGAACGTACAATGGGCGTAGCAATTCGAGCATGGCCCCAGACGCGCCCATCACACGGCAGGAAGCTATGACCGTGGTGGCGAGAGCGTTGGAACTGGACTATGACGCTTACGCAAAGACGGACTTGTCTGGCTTTTCTGACCGCAGCGAGATTTCCAACTGGGCGCTGCCGTATGTGCGTGCTATGGTCGGTGCGGACTATATTCACGGCAGAGGAAAAATCCTTGCGCCGCAGGACGATATCACCCGCGCCGAGTTCGCACAGATTTTTGCCAACATCATTAAATCGTATATCACCGCCAAGGGAGAATATACCAAAAATCATGATGGCAATTTACTCGTTCGCTGCGCGGACGTCACGCTCAAGGACATGACCATCAAGGGCGACCTCATCATTGGCTGCGGCGCAGCAGACGGAAAGGTTACGCTCGACAATGTGACCGTAACCGGCAGGCTGCTCGTATGGGGCGGCGGCACAAAAGCCGTGTATTGCAATAATGGGACGCAAATGCCAGAGGTTGTAGTTGCCCGCGTGGATGATGCGGTAAAAGTCATCTATGACCGGGATTCCACGCTTGCGGTCATTGACACGATCAAGGTTCGCATTACCGAACGTGCCAAACGGCATAAGGAAACGGAAGTCATTTTTTACGATGTTTCCGGCCTTAGAGAAGCCCAGAAGCAGCTCAACGCGATTGTCGCGGACAATCAAATTGCTCTTACTGCTCCTGCTCATTTATATGCTCTGGTCGGAGAAACCGGCGTGAAAGCCGAGTTTGTAAACAGCAGCAAGGCGGACACCTATAAAATTGAGATTCGCAGGAATAAGGACAACGCGCTGATCGCGGACGCTTTTGAGCTTGCCGCAGGAAAATCAATCTCGACATTGACGCTGAGCGAAGCGCCGGAGTTTGGAAATGTGGATTGCACTGTAACAGTCACGGCTTATCGTGACGGCAAACAGATCGGAACGCTGAACACGGAGTTGAGGCTCCATGCGGCGTATCTCTGGCCGAAGGAGGTGCAGTGAGATGAAAAAATCCTTGGCGCTGCTCATGGCGCTTGCACTTATTTTCGCCTTTCCGGTCACCGCGTCCGCTGCGGAAACAACCGAGGCGCGTGTGCCGGTCACGCTGACTGTGGTCAACACGGTTTCTCCCATTTCCTGCACCGTACCCGCCGCGCTGCCTGTTTCGCTCGTAGACGGCTATGTGGTCTGCGCGAACAACGCAGCCATTACAAACACTGGAAAAACCGGCGCGATCAAGGTCACGAAAGTGGACGTGCAAGCGGGAACATTCGAGATCGGCAGCTATGACGATTTCAGCGCAGGCAAAAACAGCATTGCGCTCAGTATTAACGGCTGCTCAACCAAAGGTGCGGGCAGCCTGACGCTTGCGGACGGCGCATTTCCGGCGATTCCGGCTGAGAAAAATCTTGCTATCCGATATAAAGCAAAAGTTTCTGCGTCCGAAGCTGTTACGAACGTCAATGCAGCAACGATTGTGTTCACCATTGCCGCCGTGAGTGAAAAGGAGGCTGCATGATGAAGAATTTTAAGAAATTCACCGCATTTGTGCTTGCCCTCTGCACGGTGTTTTCGCTGAGCGTTTCGGCGTTTGCAGCCGAAGAACATGACCACCATGAACACACGGTCTACGAAAGCGCCCCGGATGAAGAAATCGCCGTGCAGTCCGTTGCTGCCGAGTCCGAAACGTCTGGTACAATTCCAGGCAGCAGTATCAAGTGGTCTCTGGACTCCAAGGGCTGGCTGACCATCTCCGGCAGCGGCGAAGCGCCGGTCTTTACCAGTGTGGACGATCAGCCGTGGGCGGCTGTCCGCGACCAGATCACCGAGGTCTGGTTTGAGGACGTGGAAACGCTGACCATCCCAGATCTGGCATACTGGTTCGAGGGCTGCGTCAACCTGACCACCGCCGAGCTGCCGCTCGCCCCGGTCATTGGCCGCCATGCGTTCTATAACTGCCCGAAACTCTCTACACTGACCATGTACTACGGCGAAACAGTTCTGAACAGCATCGGCGAAGAAGCCTTCTGGCGGGAAAACGACAGCGGCGATACACTCTATATCGGCTATATCATCGGGTATCCCAAATCGTCGGTGCCGTTCTACGATTATGATTGGGCCGGCTCCAATCGGAACAACAAATACTTCTACGATTTGTACGGCATATATTCCGATACCCCCGCAGCCGTTGGCATCATGAGTGCGCCGGGCATTTCCGTCACCTCAACTGGCTCGATTATCGGCAACTGCCCGTCGTGTGGGAAGTATTCATTCCAAGGAACATACGTCGAAGTCGCACATTCCTCGCGTGGTCATGCCAACTATAATGAATGCAATAGCTGCCATTACGTTCAATATTTAGGAACATACACTACCAAGAGCCACGGATCCGGTGCTTATGGGTCGGGCACCTGCCCGGATTGCGGCAGCCATACATGGGTGTTGCAAAGCCAGCAGGCAGCGACCTGTACCAGCAACGGTTACAGAAGCTATTCTTGCGCTTGCGGGCAGACCAAGAGCGAAACGATCTATGCAAGCGGTCATAGCTATAGCTATGGCTCGTGGGAACAGTATTCGTCCAGTCAGCACCGGCGCACAGGCTCTTGCCGAAACTGCGGCGCGACGGACTACGATTACGCTTCGCACAGCATGAGTTATGGGTCATGGAGCAATGCTTCCTCCAGTCAGCATAGCCGAACGGCATCCTGCCGCACCTGCGGATATTCCACGACCGATTATGGAAATCACAGCTACGCCACCGGTGCGTGGAGTAAATATTCTGATACGCAGCATCGCAGAAGCAAAACCTGCTCCGGCTGCGGCGCATCGACCTATGACTACGCCAATCACAGCTATTCCTATGGTTCGTGGGTGTCGGACAGCGAAACGCAGCATAAGCGCACCAAGACGTGCTCGGCCTGCGGCGATTCTGGCTATGAATACGCTGACCACACCGACGCGAACGGTGACGGCAAGTGCGACGATTGCGGTGCAACTGTCAGCCTGACGATCAAGTGGGACGCCGGAACGAACGGCGGCACCATTGATGGCAAAACCAGCATCACCACGACAGGCAAGCCGAATGCGACGGCAGCCGCCCCGACGAGCACGCCGGTCAAGGCCGGTCATGCGTTCAAGGGCTGGTACACCTCCGCTTCTGGTGGCAGTCTGTACAATACCGTGACCATCACGGCAGCCAAGACCTTCTACGCGCAGTTTACCGCCAACAGCTATACGCTGACGTGGGATTTCGGGGATGGCACAACAGAGGAAACGAAGCAAACATATGGCGAAAAACTTGTCTTGCCCACCGAACCGACGCGCAAAAACGCGCAGTTCCTCGGCTGGTTCACCGAGGTGACCGGCGGCACGCAGGTCGATGCCAACACCATCTACAAGACGGATGCTGACAGCACCTACTATGCGCATTGGGAGATCACAGAGGTTTTCTCGGTCACGGTTCCTGTTACACTGCCGCTCATCGTAGACGAAGGTGGAGAAGTTCATGTTGGCGCAGCGGAGATCATCAATGCGTCTACCGGTGATGTCATCGTGTCCAGCGTTTCAATTTCCACCAAGAACGGCTGGCAGCTCGTACCCTACACGACCGACATGGCGCACGAAAAGGTTGACGCGCAGCTGCTCGGCTTTAAGATCAATGACGCGCAGACGAGCAAGAACGGCGATGCAGAAACGTTCAACTTGACTGCACCGTGGACGATTGCCGAGAGCGGCAGACTGCCCCTTGATTACGATGCAGTCGTATCGGCGGTTTCGCAGCCGGTAACGGCACAGGATGTTTTAAGCATCGTGTTCGTTTTGGAATGGGGAGGTGAATAATTTATGATGAAAATTTTGAAGTGCGGAAAGCTGCTCGTTTTCTGCGCACTGCTCTGCCTGCTGTTTGCAACGGTCGCTTCGGCGGCCGGCAGCGGCGATGTGGCATCCGCTGTTGAAAGCACCTGGACCACAGCGTCCACGCAAATCAAAACTGTTGTGGATAACGTGGTTTTTCCGGTAATTGATATGGTTTTAGCCATTGCTTTCTTTGTAAAACTCGGTACCGCATACTTTGACTATCGAAAGAGTGGGCAGTTCGAGTGGACGGCGCCCGCCATCCTCTTTGCTTGTTTGGTCTTTACGCTGACCGCACCGACCTACATCTGGGGCATCGTCGGGCTGTGATACCGAAAACAGCTTGCGTTCGCAGCAAATTACGGGTATAATACAGATAGAAATACAGAAGGAGATGATGAAGCATGGGTGTGCAGGAAGCTGAAAAGCTGAAACAGATCTGCAGCGTGATCCATCAGACTGTGGACACGGAAAAAATCTATCTCTTCGGGTCTTACGCCTACGGTGTGCCAACGCAGAACAGCGATTTTGACCTCTGCGTCATTATCCCGGACAACGACCTCCGCCCGGCCGACGCGATCAAAAAGATCCGCCGCGCATTATATCCGGTGCAGGATATGCCGCTGGATGTAGTCGTCTATCGCAGCGCGGATTTTACCAACCGTCAGCAGACAGCGTCTCTGGAACGCAAAATCTCACGGGAAGGAGTGCTGCTATATGCATAAAGAATGGTTGGAATTTGCAGCGATGGACCTGGACTCCGCACAGTTCCTGCTTGGAATGCGTCCGGTCCCGGTGGAGATCATTTGCTACCACTGCGAACAGGCCGCCGAGAAGCTCCTGAAAGCCGTGCTGGTGGCAGCAGATGTGGAACCGCCAAAAACACACGATCTGATCCAGCTCTGCAAAAAATGTGCGGAACTGGACGAGGAATATGAAGCTCTGGCAGACGCCTGCATTGAACTCTCGCCGTATGGCGTGCAGGTTCGGTATCCATCCAATCTGGATCTGAACGAGGACGATATGCAGTGCGCGTTGAATATGTGCCGCCGCATTGACGCGGCTGTGCGTGGAAAGCTGGCAGAGAAAGAAGAACAATAAAAACGCAGAACCAAGCCGCCGCACAGCGTTGTGCGGCGGCTTTTTGCGTTTATCGGAGGTGATGAACGATTTTTATTTGGGACTTTGTAGCCTCCACGATTTTGGAACAGATCATGGATTGGGTCTACAAGCAGATCATCGGCTTCCTTGCGAACTTCTTTGCAGAGATGGGCAACATGGGAGCCGAAGTGTTTGAAATGAGCTGGGTGCAGAGCATCGTCCTGTTCTTTAGCTATCTGGCATGGATTTTATATGCAGTAGGCTTCGTTGTTGCCTGTGCGGAATGCGGGCTGGAATACTCGTCCGGCAGGGCCGACATCAAAGGAACAGCCATGAATCTCATTAAGGGATTCATGGCGGTCAGTCTTTTTACGGTTGTACCGATCAGGCTTTATGAGCTTTGCGTGTCCTTGCAGGCGAATTTTGGATATGCCATCAGTGGTGCGGGCGCGAGTTTCGGCACGGTTGCCGGAAATATCATCGACGAGCTGACCGTTGAAAACTTCGTAGATTTTGCTACGACGCACGTCGGCGGCTTCGGTTCGGTTACCAGCCCGATCATGGTGCTGTTTTGCATCATCCTCATGGCGTATGCGGTCATCAAGGTTTTCTTTGCAAATCTGAAGCGCGGCGGCATCCTGCTCATCCAGATTGCAGTTGGCAGTCTGTATATGTTCAGCGTCCCACGCGGATATCTGGACGGCTTTTATCAGTGGTGCAAACAGGTCGTGGGGCTGTGCCTCACGGCTTTTTTGCAGGCAACGATCCTGATCGCGGGGCTGACGCTGTTCAATGAACACGCCTTGCTCGGCTTGGGGTTGATGCTCTCTGCCGGAGAGATCCCGCGCATCGCGGGCGCGTTCGGTCTGGACACGTCCACACGCGCGAATCTGTCCAGCGCGGTTTACACGGCGCAGACGGCGATCAACATTACAAAAACTGTCGCAAAGGTGGCTGCGGCATGACGGAGGTGCGACTATGGATACGAGCTTTTTAGATGAAGGCTTAGACATGATTGAGGTGCTGGATCGTCCTGCGCTCTTTTCAAACGGAAGAATCCCGCGCGCGGCAGTGCCGGAGGGTCTTTATGCGTATGACCTCTATGAAAGCTGCGACACAGGAGACTTTTGTTATATCGCGCCACGGGTCATTGTCAACCATGGCGGTACGGTGCTGGTCAAAGAACCCATTGACTTCGGCGGCGCGGACAGAATCAATCTGACGGAAGACACTTCGCCCAACTTCCTCGGCGGAGCGATGCGGGTGCATGACTTTATGGCGGCGTCTCTTGACGAGCTGCGGCAATACAGCGAAGGACCGCAGCTCGGAGGAATGTAATGCCGGAGCTGACGATGGGCAGCCTGTTCGATGGCATCGGCGGCTTTCCGCTGGCTGCGGTGCGAAACGGGATCACACCCGTGTGGGCTTCGGAGATCGAGCCGTTCCCCATCGAAGTCACAAAAACACACTTCCCCGACATGGTTCATGTCGGAGATATTACAAAGCTCAATGGCGCGGACCTGCCGCCCGTGGACATCATCTGCGGGGGCAGTCCGTGTCAGGATCTCTCGATCGCGAGCTGCACCCGTGCCGGTTTGCAAGGCGCAAGATCGGGACTTTTTATGGAGCAGATTCGGCTGACAAAGGAGATGAGAGATGCAGACATACTTCGAGAGCGAACAGGCAAGCTTGTTCGCCCCAGATACTTTTGCTGGGAGAATGTCCCAGGCTGCTTCAGCTCAGGCTCGCCGCACGGGGAGGATTTCCGGATTGTCCTGGAGGAAATTGTTAGACTACATCGCCCCGGATTATCAGTTCCTCGACCTCTCTTCGGACGCTGGAAACCTGTTGGGGCAATACGAGTGGACGATACGTTCAGCCTTGCATGGCGGGTGTTGGCCGCGGAATTATGTGAAGCTTCGCATAATTGTGCAGCCATTCCGTGTGTGGAATTCATTATGAAAAGCCTCAACGAAGTTGCTTCGCTCGGCATGTAATACGCTTCATTCTGCGCCGCTTCTTTGTTGCTTCTGATGAATAGCTTTGTGCCAAAGCTTACAGTATGCTTGCTTTGCAAATCAAAAAAGAAAGGACGAAGCCCATGGCAGACAAGAAAAACCTCTGTGCTCAGATCGACACAGCCCTCCACGCGCGTGTGCGGCAGGAGCAGGAGCAATCCGGCAAAACACTCAGCGAGTATGTAGAACAGCTTATCACAGACTATTACAACATGAAGGAGAATACAAAAATGACAGGCGACACCAGAACATTGGCAACTCAGATCCCGGAAGAACTCTTCGAGCGGCTGAAGGCATACCTCAAGAAAAAAGGCCTCAAACAGAGGCAGTTCATCATTGGACTGATCGAGGACGCGCTGGAGCAGGACGAGGAAGACCCCGCCGAGCAGCCGGAGACAGAAGAAGCCGGCGAACCCGACGAACCGGACACGGATGCTGAAGAAGAATAACCGCGCAGCCGGAAGCCGCAGGGATCGCCTGCGGCTTCTGCTTTTGCATTTGTGGACGCGCTGTGGTATAGTTAAAATTGCAGACAGGAGGTGCGGCGTATGAATGAGAAAGACTTGACCGGCAAGATCCACAGCTCCATGTACCATCAGCTCCAGACGCGCGGATATGCCGCGCCGGTGGATGTGCTCATCGACACCGGTATCCTGCCGAAACAGAAATATGAGGACTGGCGGTTCGGGCGTGTGCGGTATCTCGAAGCTGTGTGCAATGCCAACCTGAAACGACTGTCGTTTGTGCTGCACCAGATGCGCGTGTATGCGCAGACGCATGATCTGAAGCCATCCTTCTGCTATTACAAGCGATGGGGTGTCCGCAAGAAAAACGGGACCGGTCACAAGCCGGTCATTCCGCTGCAATTCAGTAAAAGCGGAAGCCCGGAAATCGAGCGGAGCTATGCCACCCACTTCGTCGATCTGGCGCGTGTGCAGGAGCTAAAAGCGGCGCAGCCGCAAACAGAAGAATAACCACCCAGCGCCGCCGCAGAAAAAACCTGCGGCGGCGCGTTTTTTGTTCACGGAGGTGATCGTATTTACATTTACCCCGATAACCTGAATGCCAAAGCCACGCTCTGGCTGTGGCAGCTTCGGGATCTGGCCGTCATCGGCATTGGACTGCTCATTGCAGTTCTTGCGCTGACGCAGCTTGGGCTGTTTTTGCCAATGGTGCTGGTGGCGGCGTATGCGTTTTTGTCCATCCACTTGGACGGACTGAGCGTGCTGGACTTCCTCTCGTTCGTGGTCAGCTTTTACATCACGGAACAGCAAATTTTCGAATGGGAGGAACCAGTATGAGGAAAAAGAAAGACAAACGCAGGCAGTCCACCCAGGATCTTTTAGGCATCAAGAAAATCACGGACTACTGCATTTCCACAGATGCCGGTGACCTTGTTTTTTACATCATCAAGCCCACAAACATCAGCGTCCTCCCGGCTGGCGCGGTCAGCGCCAAAATTCGCGCTCTCCAAAACACACTCAGCGCACAGGCCGGTGTCGAACTGCTGGCAATGAACTCCCGTGAGAGCTTCAATGCGACGTGCCTCTTTTACCACGACCGGATGCAGGCAGAACAGAACCCCGCGATTCGGGAGCTGCTAGAACAGGATCGTGCATTTCTGGATGAAAAGCAGGTGCAGATGACGCTGGCGCGGGAATTCTATCTCGCCGTGCGTCTCAAGAACGAAAAGCCAGATACGGCGTACACCTTGCTTTCCACCATTGAAACAAAATTCCGCGACAACGGCTTCACCACGCGCCGTGCCGGGAAGGAAGACCTCAAGCGCTTGCTTGCCATCTATTTCGAGCAGAACACCACGACGGAGCGCTTCGAGGACTACGATGGTCAGCGATTCATGGAGGTGGCCGGATGAGCATTTTCAGAAGAAAAAAGCAGACCGACGCGGAAACAGAGTCTTTGAAATCCTTCCTCGATATGATCGCGCCGAGCATCGTGAAATTTGAAACCGGCTATTACATCTGCGGCAATACGTTCCGCTGCATTTGGGCGCTGCGTGAGTACCCAACATCGACCGATGACCTTGCCATCCTGCGGCATTTGGGCGAAAAGCACGGCGTGACGCTGCACATCTATACGCGCATGGTCTCGCCATTGGAGGAACGGAAAATCGTCCACAACGCCGAAATTCGCAACCGCATGAACCGCGGCAGCGCACAGGATTTGCAGCGGTCGGTCGAAGCGGAGAGCAATTTGCAGGACGTGGCAAACCTCATCGGCTCTCTGCACCGGAACAAAGAACCGCTGCTGCACTGCGCTGTCTACATCGAAATGATCGCGGGTGATATGCAGGAGCTGCAAATTTTGCAGACGAATGTGGAGGTCGAGCTCATGCGTTCCAAGCTGAACGTGGACAGGCTGAAGCTCCGCCAGCAGGCAGGCTTCTGCGCCGTCAGCCCGGTCGGATTCAATGTGCTTGGCACAGAGTATGAGCGCGTCCTGCCAGCAAGCTCGGTCGCAAATCTGTTCCCATTCAACTATTCCGGTAAAACGGACCGAAAAGGCTTTTACATCGGGAAAGACAAGTACGGCAGCAACATCGTAGTAGACTTCGACCAGCGCGACGAAGATAAAACCTCTGCCAACGTGCTGATTCTCGGTAACTCCGGTCAGGGAAAAAGCTACCTCATGAAGCTGCTTCTGCTCAACTTTTTGGAAGCGGGAAAGTCCGTCATCACGCTGGACGTGGAGCACGAGCAGTGGGAGCTGTGTCAGGCGCTCGGCGGCTGCTTTGCGGACATTATCGAGGGAACATATAAAATCAATCTGCTGGAGCCTCGCTGCTGGGACACCGATGCAGACCCATATGATGTGGACGCGCCCAAAGCCTTCCGGCAGTCCACCCGGCTGGCGCAGCACACATCCTTCCTCAAGGATGTTTTTCGTACCTATAAGGACTTTACGACAGCGCAGATCGATACGATTGAAATTATGTTAACCAAACTATACACGGAATGGGGCATCACAGAGGAAACGGATTTTTCGCAGATGCGGCCGGAGGACTACCCCATTCTCTCAGAATTGTATGATTTTATCGAGATCGAGTACGAGAATTTTGATGAAACGAAGCCGCAGCTCTACACCAGAGAAACGCTCCAGCAGATCCTGCTGGGGCTGCACTCCATGTGCCGCGGCGCGGACTCGAAATTCTTCAACGGTCACACAAACCTGACCTCGACCCGCTTTTTGGTCTTCGGTGTAAAGGGTCTTCTGTCCGTGGCGCAGAATGTGCGCAGCACAATTCTTTTGAATTTGCTGTCGTATATGTCGGACAAGCTGCTCACCGAGGGCAACACGGTTGCGGCGCTGGATGAACTCTATATCTGGCTCTCGAACCCGGTTGCCATTGAGTATATCCGAAATTCTCTGAAACGTGTGCGAAAAAAAGAGGCCGCGCTGGTGCTGGCAAGCCAGAATCTCGAAGATTTTGACCAGCCGGGTGTGCGCGAGATGACGAAGCCGCTCTTTTCCATCCCGCCGCACCAGTTCTTGTTCAACGCCGGTTCGATTGACCGCCGCGCATACATGGATATGCTCCAACTGGAGGACAGCGAGTTCGACCTCATCAAGTTCCCACAGCGCGGCGTGTGCCTCTACAAATGCGGCAACGAACGCTACCTGCTGGAAGTCCACGCGCCGCCGTACAAGGAAGCCCTGTTTGGAAAGGCAGGCGGCAGATGATGAACGATGAAAAGGAGAACGTATGAAACAAATTGAATTTGAACGCTGGGAACCGGATGCAGAGAATCCCTGTAAGCTGAAATATGCCGGTCAGCGCACAGCGGAAGATGTTTTTCACGAGCTGGAAGCTCGGTTGGACAGCATCGGCTATCTACCAGACGAGTATCTTCTTCTGGACAATCGTTGGCAAAACGGACGCGAGATGCCCAGAGACGCCGGCTTTTTCTGTCGGACAGACTACGGCGGAAGCGAGGGCATCTATCTGGATGTGTTTCTGGAATGGTACGAGGACAGTCAGCGCAGGACAGAGCATTTCATGACCGGCAAAACGCTTGGCGAGAGCGACGCGGATATGGATCGGATGTCCCTCATTTCCTCTGCGATCACGAAAGCGATTCGCGGGGACAACAGTGTCCACGCGCGGTACATAGTGGTTGGAGGGCAGTCAGGTCCGGAAGAAACGATGTCCCTGAACCTGTCTCCGGACGAGCAGCGACTGGTCGCACAGGCGCTGGCAGAACAGCGCATCCGGCTGGGTTCGCAAGCAGAGGGCGAAGAAAAGCTCCTGCGCCGCATGACCGGAAACGTCATGGAGTACATGGACGCGGCTGGTCTGTCCAATCGTCTGGACGAGAATGACCGGGCGCTTTTAGCCCAGCACGATGGAGAGCAGGAAACTGCGCCGGTCATGGGCGGGATGCAGCTATGAGCATGAGCGCAATAGCCGCGCGTGTTGCCGCCGCACTGCTGACCAGCGAAAAGGGACGCAAAGGCGTCGGCTTTCTGCTGGTTGCTATTTTTGCACCGGTCATCCTGATTGCTGCAATCCTCTGCTCGACTACGTCGGGTGGGGCCGACCACAACAATTCCGCTGTGGAAGCCTCTTTTTATGGGGTGACATATAGCGAAGATGTGCCGGACGAATTCAGAACGCACATCACGGATATGCAGACGGCTTTCACCCTTCTGGATTCGGCGGTGGCGGAAGCCAACGCGACTATGACCGACGGCAATCGCCTTGACCCGATACAGGTCAAGGCGATTTTTTATGCTCTCTGTTTTGGCGAGGCCGCGCCAAGTCAGCGTGCGGCAGACCGGTTCGTGGACTGCTTTTTTATTACAGAGCAGAGAACCAGAATTGTAGTCACGGAGTTGGAGGACGGCAGCACGGTCGAGACTGAGGAAGTCTACACAGCGACCGTGCCGCTCTCGCTGGCGGCAGCGTATGAAAATCTTGCGGCAAAGCTCGGTCGGGCTGTCACCGACGAGGACAAGGAAAACGCCGCGCACATCTACACGATGATCGCGGGCAATGCCAATGGCAGCGACGGCACCGGCGCATCGGGCGGCACGATCCAGATCGACTATGGTTATGGCAGCGGCAGCACCGAACTGGATACGTCCGGCTTCACGAACCCGGCTGGCAAGAACGCCGACGATCTGGTGCAGTACGCCATCCATGCCTACGAAGAACACTGGGGCTATGTGTGGGGAACGTTCGGTCATGTGCTGACCGAGAGCCTGTTTGAAGCGAAGCTGGCGCAGTATCCGGATGCTCTTGCTGGCAATGCAGATTTCATCCGCCAGACGTGGGTCGGCGGCAGAACGACGGACTGCGTTGGTCTGATCAAGGGGTACGGTTGGCTGGACGCGGAAACGGAAGAAATTATTTATAACACCAACGGAATGCCGGACATCACGGCGAACGAGATGTACCATTCCGCGACCGTCTCCGGCACGATTGACACGATTCCGGAAACGCCGGGGCTGGCGGTCTGGCACGACGGGCATATCGGCGTGTATATCGGAGGCGGCGAGGTGGTCGAAGCAATGGGTACACGATACGGTGTTGTGAAAACTAAGCTGGAAGGTGCGCGCTGGACGCACTGGCTGAAAATTCCCTATATCAGCTATGACTGAGGAAAGGACAAACATGAACGTCTTGATGGTGGAGCCGGGAAAAGCTCCGTATGAAATGCAGATCGGGGATGATCTGCAAAGTATGCAGGCGCTCGTCGGCGGATATATCCAAGCCGTGTATCCCTACGAGGAACCGGTGGCATTGATTTGCTGCGAGTCTGGAAAGCTGGATGGGCTTCCGCTCAACCGTGCGCTGCGCGATTCGGATGGTGATATTTATGACATCGTCGCGGGAAATTTCTTTATCGTCGGACTTGGCGAATCGGATTTCACAGACCTGCCGCACGAGCTTGCTGAGCGGTTTGCCGAGCAATTTCGGCAGCCGGAAATGTTCATGCGTGTGGATGGCAAAATCGTGGCCGCGCCGATGCCAGACGAGCAGACGCAGGGCGGGATGTCGTACTGACAGCACGATTGAAAACTGCCCAACAGCATGGTAAGATAGGGACAGAGGTGAGTGTATGGAAAACCGTCAATTTGAAGCTATGCTTGCCGTCGCACAGGAGCGGCTGGCGCAGCACGCGCCGGAGGATATTGCGGGAAAGGCTGGCACGCAGTATGCAGACGGTTCGCTTTCGTTAAAAACACTTGGGCAGACCGTGACCGTCCGGCTGTCGGACTGCACGATTCAGCCGCCGCTTTCCAAGTGGCACGCGCTGACACTGCTGCACTATCTGGACCTGGCGGATGGTGCGCCGCTGACCGGTCGAACGATCACATTTTCTCAATACAAGGACGGGCTGGTACGCGGCGGCGGTCTTGACCGTAATGCGGAGCTGATCATCCGGCGCGACCTCGGCATCCTGCCGCCAGAGGAACTGGAACGGCGATGCAGATCACTCGGCGCAGAGCTCCTGCCGTCCAACGCGGATTTCTGCGCGCGGTTCGATTTCGCGCCGCGCTATCCCGTATGGCTGAAGGTCTGGTTTGCGGACGAGGAATTTCCAGCGTCCGGGCGGCTGCTGCTGGATGAGAGTGCGCCGCATTACCTGACGATTGAGGATGCGGTCACAGTCGGTTCGCTGATCCTCGACCAGCTCACCGGCGCACAGCATTGGGCCGTATAAAACAAATACGCACAGCAGGCACATGGTAAAAACCGTGTGCCTGCTTTTTGTAGAATGGAGAAGTTTATGAAACAGGCAACAATTCAAATCACATTTGAAGAAGAAAAGCTCCGCGCGCTCCGGCGCTACATCGCCAAGCGCGATTCGACGCTGGAAGCGGAGCTGCAAAAGGCAGCCCAGCGACTCTACGAAAAGGTCGTGCCTGCCGCTGTGCAGGAATACATCAGCGACTGCGAGCAGGATGAACCTGTGCGCAAGCCGAAGAAGAAACCGGAGGTGCCGCGATGAGCGGTCAGGATATTTTGCAGGAGCTGCGACAGGCGGTATTTCGAGTGACCGAAAATGGCGAGAGTATGTATTTTTCTGTGCCAGAATCCGTGGAGCTGTTGCAGGCGGCAGCCCACCTGCGGAACTATCTGTCCGACAAAAACGCGGGCACAAAATTTACAGCCATATTTCCACACGGTGAGAAGATCACGCAGGAGCAGTTCGATGCGGCAGCCGCAGAGCGCATGGAGAACACAGGGTGTATCGCCGGTGCGTATGAGCTGGACCTTGACGCGCGGACGCTTTCTGCGCTCAACATCATGGACGGCTGGAAGGTCTACGCGATGCAGGACATAGCGGCAGTTGCGGAAGCGGTCTTTCAAGAAGCTGAGATTTCCGAGGATGCACGCTGGCGCATCTTCCTCGACCGGCTGGATGGTCGGGAGCTGACAACGCCGAGCAGACTCACTGCGCGGAATTTTTATTTCGAGGATAGCATCGAGGCAATGGATGACCGAATACTGAATTTTTACGTCGTTCCGTGCTTCAACGTCGATGAAGTGTTTGGCACATTTGTGGAGACCGATGAAAACGACCATGCGCTGAACGTCTATGCCAACTACGATATGCAGCGCCAGCAGGTCTGCGATGAGCTGGAGATCACGCTCTATGGCAGCGGAATCGAGGATCAATCTCTTACCCACCATCTGAATGCGGCAGAGAAAGAAGTGCTGCGTGAAAAGATGGAAACCTACTGTATGCAGCGGGAGCACAAACCACTAAATCAGCTCTGTCAGGAGATTTTGCAGGAGCAGGATGCGCCTACGCAGGAGATGCACTTGTGACCGCCAGCCCGCCCCACGCCGTCGCGCCCGTGTCGGCTGTTTGTGCGGCTTTCCAGACACAGCCGAGCGCGTACCCGCCAAGTACCAGAAAACCGGACGTTGCGCCGACGTGCGGGAGTGTCCGGCAGAGTTACAGCACAGAAGCCGGAGCGCCTGCGGGCGGCTTTCGGCGGAGAGAGAAGCCGCAAGCGGCGAGGCAGGAGAAAGCCAAGGTGTCGTGCGCGCACCTTGGCAGACACATCTGCCCGCAGTGCGGGCAGTTTGGGACTTTCGGACAGGGGTTGTTGAGAGGGCAAAAACAGCCCTGTTGGGGTCGGAAGCGCAGATAGTCCCGCTGTTTCAAGGAAAACAGCGGGGTTGCACACAAAATTGGAGGAAAATTGGCATGGCAAACAACAAGATCAAGTTTCCACTCTGGCTGACGCCGGAGTGCAAGCAGATTGTGGAGGACAACTACCGTGAGGATCAATGCCAGAGCCGGAGCGAGTTCATCGAAAAGGCGATCTGGTTTTACGCAGGGTTTCTGCACACGCTGGAGGCAGGCGCATACCTTCCGCGCGCCTTGAAGCAGATGCTGGACGGTACGCTCGGCGTGTTTGCAGAGCGCATCGGGCGGCAGCTTTTCAAACTAGCGGTCGAGCAGAATGTCAACAATCACATTCTCGCTTCGGATACGGATATTGATGCGGCGCGTTATATGAAAATGCATACACTCAGTATGGATCAGGTCAGGGGTACAAACGGAAAAATCTCGTTTGTGGACGTATTGCAACAGGAAAAGGCGTTGTAACGGATGGCAAAACTGATTCAGAAAAGCGGCTTTCTCAGCAAAAAACGGGCTGGTCGTTATATGAAATACATCGCCACGCGCGACGGTGTAGAGATCTTGAACGAGGATGCGGAGGGCATTTATATGCGCTATATTGCTACCCGCCCGCGCGCAGAAAAGCACGAAGGGCATGGACTCTTTGGCGCAGAGCCGCACGTCGATCTGGAAAAAACGATACAGGAGTTAAAAGCGCATGAGGGCAACGTCTGGACGATCATTTATTCCCTACGCCACGAGGATGCCGCGCGGCTTGGCTATGACAATGCGGAAAGCTGGCGCTTGGCGCTGCTGGCACATCAGAATGACTTTGCCGAAGCCATGCAGATCCCACCGGAATATCTTCACTGGTACGCGGCATTTCACGACGAAGGCGAGCATCCGCATATCCACATGATGCTCTGGTCGGACGATCTGCGGTATGGGTTTCTGCGGAAAGACAGGCTGCTGCATATGCAGTCTGTTCTGACCAATACGATCTACGCGGACGAGTTGAAAGAACTCTATATACAGAAGGACGTGGCATATAAAGAAGTGACTGAAGCAGCGCGAGAAGTCATGCACGATTTGGTTGAGCGCATGGAATCTGTCTCCGAACCACCTGCATCCATCCAAGAAAATCTGTTGGAGCTTGCGCTGGAATTGCGCACAGTCAGCGGCAAAAAGCAGTATGGCTATCTCAAAAAGCCGCTCAAGGATATGGTGGATTCCATCGTGGATGAACTGGAAAAGCTGCCGGAGGTGGCGGCGTATTATGCCGTCTGGAACGGTCTACGCGACACGCTGGAGGGCTATTACAAAAACCGCCCCCGTCAGCACAATCCGCTCTCGCAGCAGAAAGAATTCCGCGCCATCAAGAACGCCATCATTCAGGAAGCGGAACGCCTGCGGCAGCAGATGGAGCAGGCACGGACAGCATCAGAACAGAAACCTTCGCAAGAGGAAGAACCGTCTTCGGAAGAAACTTCTACCGGCGCTTCTGCAAATCCGACGCTTGCAAATGAAAAGACTTCGTCCGCAACTTCTTATTTTGTGAGGCTTCCGTCCGAATATCTTTTGAATTCAACCATCCGACTGTTCCACCAAATGGGACAGATTTTCCGCGACAATGCTGCACCACCCAGCAATCCTATGGGCATCCGCGTAGACTCCAAACGCCGCAAGAAACTCATGCAGAAGCGATTGGCGCTGGGCCATAAGCAGGATGACCACGAACAGGCGCAGGGATATAATCTGGACATTCGATAAAACAGGCGGCGTTGGTTTTACAGCGTCGCCCGTTACATATTTGCTTAAAAATCTTCGTTCAATGCGCGTTCGCAATACGCCTTGAGTGCCGGAACATCCTCTGTTGCCGTCTGCCAGATGCGATCTTTGTCCATAGAACCATAATCGTGCGCAAACATATTGCGCATATTTTTGATCGCGCGCCAGTCCATCTGCGGCTTCGTTTTCTGCACATACGCATCGGAAAACTTTCCGGCAAGTTCGCCAATTTGAAGCAGGTTCATGCTGACGGAATCCATATAATCCTGATCCTCCAGAAAGACATCAAAATTCTTGCCAAAACGGGAACGTGTCCTTTCAATTCGATTGCAATACTCCAGAATGTGCACCAGGATCTGCGCATCGCGGTTAGGAAAGCTCATACAGCAGCACCCGATCCTTTCGCAGATTTTCAAGGAAGGCTTCGTCTTTGTTGTACTTAAGAGAGCCGGTCGTCACAACGTCAATGCTCTTTTTGAGCGCATCTTCCAGGTCGGCATACAGACCGCCGAGCGCGAACAGACCGCGTAGCTTGGGTGCGTCCACGCAGAGATCCACGTCGCTGGCAGGCGTTGCATCGCCTCTTGCATAGGAGCCGAACAGGAATACCTTATCTACGCCGTGCTGCTTTGCGATCGGCGCGACGATCTCGCGGATCTCATCGATCGAATATACTTGCGTCTGCATTCTGTGCGCCTCCTCTCTATGGACAGTATACCCTAAAACAAAAACCTTTGCAACTGTAGAAAGTGGTGAGAAAAATCAGCAACTATATTTCATTTACCCCAGAACAGAAAGAACGCGCCGCAATCGTTGACCTCGAAGAATTTCTCCTCCGGCAGGGCGAAAAGCTCATCAAATCCGGGCGGGAGAAGCGGCTGGCGAGCGACCACAGCGTTACAATAAATGGCTGCGAGTGGTTTGACCACGCCTCAAACGAGGGCGGCCGCGCGGTCAGCTTCGTGCAGAAATTCTACAGCAAAAGCTATGCCGAAGCCATGACCATGCTCTTAGGCGAAGGTGCGGAGCCGTTCTATCAGCAGGCAAAAAAGCAGGAGGCCGCGCCACAAAAGCCCTTCCTGCCGCCGGTTCCGAACGCGAATATGCACCGCGTGTTCGCGTATCTTCTCAAAACACGCGGTCTGGACGCGGACGTGGTTGCAAACTTCGCGCGCCGGAAGCTTCTCTATGAGGACGCGGCACACCACAATGCCGTGTTCATTGGAACGGACGAAGGCGGCTGCCCGCGTCACGCCCATCTGCGCAGCACGAACAGCTTCGAAAAAGCCTTTCGTCTGAACGTCGAGTCCAGCGATCCGCGTTACAGTTTTCATTACAACGGCACGGACGGGAGCCTTTATGTATTCGAGGCTCCCATTGATATGCTGTCGTACATCTCTATGAACCCGCACCAATGGCAGGAGCATAGCTACGTCGCCTGCTGTGGCACGTCCCCAATTCCGGTTTTGCAGATGCTGAAACCGGATACGCAGATCGTCTATCTGTGCCTCGACAATGACAAAGCAGGTCACGCCGCGAGTGAACGTATGGCAGAACAATTACGCGAACGCGGCGTTATGACAGAGCGGCTTGTGCCGGAACTGAAAGACTGGAACGACGATCTTCTCCGCGCCCAGAAGGAGGAATTATCTACGAAAGAGGAAGAACAAGCCAGCAGCTACGAAGCGCAGTGCGAATATTATACCGACAAAATCATGTCCAACAAGGAGTGGACGATGGCTGGGATTTTTGCGGATGAGGGCATCACCGGCACGTCTACGAAAAAGCGCACGGAATTTCTGCGCATGATCCGTCAGTGCAAACAGAAAAAGATCGACCTCATCCTCACGAAATCCATCCAGCGGTTTGCAAGAAATACGCTCGACTGCATCAACTATACGCGCATTCTCCGACAGCTTGGCATTGGCGTCCTCTTTGAGAAAGAAAACATCAACTCTCTGCCGCCCGACAGTGAATTTATGATAACGATGTACGGCGCGATGGCGCAGTCCGAAAGTGAATCCATCTCCGGCAATATCCGGCGTGGGCGGCAGATGCACGCAAAGGTCGGAACGCTCAAGGTTCCCTGTTACCGGCTTTACGGATATGAAAAAGACGCAGATGGCAAATTTCGCGTCATACCAGAACAAGCAGAAATCGTGCGCGAACTCTACAAGCGATATGAGAGCGGTGCCAGCCTGCGAAATCTGCAAGACTGGCTGGAAGAAAATCAGATCAAAACGGTTCTTGGGGAATCCAAATGGACAACGACAGCCATCAAGAGCATCCTGACGAATGAGAAGTACTGCGGCGACGTTCTGCTCCAGAAAACATTCCGGACAGATGTGATCAGCAAGAAGGTCATTAAGAACGTCGGTCAGATGACGCAATATTATATGCCAGACCACCACGAGGGCATCGTCAGCCGGGAACAGTACAATGCAGTAAAAGCAGAAATGGCGCGTCGGAGCGCCCTGCGCAGCCCCTCCAAAACGGCCTTAACTGGTCGATCCTGCTATACCAGCAAATACGCTTTATCGGACAGGCTCGTCTGCGGCGAATGCGGGACACTCTACCGCCGCTGCACATGGACATCCCGTGGACGAAAATATCCCGTTTGGCGCTGCACCAGCCGCCTGAACTATGCCACAAAATACTGCCACGACTCCCCGACGATCAAGGAAGAACCGCTGCAAAACGCGATCCTGTCAGCGATCAACGCTGCTATGAGTGATAAACCTGTACTGCTCGACCGTATCAAAAACGCAGTCTCTCTGGAGCTGCTGCCTGTACAGGGGCAGACCATGAGCCTTGCCGACATTGAACACCGCTTGGTGCAGCTCGACGAGCAGTTCCAAATCCTGCTGACCGAAGCTATCGATGCCAAAGATAAAGACGTCTGCAATGCACAATTCGCAGAAATCCTGGCCGAACAGACTGCGCTCAAAAAGCAGAAGGAAGAAATTCTGCAAAGCAGCACCGACGCAGACCGCGTCTGCACCCGCATGAAGCAGGCGGAGCAAGCCGTAGAGAACGCCACATCCACGATCACAGAATGGAACGAAAACGCCGTTCGGCAGATCGTAGAGCGCGTGACTGCCCTCTCTGCTGATGAGATTCTGGTGCGGATCAAGGGCGGTGCGGAAATCAAACAGCGATTGGAGCGATGAAGATGATTTATGCAACCGGCGACCTTCACGGAAACACTCTCCGATTTCAGCCGCAATACTTTCCGGAACAGGCCGGGATGACGAAGGATGACTACATGATCATCTGCGGCGACGCAGGGCTTGTGTGGAACGGCGACAAGAGCGACAATCCTCAGCTCGACCGGCTGGAAGCTCTGCCGTTTACGGTTTTGTTCGTAGACGGCAATCACGAGAATTTTGACGCTCTGAGCGAGTATCCCGTGGAGCTATGGCACAGTGGAAAGGTGCATAAAATCCGCCCACACGTCATCCATCTGATGCGCGGGCAGGCGTTTGAGCTGCAAGGCCGCACGTTCTTCACAATGGGCGGCGCACAGAGCCACGACATTGCAGACGGCATTCTGGATATGGACAGCCCAGATTTTTATGAGCGATACGATTCCATGCGCCGCAATCGCGGACAGTTCCGCATCAACCATATTTCGTGGTGGCTGGAAGAATTGCCGTCCGGCAAGGAATATGCCGAAGCCCAGCAGACGTTGGAACGACTGGACTGGAAGACCGATTACATCATCACACACTGCGCACCGACAGCAATTCAGCAGAAGATTAATGCCAATTTCAAGCCAGATAAGCTGACAGACTTCTTGGAAGAAATCCGAACGCGCAGCCAGTTCCACTACTGGCTGTTTGGGCATTACCACGACAACCGAATTATCGATGAAAAGTACGTCATGCTTTACGAGCAGATGGTGCGGATATTATAAAACAGGGCAGAGAAAAATGCGGTTACGGCGACTGCGCTTTTCTTTGCCCTGTCGGACATTTTGGAGGTGGAACCTATGTTATTTGAAATTTCGGAATATTATACGGGTGGGAAGATTCGGCTGAAGCCGCAGGTCGAATTGTATGACACACGCGATCACATGGGCAAGCAAATGCCAGGACTGGCGATTGTTCTTGACGAAGTGGATCAAAATGAGAACGTGACCGAGCAATACGCCGTCCTCACGGTGTCCTTCGGAGACTTCCTCACCTTGAAAAATTGCGCATTCATTGACACCAACAACTGCTCGTTCGCGCCGCAGCTCCTTTCCGACGAAATCGCACAGGACACCGGCCACAGTAAAATCAGCGGCTATTGCGAATATCCCCTGTGGGTGTTCAAGGAGGACTTCCTGAAGGAAATCGGCGGCGAAAAGTACGAGCAGTATTCTGAGCAGTTCGATGCCTATATGCGCAGAAAGATGTCTGAGGATGATATGAAAATGGATGAGATGTGCGGTATGTAGAAGCCGCAAGGGCAGCGGCACAACCTGTTCTATGAGCAGACGTTATAAAAAATACATGCAAGCACATTTTTACTCTCGACGAAAATCGCCGTATCCAGTATAATGAATATAACATATGAGACCATATTTAAGAAGCCGCACAGATAGGGGAGAAATATATGCCCACACAAAAGAAATTCAGAGACAGCATTCATGCCAAAGGAACCGAGATTGCGGTTCTTTCTACCGGCGATGCCAATGACTATATTTCGCTGACAGATATTGCGCGGTATAAAAGCGATGCGCCGGATGACGTGATAAAAAACTGGATGCGCAACCGTGATACAATCGAATTCCTCGGCCTATGGGAGCAGCTCAATAACCCGGATTTCAAACCCGTCGAATTCGACGGGTTTAGAACGCAGGCCGGCTCGAATGCGTTTACCATGTCTCCAAAGAAATGGGTTGAGGCGACCGGGGCCATCGGGATCGTTTCAAAAGCGGGGCGCTATGGTGGAACATTTGCACAAAAGGATATTGCGTTTGAATTTGCTTCGTGGATCTCGGCTGAATTCAAGCTGTATATCATCAAGGATTATCAGCGGCTGAAAAACGATGAGAACAGCCGTCTCGCGCTGGGCTGGAACCTCAACCGGACGCTGGCAAAGATCAATTACCGGGTACACACCGACGCGATCAAAGATATGCTGATCCCGCCGGACGTGACGCCGCAGCGGCAGAGTTATACATACGCCAACGAAGCGGATGTGCTGAACGTCGCGCTGTTTGGAATTACGGCAAAAGAATGGCGGCAGGCGCATCCGGACTCCAAGGGCAATATCCGGGATGAAGCAAGCCTGCAGCAATTGATTGTGCTTGCAAATATGGAAAGCATCAACGCCGAACTGATTCACCAGGGCGTATCGCAAAGCGAACGGCTCCTGCGGTTAAATGCCAGTGCCAAACAGATGATGCAGTCGCTCACGAACGACCATCGAATCGAGGCATTCAAGGAATACGGCACACTGCCGCATGAGTCTGAATAAGAAGTCAGACAGGAAAAGAAACAGAGCGAAGAAACGACATTGACGCCGTTTTTTCGCTCTGTCTGTTTACTGATTATAAAATACAGCCTGCTGTCATCGGGAGATATTCAAAAGCGCTGTTGTCCGTGCATTGATACCCATAAGCTCCCGCTGGATCTGCCGGTTCGCCTGACACATGGGCATCAGAAAATTCACAGCCTTTCGGATCTGCTGAAGGTCAGAGGAAGTGAGCGCATTCTGATGCAGATGCTCCAAGACGCGGCGGTAAGCGTCCTTTAGAGGTGCGGACACGGCAGGCTGAAAGAAATAGGTTGAGATCAGGCCGCCGATCAGGGCGGCTTCATTATCGGTATACTGCATGATTGCTCCTCCTTCGTAAGAATCAAACGAACGGAGCAATCATACCACAAAATATTGTAGCAGGCTATTCGCAAAACGACGAAATATACGATGCGCGCCAGCGCGGGAAGTCCCGGAATCCGCTGCACGAGGTCGTAGCCGGCCTGAACGAAGATGAAGTGGCAGAGGTAGATGCCGAACGTCGCGCCCGCCAGCCGCGAGAGCCATGCGCGGGGCCGTGCGGCGGCCTTCTGCACGAGGATGAAGACCGGGGCGGTCATCATAAAGACGTTGATGCCGGCGAAATACCAGACGATTTCGAGGTAGGCGTAGTTGCCCGGAAAATGTTTCTGCATCACCACGTAACCCAGCCCCGTGGCGAGGTATCCGGCGAGGAAGGTCGGGATGCAGATGCCCAATGTCTTGCGCCAGTTCCATGCGGGCGGGAATTTCACGAGGTAGAAGGCCAGTACGAGGTAACCGGCGAAGCCCGAGACGTAGTGGAACGTGCCGAACTCGTTCCAGTCGCAGACGCCGTAAAGCCCCGTGTTGCCGTAATTGCCCGTGTAGCCGAGCGCCGGGGCCAGCATCTTCACGTAGGGCAGCAGCAGCGTCACGCCCCAGATCGCGAGGACGCTCTGCAACTCGCGCCGCGAGGCCCGCTCGAGCCACGGGCTGATCAGCGGCATGATCAGATAAAGTCCTATCAGCATATAGAGATACCAGAGCGGCGTGGTGTCGTAGCAGAAGTTGAAGACGAAGGTCCACATCTTGTGCAGCGTCGCTTCGCCGGTGAACAGCGCGGGGGCGATCGACGGGCTGGAGGTCCCGACGTAGCGCATATACAGGTAGTAGAGCACGGGCAGCGTCAGCGACCAGAAGACCAGCGCCAGGAGGACGCGGCCGATGCGCTTGCGGTAGAAAGCCCCCGTTCCGGTCCGCACGGGCAGCAGCAGCACGCCCGACATCATCACGAACAGCGGCACGCAGGCCCGGACGAAACTGCCTGCCAACGCTCCTTGCAGGAAGGTGGCGCGGTCGCTGTCGAACACGGCGACGAAGGCGTCGCAGCTGTGGGAGAAGACCCCCAGAAAGCAGGCGATCACGCGCAGGAGGT
>OGMC01000183.1_pt1 | contig 22508 bp, 21 predicted proteins | sample 1573011 | NCBI WGS metagenome assembly OGMC01 (sample SAMEA2581888, study PRJEB24529) | metagenome | biome: Human gut stool | place: China | collected 2011
GGTAGAAGTCCCATACACATGGTATATCTGCACCGTGGAGCTTGAAAACTTCGATCTGAGCCATGTTCCCGTTTACATCATGGATACGGAGACGCTTTCCATGTATGCCGTGTATATGTCCACGCTGGGGAACCGATCCGACCTGTTCCCGTCCTCATGGTATGTGGACAAGTACATCACGACCCCGCCGGAGGACTATGAAATCCCTGCGGAATACCTCTCCGATGAACGCTTTGCGGCGCTTATTACGGAGGCGGAAAAATACTTGGGATATCCCTACGTCTGGGGCGGCAGCAGCCCCTCCACTTCGTTTGATTGCAGCGGCTTTGTCAGCTATGTTCTGACAAGCAGCGGCCTATGCAATATCGGGCGGCTGGGAGCCCAAGGCCTATACAACATTTCCGCACGGGTATCCGATCCGCAGCCGGGCGACCTGGTATTTTTCGTTGGGACCTATGATACCGCGGGCATCTCCCATGTCGGCTTTTATGTAGGACTGGACGAAGCGGGTAACCCCATGTTTCTGCATTGCGGCGACCCGATCCAGTACGCGAGGCTTAATACAAGCTACTGGCAGCAGCACTTTTACGCCTACGGCAGGCCGCCGTATGATTGATGGAGGTGAGTATATCAATATTGTTTCCTATGGCGGCGGTGCGAACAGCACCGCCCTTCTTGTTGGGCTGCATCAGCACCGTATCCCCGTTGACCTGATCCTGTTTGCGGATACGGGCGCTGAGCATCCTCATACCTACGCCTATCTGGATATCATGGATCGCTGGCTGAAGGATCACGGTATGCCGGAGATCACACGGGTCTATAAGACCACAAAGGACAGCAATCGGCTGACCTTGGAGGATGAATGTCTGAAAAGCGGCACGCTGCCCTCTATCGCCTACGGCTTCAAGCGGTGTTCTCTGAAACACAAGATCGGACCGCAGGAAAAGTTCTGCAACAATTATCCTCCGTGCCGTGAGGTTTGGGCCAGCGGGAAAAAGGTGGTCAAGTTCATCGGCTATGATGCTGGCGAGCATTACCGCAGCAATAAGGTCCTTCTGCGTGATCTGGCAGACCCGAAGTACAGCAAATGGTATCCCCTGATGGAATGGGGCTGGGACCGGGCGGCGTGTATCCGGGCGATCGAGGCGGCGGACCTGCCGCAGCCGGGAAAGTCCTCCTGTTTTTTCTGCCCCAGTATGCGGGCGGAGGAGATCATCGATCTGCGGGAGCATTACCCGGATTTGTTCCGGCGTGCGCTGGCATTGGAGGATAACGCACGGGCCAACCTGAAAACCGTTCAGGGGCTTGGACGCAACTATTCATGGAGAGAACGATTTGGAAAGGAGTTTATTTGACCATGGCAACTACTGAGAAGATCCGTCGTGATATTGAGAAGGTCCGGGAGAAGATCGCGGAGCAGCAGAAGCGGCTTCGCGCACTGGAGGCGCAGCTTGCGGAGGAAGAAAATCTGGAGATCGTCCGTATGGTAAAGGCTGTCCACATGGACAACAAGGAACTGACCGCCTTCCTGCGTGCCTACGCCAGCGGCATGATCTCCCTGCCGGAAGGAATGATGGAAATGGAGGCCGCCGCTGATTCCGACATGATGGAGGGCACCGACGATGAAGAATAAGCACACGATCCGCACACTTGCGGTGCTGCTGGCCGTTATGCTCTGCATGACGGCCTTTTCCACGGTTGCTTTTGCAAGCAGCGAGGATACAGTGCCTACCTCTGAGGCACAGACGGAACCGACTGACAGCGCGGATATCACCGGGGACGATCTTTCCGAACTAATCTCCACGCTGTTTGGCTCTGTGCTGGGCGGCGCAGAGAAATCCGGTAAGACCGGCACCGTCACCACCAATGGTGGCAAGCTGAATGTCCGCACGGGCGCTGGGCTGGATAACTACGCTTTCGCGCAGCTCCCGAACGGAACGGTGGTAGAGGTCGTGGGCACGGATGGCAACTGGTATATGGTCCGGCTGCCGGAAAAGATCGGCTACGTCTATTCCGGCTATATGACGCTCAGCGATACGGGCGGCGAGGCTGACGGCGGCCTATCTCTGTCCATTGATCCCGACAAATTGAGCGAGCTGTTTGAGCAGCTTATGGGCGGCAGCGGCGATGCCGCCCTGACGCCGGACGGGAACCTTTCGCTGATCGACGATATCGGCAGCAGCACCCGGAGCGGCAAGCAGTTTATCACTGTGGAAACGAGAAACGGCAACGTGTTCTATCTCATTATTGACCGTGACGACGAGGGCGAGGAAACCGTGCATTTTCTGAACCAGGTGGATGAAGCCGACCTTCTGACGCTCATGGGCGACGATGCGCCTGCGGCGGAGGTACCCGCCGTCTGCAATTGCAAGGAAAAGTGTGCGGCTGGCGCGGTAAATACGAATTGCCCTGTCTGCAAGAATAACCTCTCCGAGTGCAGCGGCAAGGAGGTAGTGGCAGAGCCGGAGCCTGAAGCAGAGCAGCCGGAGAAAAAGAGCAGCGGCGGTCTGCTGGTCATTGTCCTGCTGCTGGCGCTGGCAGGCGGTGGGGCCTTCGCTTATGTGAAATTCATCAAGCCGAAGCAGGGCATGAAGGTCAGCGCCGATCCCGACGATTACGATTTTGAGGATGAAGAAATGGTCAATGAGGACGAGCAGGAGAATGTATAAAAACAGGCGCGTATTCAAATGTGAATACGCGCCATTAGAGGTCAATCTTCATCCAAGTATGTATCTCTTACAGTTGACAATTTCGTCTGACCTGAGGCTTTGTTTCCATCGCCTTTTAAGACGTCGATTTCATAACCGGCGTACTGTTTCTGAAATTTTGTCCTAAAGTCACTTACAGATGCAGAATTCTTTGTCATACGCTGACCTGCGTACTGGGTAGGAAGGCTTGCATCACCACGCACGTCTTTCCCATCATGGCGTATTGTTACTTCAAACCCTTCCACATCATATATCTTTTTTTCAATATTTTTTACGAGTGGCATAGAATCTCCCCCTTTCTCATCTATGAGCTAATTTTAGCACTATATCTAAAAAAGTCAAGGAGACAAGCGGAAATGTTATTGATTATTGCAGAAAAACCGAGTGTGGCAAAATCTATCGCATCGGCCCTGGGTGCTTCATCCCGGGCTGATGGCTTTTATGAGGGCAGCGGCCTTCTCGTATCCTGGTGCGTTGGGCACCTGGTATCCCCGATGGATGCTGGCGGCTATGACGAGCGTTTCAAGAAATGGCGCTATGATGATCTTCCCATTCTGCCGGAGCCGTTCCGCTATGTGCTGGCACCGGGCAAGGAGAACGCTTTTGAAAATCTCCGCGCCCTGATGGACCGCCCCGATGTGGATACCATCGTCAATGCCTGTGACGCCGGGCGCGAAGGGGAACTGATTTTTCGTCTGGTATACGAAATGGCCGGATGCAGCAAGCCGGTGGAACGCCTTTGGATTTCCTCGATGGAGGACAGTGCAATCCGGGAGGGCTTTTCCGAGCTGCGCCCCGGTGCCGATTATGAAGCCCTGTATCAATCTGCCCTCTGCCGCCAGAAAGCGGATTGGCTGGTTGGGATCAACGCCACGCGGTTGTTTTCCGTTCTCTATCACCGTACCTTGAATGTGGGTCGTGTGCAGACGCCTACGCTGGCAATGCTGGCAGAGCGTGACGCAAAAATCACACTGTTCCACAAAGAGAAATATCATCTGTTGCACCTGACGTTGGACGGAGCCGAAGCGGTGTCGGAGAAATTCACCGATCTGGCAGAGGCGGAACAGGCAGCGGCCATGTGCAAGGGTGCGGCCGTCACCTGTACCTCTGTCACAAAGGAGCAGAAGAAGGGACAGCCGCCAAAGCTCTATGACCTTACCACCTTGCAGCGGGAGGCAAACCGCCTGTTCGGATACACGGCGAAGCAGACCCTTGACTACGCCCAGAGCCTCTACGAAAAGAAGCTGCTGACCTATCCCCGCACGGACAGCCGGTATCTGACCTCCGACATGGCGGAAACAGCCTCCTGCGTCATCCATCTGGCGGCGAAGGTGCCGCCCTTTGACGGGATCAGCAACTTCTTCCCGCTGGTGGAGGCCATGATCTCCGACAAAGATGTATCTGACCACCATGCCATTATTCCCACGATGGAGATTGAAAAAGTGGATATCAAAGCTCTGCCCCTGGGCGAGCGTAATTTGTTTCTCTTGGTCTGCTGCAAGCTGCTGTGTGCATCGGCGGAGTCGTATGTGTATGAGGCGGTCACGGCTGCCTTTGACTGCGGTGACCATTCCTTCACCGCAAAGGGCAAGCGCGTCATCTCCGAAGGCTGGCGGGAAATCGACCGCATTTTCCGTGCCTTCTTGAAGGAAAAGCCTGCGGATGGGGACGGCGGCACGCTCCCGGACTTCACCGAAGGGCAGACTTTTGACAGTGCGGAGGTTGCTGTTACCGAGCATTTCACCCAGCCACCGAAGCCCTACACGGAAGATACCCTCCTGTCCGCTATGGAGAACGCAGGCAAGGATGGTATTCCAGACGAGGCGGAACGAAAAGGTCTTGGCACACCTGCGACCAGGGCGGCCATCATCGAAAAGCTGGTGGCAGCCGGATTTGTGGAGCGCAAGGGCAAGAGCCTGATCCCCACAAAAGCCGGTATCAACCTTGTCACGATTCTGCCGGAGCCACTGACCTCTCCCATGCTGACAGCGGAATGGGAACAGAAATTGACGGAGATCGCAAAAGGCGGCGCTGACCCGGATACCTTCATGGACGGTATCCGCACGATGGTTCAAGAGATCGTTTCTACCTATTCCTGCATTTCCGAGGACGGCAAAAAGCTGTTTGCCTCGGAGAAGGAAGTGATCGGTACCTGCCCCCGCTGCGGCCAGCCGATCTATGAAGGTAAAAAGAATTTTGCGTGTTCGGATCGGTCCTGCGGTTTTGTCCTCTGGAAAAATGACCGCTTCTGGACGAGCCGCAAGAAGGAGCTGACAAAGAAGATGGCAACGGACCTTCTGAAAAAGGGCCGTACTTCTGTCCGTGGAATGTGGTCTGAAAAGAAACAGGCCACTTATGACGCTGCGGTGATCCTGGATGACACGGGCGGCAAGTACATCAATTTTAAGCTGGAATTTCCGAAAAGAAAGGTTGGCGCTGATGGCAGAAAATAAGGCTTTGGAACATTTACCCGAAGTGAGGGCGGCGGTGGCTGCCCTCTCCCCGGAGGACCGAGAGCTGTTGGTGGCGGTGCAGGCCTCGCCCTTCAAGCTGACGGCGCCGGAGCAGTTCAAGGAGTTTGCGGCCAACATCGACTATTTCGTATTTGAGCCCAATATCCACGATCTGAACGATCTGGGCTGGCGGTATCTGGCACAGCACATGGATATGCTGCTGCCCCCGGAACTTCTGAAAGCAATCGACCCTGTTCCTTTTGGCAAGTACGCCATGCAGGAGGAACAGGGGCATTTTACGGAACACGGATATATTTCTCTCTCCGGCGACGAGTGGAACCATGAACGCCCTGCGGAGCCGGAGAAAAAGCCTTCCATCCGTGAACGGCTGGAACAGGGCAAAAAGGAATGTGCGGAAAAACACAAGGCGCAGCCTTACAAGGAAAAGGCTGCGCCGGAACTGTAAGGAGGTGCTGATATGCCATATTACGATCACAACAAGGATTATCCCTTTGCTGCCTTTATCACCAATCTTGGGAAATATAACGAGGGCGAGCTTGTGGGCGAGTGGGTGAAGTTTCCCACCACCGCCGAGGAATTGAAGGAAGTGTTTAAGCGGATCGGGATCGGCCAGAAGGATGACTTCGGCCAGCCCTACGAGGAATGGTTCATCACGGACTATGACTGCTATGTGGACGGTCTTTACAGCAAGCTGGGCGAATATGTAAATCTGGACGAGCTGAATTATCTGGCATCGAAGCTGGATGAAATGAGCGAAAGCGAATACGCACAGTTTCAGGCCGGTATGGAAATGGGCGACCATTGCGGCAGCCTGCAGGAGATCATCAACCTCACCGAGAATCTGGATTGCTATGAGGTTTACCCCGATATCCATGACTATGACGATCTGGGCCGCTATTACATCGAAGAACTGGACGTTATGCAGGTGCCAGAGCATTTGCAAAATTACATCGACTATGAGGCCTACGGCCGGGACGTTGCGTTGGAGGAAAACGGCACCTTCACGGATCAGGGCTATGTGCGTGATACGGGCGACAGCTTCCATGAGTATTATGACGGCGAGCGCGGTAGCATCCCCGACGAGTACCGGGTGATGACCTTTCAGGACGATCTTCTCGAAGAAGAAAAATCCGAGTGGGCTATGGATATCACCTTTGACATGGACGAGTTTTTCCGTCAGAACGATCCGCAGTATGCAGCGGAGCACCCGGAGGCGCATGCCGCAAAGGAGAAACTTTACGAAAATCTGATGGCCGGACGCATTTCCGCTTTGGATGAAAAGCTGGCGGCGCTGGGGCAGACGCAGGAGGACTATCTTCCTTCGGAGATCGAAAAATTCAAGGACGCCACGTGCTATGAGGAATTTCTGGACTTCGACCCCGCCGAAATCAAGGCAGCGTTGGAGAACCCGGACAAGTCCCGTATTGACGAAATGCTGGCCTTTGCGGAAAAGGCAGAACGGGAGTATGCAGCGGAGGCGGCCGCCTATGTGCAGACGCCCGCCGACATTGCGGAGCAGGCGCAGGCCGTTCCGAGAGATACCTTTTCCATCTACCAACTGAAAAGCGGCAATGAAACATTGGATTACCGCTTTGAGCCGTTGGATGCCATCCGCAACAATGTCCTTTCTGTAAAGCCGGAGAATTATGAACTGGTCTACACCGCCCCGCTGACAGAGCAGGACAGTTTGGAAAGCATCTATACCCGATTTAATATCAACCATCCGGCAGACTTCAAGGGGCACTCCCTGTCCGTGTCCGATATTGTGGTGCTGCATCAGGACGGGGAGAACACCGCGCATTACTGTGACCGCTTTGGCTTCTCCCAGGTGCCGGAATTTTTGCAGCCGGAACGGGCAGCGGAGGTCACGATCCCCACGCCGGATCAGATGGCGACGCAAGAGCGGATCAGCACACCCAGAGGCAGCTTTTGTGTGACCAATATGACGCGGGAACAAATGGAGGCGGCGGGATATGGGGTTCACCATCAGTCTGACGATGGGAAATATCTCATCATGGGCAACGGCACACGGGCTTTTGCTGTCCTCGCGCAGCAGCCGGAACAGGACAATCCCCTCCGCACGGCGGAAATGACGCTGGAAGATGACTACGGGATGATCGACGGGGTTATCAACAACGGCAGACGCGGCGAGGAATTGGAAAAAGCCCAGGAGTACGCAGAACGGACAACGCCGGAGAAGCCTTCCATCCGTGAGAGGTTGGAAGATGCCAAACGGGAGTGTGCCGAGCATAAGCCCCCGGAGAGTAAGAAGCCTGGCCGTGATGCGCCGGAGCAGGACTGCCTATGAGCCGAAGTAAAAAATGGCGGCTGGAATGGGCGTTCTTCCTGGGCGAGAACGGCAGGCGGCAGTATAACCATATCTGTAAAAAATGTGTTCATGGCTGCAAGCAGAGTTTCCGGGCGTGTCTGGTCGCTTGTCCGTATTACAGTTCCAAACGGTCTAAAATCTGTAAAGATATGGGTGGAAAAACCGCAGAATAATCCCCTGTATCCGCAGTTTCAAAGAGAGCCTATATGATTTCTCATGTGTCGGTCTGCTTGCTGGCACATAGAGAAAATGGCTCGATTCCAAACACTTTCTGATACACAAAACGGGAGTACAGCTTTTCGGTTCATCCGATTGGCTGTACTCCCGCTTTTTTGAATATGATGTTTTCTCCGCACATTTCTCTATTTATATATTTCGAAATAATTGTCCCAATATATTGACTTTTGTCCCGTGCCGATTTATAATATAATTACAATCAGTCCTGGAGGGATTCCCATGAAAAAGAAGAACATTATAAATCTGATACGATACCATTCCGAAGGAAATGAAGCAGGCTTTCGGAGTGAAGCATATGAGGTTGCAAAAGAATTTGACCAGTTGGGCGATTACCAATTGGCGGAGTATATTATGGCACTCCTCTCGAACGCCAATACCTTTGTCCCCCAAGCAAGTGACTTATCATCTGGCTTTTTTGAAAAGGTGACTGTTGGAAATGACCCTCTTCCTCTTCCTGAATTGATCGAACAAGATGTAATGGGAATGGTCAACGCTATTAGTCGAAATCTCGGAATTAACAAATTCTTATTCCAAGGGGCTCCTGGGACAGGAAAAACTGAAACGGCCAAACAAGTTGCACGGATACTGAATCGTGAATTATATGCCGTAGATTTCTCCGCCGTGATTGATAGCAAGCTTGGGCAAACGCAGAAAAACATTGTTTCGTTATTTCGTGAGATAACAGAATTTACCCACCCAGAAAAAGTGATTGTGCTATTTGACGAAATTGATTCTATCGCATTGGATAGGACGAATTCAAACGATCTACGTGAAATGGGGCGGGCTACATCCACACTACTCAAAGAATTTGATAGATTGGATGACCGTGTTGTTTTACTTGCGACGACAAACCTATTCGACCATTTTGATAAGGCTTTGATTAGAAGATTCGACTCTATTATTGACTTTAATAGATATTCACAGGAGGATTTGGCAGAAATTGCAGAAGTCCTGCTTAATGATTTTCTAAACAAGTTTAAGTGCGCAGGAAAAAATATTAGGCTATTCCGCAAAATCGTCAGTCTGATGTCACCCATCCCTTACCCTGGTGAATTAAAGAATATCATCAGAGCATCTGTTGCATTTAGCAATCCTTCGGATGAATTTGATTATCTTAAACGTTTTTACAAAGCTGTATATACTGAACCAACGGATATTCACGTCATGCAATCGCAAGGGTTTACTGTGCGAGAAATAGAAATTCTAACCGGAATATCAAAAAGCCAGGTATCTCGAGAGTTGAAGGAGGACTAAATGAATAGCATACTTCAATTAAAGGGCCAGTTTGAGCACCATAGTGGAAATCCCGGTGGCGGCAAACGAAATATTCCTGTTGGAAAGTTTGTTGAGTCTGCTCATATCTTGGATTTAATTAACGATTTACATTCTTTACAGACATATTGGAACAAACACACTTTAATTAAGGGTGCGCTTATTAGTGTGTACTACACAAGCGTGGTTGCAAAGAGCAACCGAATTCAAGGACTTTTGTGCCGCGGTGCTTCTGATCCTAATGACTCCATTCGTGGCGCCAAATTTGCCGGAGAAACACCTCATATCCAGCATGTATTCACTTACTATGTCGGATTGGATGTCATTACAGAAAGCATCACACGGCTAGTTACGGTCAAAGAAATTGTAGAGCACGATTATGATGGTAAAATTTCTCACAAAGATATCGAGGCTCTAAATACCGGCCATAAGCAATACAAGCACTCGGCTCGTTTGGCAAAGACAAACTTTGTAAATGTAGTTGTAGATGCTTTTTACGTCCAAAAGTTTTCGGTCGATTTTGCAGAAGCAGGCGAGGATGAAGAGGCGATCGTCACTCTTTATCGCACAGATGTAAAAACAGAGGATGTATTTCGTGCAATCGGTATTGATTATCTAAATGCAAAGCAAATTGATGAAAACACCATGCTTTTGCGCCCTGATGAAATTGCACGCCTCAAAGAAAGCGCTCCTTATCTAATTGCCATGAAGGTTCGTGATCTGAGAGAAGTGCCTCCTGAGGAAAGTGTCGCAAGTGATCCTCGTATTGTCCAAATACCTATGCCGAAGCAAGAACCCGTCATCGGAGTAATTGATACCCCATTTTATGAAGATGTCTATTTCAAAGATTGGGTTTCATACGAAAGTATGCTTGGAGACAGTATAGAACTGGATGCACGCGACTATACGCATGGTACAGAAGTTACGTCTATTATTGTGGATGGTCCAACGATCAACCCCATGTTGGATGATGGGTGTGGGCGGTTCAGAGTAAAGCATTTTGGCGTTGCTAAAAAGGGTAGGTTTAGCTCTTACACAATCCTCAGATCAATTCGTAGAGCAGTTTCTCAAAATCGAGATATCAAAGTATGGAATCTTTCGCTGGGCTCGATATTACCCATAAAGCCGAACTTTATTTCTCCAGAAGCTGCAGAACTTGATAAGATTCAAAGCGAGTTTGATGTTGTGTTTGTGATTGCGGGGACCAATGGCAATCCAGACCAGGAACCAATTCCAATAGGAGCACCTGCTGATTCCCTAAACTCGTTAGTTGTAAATTCTGTGACGCTTGAAGGGACTCCGGCTTCGTATCACCGCGTCGGTCCAGTACTTTCGTTTTTTCACAAGCCAGATGTTAGCTACTATGGTGGAGATACTGGTCAGCCTATGCATGTATGTACGCCGACTGGCGAGGGCCTTGTAAAAGGAACGTCTTTTTCCGCTCCGTGGATAGCTCGCAAGATGGCTTATTTGATTTGTACATTGGGGTTTTCACGCGAAGTTGCAAAGGCGTTAATAATTGATGCTGCGGCCGGCTGGAATCGAAGAGATGGAGCCTCATGTTCTGTCGGGTATGGGGTCGTTCCTCAACGAATTGAAAACATTGTCAAAACAGCAGATGACGAAATCCGCTTTGTTATGACGGGGACGACTGATGCATATGAAACTTACACATATAGAATCCCCGTGCCGATTTATAAAGATAAACAACCGTTCTATGCTCGGGCGACACTCTGTTACTTCCCCAAATGTATGAGGGATCAGGGGGTTGATTACACAAGCACAGAAATGGATATCCATTTTGGTCGAGTTGTGGAAAAGGATGGGAAGGCATCTATCTCAAGTATCAACTCCAATTCTCAGGGAGATGAAGGGGGAAAACATCTTTATGAACCTGAGGCACGCCAACTATACCGAAAGTGGGATAATGTAAAACTAATAAGCGAAGAATTGAAGGATCGCGCCGTCCCACGAAAGGTATATGGCGCAGGAATGTGGGGACTAAGTATTAAGACGAAAGAACGCCTAAAGGAGAAAAATGGTCGAGGCCTTTCATTTGGAGTAGTTGTTACCTTAAAAGAAATGTATGGAGAAAATCGCATTGACGATTTTATTAAACTCTGCATGATGCGGGGATGGATAGTCAATCGCATTGATGTTGAAAATCAGATTGATATTTACAACAAGGCAGAAGAAGAAATTGAACTCTAAAAGGAGGAAAAACATGAATCGAAAGACAAGTAGCAGTGCTATGGCATCAAGGGCTTCTAAGGCATTGAATAGCAGCAGTTCTTCAAAAATCCAAAAATCACTCGCTGCCAGCGTTCTCTCACAGCGAGTTGCATCGAAGCAAACCGGGGCAGCTATGGAGGATATCGCATCTCGCGTGTTGCAAAGCAATAAATACTCAGACGAAACAAAAAGCTTTGCCGCCAGCGTCCTTTCGCAGTCGAATGTAGAAAGATAAAACATTTTCGTAAAATATATCTGCACATATTAGCAGGGCTGTAATCTCAAGTAAGAAATGGGATTGCAGTCCTGCTTTTTGCATTATTATAATCTTATTAGTTTCCACACCGTCAGCTGCACATACCACGCCGCCACGATCAGCCGCCAGACCAGAACAAAGCCTCCGATAATCCCAGCCAGAATGAAGCTCAGCGCGAACAGCGCGATCCCGCCGCCCAGAGAGCCGCCGCCCGGTATGATCCAGAGACGCAGCCGCCAGATGCCGAACGGCAGCCCGCAGAGTATCCAGAGCCATAGGTAGTCCAGTTCGCCGTTTTTCACGCAAGCGGACCGGAAAATGCAGTACAGCAGCACGGCGGCCGCCACGGGCAGGATCGTCTTGTAAAAGAAATCCTTTATCGCTTCGCCTCTCGTCATAGGCTCGCCTCCTTTGATATGTCTATATCGCTATTATATTTGATGTTCTGACAATAGCCCAGGATAAAACGCAGAAAACAGATTTATTCCAGTTCCACATTCTTTTTTCGCTCCTGCTCCGGCTGCGGCGGAGAAAGAAAATCCTCCACATTCCGGCGTATAGCAGCATAGTCCCGTTCTTCCCGTTGGGCTTTCTGCAATTCAGCTTTCAGCGTGGCCTTCTTTGCGTTGAGCTCGTCCATTTCAGCCTGCATCCGCTCCGTGGCAGGCAGCGGGACTGCACCCAGCCGCTCGCACTCTCTGGCGGCGGCTTCAAAAAGAATGATCTCGCTCTCATGTCCCCGCAGAAACTTTTCCTTATCTCTGGACGCCTTATAGCGGTCATAGATCGGTTTGAGCTGGCGGTAGGTGCCGACGTGCTTCATCTTCAAGGCCAGTTCGTCGATCTTCGCCCCGGCATCCCGAAGATTCGCTTTAAGCCGGGCAACAGAGACGGTCGCTGCCTCGCACCGATCCAACAATTCCTCATAGCTGCCGATACCATGCTCCGTCAAAAAGTTGGAGGTATCCGCAATGCGTTTCAGATTTTCGATGGTCGCCCATCGGCGATATCCTGCGCTCTGCTGTGCCTTGATGTTGTTCTGGATATCAATGAGCAGGCTGATTTTTCCGCTCCGCTGCTTCGGCTGGCGGGAAGGTCTGGAACGTCCGACGATCCGGGCAGCAAGGGCTTCTTCGGTGTAGTCCACACCTAGGGTTTTCAGACGGGTGAACCGTTCCTGATCCGGCGCTCTGGCTGAGATATACTTGCCCCGCTTGATCTCATAACCTTCTCTCTGCAGGCGGCGGAGCAATTCTTCTAAATCGGAACAGGCTGGTAGGAGCCGGTCAATGGCCGCTTTTAGCTTCGCCTTATAACTGATGCCGTTCTGCGTGGCCTGATGTTCAATATAGCTCTTGCCCTTGTCCTGTCCGGGGATGATGACGGACAGACCGTGTTCCTTGCAAAGCCGGTCGGAGGTACGGCGGATATCGTGATAGCTTCGCTTGTTGGAATGATAGTGCTTATGATCCGCAAAGCTGACTGCATTGAAAATCAAGTGGTTATGAACATGATCTTTGTCTATGTGGGTGGTAAGTACAAATTCATACCTGCCGCCCAGAATTTCTTTTGCAAGCTCCATACCAATTTCATGGGCTTGCTCCGGCGTGACCTCCCCAGGCTGAAAGGCTTGGATTAGATGGCGGCCCAGGTTCATTCCCTTGTCGATGGCATGGCGACGGGTCCAGGCAAATTCGATATCCGCAGTTTCTGCGGCGCAGCCATAGGAGGATACAAGCAGCTTTCCGTCCGTCTTTTCCGGGTTGCAGATATAGTCAATGGCGGCTTTCAGCGTTGACTTGATAGGATGTGTCTTTGTAACTGCCATATCTCATTCAGCCTCTCCCGTATCTCGCTCATGTCGGCCTGATACGCAGGACCTCCGGCGTTGATCCGCTTGGCGATCTGGTTGATGTTCCGACCGATGGCGGAAAGTTCTCTGGTAAATGCCTTGATATCTGCGGTGTCAGTATAGATGATATACCCGTCAATCGCCATCTTGCGGAGGTAGGCACCGATCCGCTGGGTGGGGAGCTGAGCCATCTTCTGTTCAATCAAAGCCCGTTCCTCCGCCGTCACCGGGCAGCGAAGAACGATGGGCCGTTTCCTGTTTGCCATAGCGGATACCTCCGTTTCTCATAAGGGTTTGGGATATCCCAACAAGCAATTTTCTCTTTTCGGGCAAGGGACCTGAAAAGAAGAAAAATCCGCAAGTGTGGCTACACTTGCTGTGCTTGCTGACTACTTCGTACCCTCGCTGACTACTTCGTACCCTCGTATTCCTTCCGCTACCCATACTACAATCTGAATGGGGCCTTTTGGCCACATCTGCGGATTTTTGCAAAAAAACGCCATGAACTACCTGTTCATAGCGTTCCTTACACCGTATTCAATTTTCTCCCTCGCTGTCTGCTCTTGCATCCAGTAGCGCTTGCGCCGTTGCCGTAAGGATTTTGATTTCCGCATCTGTCAGCTCGTCCAACAGCGTTTCAAACTGCATACGCTCCGTAGACTTGCCCTCCATAGCTTCGCCATGAAGAATCTGATCCACGGAGATATGATACCGGGACATCAGCTCTAAGAATACCTGTACGCTGGGATGCTGTCCCTTATTCTCGATGTTGGCGAGATAGCGCGGCGAAATAAACAGCGCATCGGCTGCCTTATTCCGGGATTCTTTCTGCTTTGTGCGCCCGGCTTTGATTGCTGCGCCATACGGCTTGAAGTCGATTTTCGCAACAGGTCGCTTATCTTTCTTCGTTCTTTTAGGCATATCCATTCACCCTACTACATTCTACTGTTCACTTCGTTTTCAAGGATATGCCTTATTAGTTCATTGTATTAGCTTAAATACTTCCTATTATTCACATTCAGTCTATTGCTATTATTCGTTTGACCGTATATAATATATCATGGTAGGTTTTGAACAGAAAGGACGGGTACGAATATGGAATATATATCTTGTGCGGAAGCAGCGGAAAAATGGGGAATTTCTGCGAGACGGGTGCAGAAACTTTGCGAGGATAACCGCATACCCGGCGCGGTGAAGTTCAGCCGCGTTTGGTTAATTCCCAAAGACGCAGAAAAACCTGTTGATGGGAGAAGAATAGACAGTAAGATAATTGATAAATAGTTGAAAAATGAGCACTACACTTAATTGTTAGGAGGTGTGTAAAGTGGGAGCAAAAATCTTAATCGCTGACGATGAAAGCGACATTGTTTCTATGCTCGGCAGCTTTTTTGAAAGCAAGGGCTTTCGTGTCCTGCCCGCTTTCAATGGTGCAGAAGCACTAAAGCAAGTGGAAAAACAACCGGATATTATTTTGCTTGACATCAATATGCCCGGAACAGACGGGTTAGAAGTTTGCAAGCGTATCCGCGATCACATATCCTGCCCGATCCTTTTTCTGACTGCTCGAATCGAAGATACAGATAAGGTAAAAGGCTTTACTGTTGGCGGCGATGATTACATTGTGAAGCCCTTTTCACTTATGGAACTTGAAGCGCGGGTGCGCGCTCATCTGCGCCGGGAAGCACGACACAATTTTGAAGCACAAGTCAAATTTTCCGGTGATTTGACGATTGACTATTCAGAACGTTGCTTGTTCTTTGGCGATAAGCGTGTCGGCCTTGCAAAAAAGGAATTTGATATTGTGGAACTGCTTTCTCAAAATCAAGGACAGATCTTTGATAAAGAACGGATATATGAGCGTATTTGGGGTTATGACAGCGAGGGCGACAGCAGCGTTGTGGCAGAGCATATCCGCAGAATACGATCCAAAATCGCGGCATATACCGACCGCATATATATTGAAACGGTTTGGGGGTGTGGATACAAATGGGTCAAGTAAATTGCCGCAAGCACTATTTATCTCTCCGAAAAAGCCTTGTTCTCTATGTAATTGCCTTTGTTGTACTCGCAGTTTTTCTTTCCGTAGCCACTTTTTTTATTTGCGGCAGTGCTGCTGAAGATATTAGATCATCTTATCCCCCGTCCGGCGAAAAATATTATTTGACAAATGAACAGGGGGAACAGTTGGGCGACGGCGCTTACATCGGGACAGTGCCCGTCCCGATGTCTAAAGAGGACGAGCGTACCATTGCGCTACTGGAGAAAATTCCCATTGTTGCAACTCCTATCTATTCTGCATTCTGTATTATCGCTGCTGCGCTGCTGTTTTACAGAAACAGGCTGAAAAAGCCGCTTGTGGAACTGCGGACTGCTTCTGAAAAAATAGCGAACAATGACTTGGACTTTTCAATCGACTATGATAACAACGATGAATTGGGGCAGCTTTGCGCGTCCTTTGAAATCATGCGGACAACCCTTGCGGACAATTTCTCTAAAATGTGGCGGCAAGTTGAAGAACGAAAAGCACTCAACGCCGCTTTTGCTCACGATTTGCGTACCCCTCTAACAGTACTAAAAGGCTATAATGAAATGCTGCAAGCCAGCGAAAATCCTCAAACACAAGAAACCGCCGCCATAATGGGCAAACATATCTCCCGTATGGAAAGCTATGTGAGCAGTATGAGCAATCTTAGGCGCATGGAAGATGCGCAGCCGGAGTACAAGTTGATAGACTTGCAGACAGTGGCATCTTCTTTGTATGACAGCGCAAAAATCGTATGTGCGAAAAACGGAAAAGAATTGATTTTACAAAATGACATGCCTGTTTCGCAGTTATCCCTTGATGGGGCCTTTGTTTCACAGGTCAGCAATAACCTGATCTCCAACGCGGTTCGGTATGCCCGGACTGCGGTGACAATCTCTTTTGCCTTGCGTGACAATGGTCTGCTGCTTTCCGTATCGGATGATGGAAAGGGGTTTGACAAAAACGGTCTGCAAAAAGCCACCAGTCCATATTACACAGAGGAAAGCAACCATTCCGAGCATTTTGGACTTGGGCTGTATATTTGCAAGCTGCTTTGTGAACACCACAACGGCTATTTGAAGATCGAAAATACTGCATCCGGGGCAAAGGTATCCGCCTACTTCAAATCTCCTGCCTTGTAGATAAAAAGTAGATATTTTCCCTCTATACTCTCCATGAAAACACATGGAGAGTATTTTTTTGCTCCCTATGGAGAAAGGGGCTTTTTATGGAATTAAAAACGATCGGACTGACAAAAAAGTTCGGTTCCAAAACCGCCGTGGACAATTTGAATATTACCTTAACAAATGGCGTCTACGGCTTACTGGGTGCAAATGGCGCAGGGAAAACAACGCTTATGCGTCTGCTCTGCAATATCCAAAATCCTACTTCCGGGAAAATTCTGCTGAACGGGAAAAACATTGTGGGGCTGGGTGAACGCTATCGCAATCTTTTGGGCTACTTGCCCCAGCACTTCGGATATTACCCGGATTTTTCAGCGTTTGACTTCCTGCTCTATGTTTCTGCCCTAAAAGGATTGGACGAGAAGGCGGCGCGGAAGAAGTCAAAGGAGCTGCTGGAAGCAGTAGACTTATCGAGAGAAAGTAAGCACAAAATCAAAACCTTTTCCGGGGGCATGAAGCAGCGTTTGGGGATTGCACAGGCCATGCTCAATGACCCCCATATTTTGATTTTAGACGAGCCGACGGCGGGGCTTGACCCGAAAGAACGCGTCCGTTTCCGCAATTTGATCAGCGCCTTTTCCAAAGACCGCATTGTGATCCTGTCTACGCATATTGTTTCCGATGTGGAGTTTATTGCGGAGGAAATCATCATGATGAAATCTGGGCAAATCATTCACTTTGGAAATCCGCAGGAGATCACTTCTGAAATCGACGGCCAAGTGTGGGAATGTACGGTTCCGACTGCCTATGCGGAAAAATACGCGGCTGCCTACAACACAAGCAACTTGCGAAACACCAGCGAAAACCAGACAATTTTACGAATCATTGGAGATCGTCCGCCGATGGAAAATGCAGTAAGGGTGCAGCCTACTTTGGAAGATTTGTACCTGTTCTATTTCAAAGGGGGCTGTGAAGAATGAAAAAACTGATTCTTTTTGAACTGCGGAAAGTGTTTTCAAAGCGTTTGGCGCTCATCGCTCTAATTGGAATTATCCTGTTCTCTGCCTTGCTATCCTTTTCCACCTTTCAAAACAAATATGCGTTTGACCAAAATATCGGTAAAGGTACTGGCAAAACAGCAGTAGAAATCGACAAGGAAATTGCAGCGAAATATGAAGGAATCCTGACAGACGAAAAAGTGCAGCAAATGATGTCTGATTTTGCACCGACATCAGATTTACATGGATTGAGTGCAATCTATGTTTATCAAAACGCCATGCAATCGGCAGCCTTTTCACGGTTTTCTGATAAAGAGGGAAATTGGAACGGATTAAGTGTTTCTGATGTATTTGGCAATGAAGAAATCAAAATTGGCTATGTGGACGGTTGGCTTTCCACCAGCCGAAACATGGTGCGGGTTTTTGTCGCGCTTGCTCTTGCGGTTATCATCATGCTTGCTCCGATTTTCTCCGGCGAGTATGAAGGTGTTGATAATATCATATTGACAAGCAAGTACGGTAAAACCAAATGCGCTACTGCAAAGGTGGTTGCAGGTATTATCACCGCCATTCTCACTACCACACTGATTGCAGCATTTAACCTGCTTCTTGCTTTTGTTTTTTATGGAACAGAAGGGTTGGATTGCAGTATTCTATTTGCCCCCAGTGACTATGTGGAAGCGTTTATCCCTTTTAATATCACCTGCGGTACGCTGCTCAAATATCAAATTCTGCTGGCATTTACCTGTACGCTTAGCGTTACGGGAATTACACTGTTCCTATCTGCAATCAGTAAAAATCAGATTGTAGCTTTGGTTGCGGCGATGGCAATTTTTCTTTTTCCCGTTTTGCTGCCGATCACCGAAGTAAATCCATTGTTCCGATTGGTTGGACTTCTTCCGATCTATCATGTACTGGCCATTTCGCTCCTGTCGGTGGAACAAATGAGTAACGGGATGCTGTATGCGATATGGGCAATCCCGGCAGCACTGCTCTTTTTGGGAGTTGGTGCAGGTATCTCTCGCCGTGTATTTGCAAAGCATCAAGTTTTATAAATCATTCGCACAGAGCCGCTAACAGCAGATTTGCGCGAAATAAAAAACGGCGGCTTTAATGCGAAATCAAAGCCGCCGTTTTCTTTTCGAAAAATAAGAATACGGGGGGTGTGTTAAAGTCGCCCTTTTTTAAGGACACGGCGGTATCTGGGAGGTATTGCCGTGTCCTTTTTGCTTTTTCGCAACGTCCATGATCTGCACCAGTTAAAAAAAGCGTAGCCCCTCCATCGGACTATTCCGACTATGAGTATGAACACAGAAATCATGTAAATAGATTTTATAATTCTTCTGCGCCTGTCTGCGTTTTGCAGACAGGCGCTTTTTGTCGTTATCGGGGATGTTTCTACTGTCCCCGCGCTCCGCCCTTTGCCTGATCCGGCCACCCACCCGATCAGGACGAAAGGAGCGCACAAATGAGCGACAGAAAAAATAATTTTGATTTTTCCCGGCAGAGCTGGCCAAAACAGCCTTCCGCAGAACGAGTAGTGGGCGAAAGGGGAAGAAAAGAACTGCCTCCCGGCACGAAGGGAGGTGAGAACATGAAACCTGATCGCCACGCCGAACACAAGCAGCACGCCTTTGACAGCTTTTGCAAAAAGGTCTTGAAGTGCGAGGCCTGCAATGGCTATCGAGAGATCAGCCGCAGGAAGAAGCACAGCATCCCTTTCAGCGAACTGCCGGAGGACGCAATGGAGCAGCTTGCGACCTATGACCGTTATCCCTGGGAGTACAACACCTTCATTCTTGGCGGTGATGTGATCCTGATCGAAAACGATCTGCTGGCCGATGCGCTGAACGCCTTGCCTCAGGACAACCGGGATATCCTTCTGATGTACTGGTTCCTGGAAATGGCGGACCGTGAGATCGCGGAGCGTATGAACCTGGCCCGCAGGACGATCAACAACCGCAGGCTGAAATCCTATCGGCTGCTGAAAGAGCTGATGGGAGGTGATACGGATGCGTGACACCGCAGCTTCCCGGAATAATCTTCTTCCTTATCCGGTCATTACCGCCGCTGTCCAGGGCGACCCTGACGCGGTAAACCGTGTGATCGGCCACTACTCCGGCTACATAGCGGCGCTTTCCACAAGGACAAGCTATGATCCTCAGGGCTGTCCTCATTCTCAGGTGGACGATGATCTGCGCCGCAGGCTGGAAACGAAGCTGATTATTGCGATTCTGGATTTTGACCTGACCTGATTCAGATGACCGCCGTGTGTTCCCCTTTCCGCATGGTGTGTTCCGCACCTTGACAAAGAAAGCCCGTTGGGAGGCCAGCGCCGCAGTATAAGGCAAACGGATACATTCCTGTTTGTGCCGAGCCATACGGCCGGTGCGCCATGACCTCGTTTCAAGTCCGCAGGACGGGACCACTGTAACGGGCGAGCGAACAGCACCAGACCGCAAAGCAAGCGTGGCAGCTTGCGGGCGATGACACACGGGCAGGGTTAAAGATACTCGCGCATTGAACGCCCACAAAGCATTGTGCGCCGCACCCATCAGCATGGGCCGGGGTGAGATTCCCGTGGAGCTGCGACCGAAGGAAGTGCCTTTGGCGGCCAGCAGCCGTCCGTTTTGCCTCTTTCATTGCTATTTTTATGAAAGGGGATTTTATCATGCAAGATAAAGCTACAAATCCCGGCAAGATCGACAGGCCAGAGAAAAATCCTCTGGATGCAAAAAAGACCTATCACATCGGCAATCGGTCGTTCGTTGTTGAGCCGGTTTTCAAAAAGGAAAGCCCGGATACCCTGGGCAGCGTTCTCCTTCGCCTGATGAAGTCCGAGAGTGAAAAGCTGTAAATAGCTTTCAGACCCGGCTGACAGAGGCAGCAAATGGCGGTATAATATGTTCGTACAAGTATATTTGCTATTCGACTGCCTTGACGGAAGGAGGACTTATGAAACAGTCGAATAACAAAAAATCCCGTGATGTGACAGCTTTCCTCTATGAGCGGCTTTCCCGTGACGATAATCTGGAAGGTGAGAGTTACAGCATTGGTAATCAGAAAAAATTACTTACAAAGGTAGCCAAAGAAAAAGGCTACACAAATCTGGTGCATTTCCTGGATGATGGCATTTCTGGCGTGACGATGGATCGCCCAGGCTTTGTGGATATGATCCAGCAGCTTGAACAGGGCAAGGCGGCAGCGGTCTTTGTGAAGGACCTCAGCCGCCTGGGGCGCAACTACATTGAGGTGGGCCGCCTGACCGAAGAATTTTTCCCGGAGCACGATATCCGTCTTGTAGCGGTTTCGGATAACATTGACACCGCCGAGGGCGATAACGAACTTGCCCCGATCCGCAATCTGTTTAACGAATGGTACGCGCGGGACATTTCCAAAAAGCGCAGGATCAGCAATAAGATCAAGGGCAATGCAGGCGAGCCTATGGGTCAGCCTCCCTACGGCTACATGAAGGACCCAGACAATCCGAAACGCTGGATCGTAGACGATGAGGCCGCGCAGGTGGTCAAGCATATTTACGGTATGACCCTGGATGGCATGGGAACGGAGCAGATTGCCGCCCAGCTTGAGCGGGAGGAAATTCTGACCCCGCGCGCCTACTGGCTGAAAAAGGGCGTCAAGCGTCCCGGCAAGGGCAAACAGCAGCCGCCTACCAAGTGGAACAGCTCCACAATAACCAAAATTCTCTCCCTGCAGGAATACTGTGGTGACATTCTCAATTTCAAAACTTATTCCAAATCCTACAAGAATAAGAAGCGAATCGACAATGACCGTGAGAATTGGGTGGTGTTCCAGGACGTCCATGAGGCGATCATCGAGCGTGCTGTGTATGAGCAGGTGCAGCAGAAGCGGGGCAAAATCCGTAAGCGCCGCACCAACAATGGAGAACACAATATGTTTTCCGGCCTGTTGGTCTGCGCCGATTGCGGCAGTAACCTTCACTTTCACTTCAATCAGGGCAATCCGGAGATCAAGTATTTCAACTGCTCCAACTACAAGGGCAATCGCGGCACCTGCACCTCTACCCATTATGTCCGCGTAGACTTCCTGGAGGAAGTAGTGCTGGGAGAGATACGGCGCTTAACGAAATTCGCCAGCCTCTATGAGGACGAATTTGTAAAAGCTGTGATCGGTCATTCCCAGCAGGCGGAACAGACAGACCGCAAGCTGAAGGAAAAAGAGCTAAGAACGCTCCTTGCCCGTGATGAAGAAGTGGACGGTCTTTTTGAACGCATCTATGAGGACAATGTTTCCGGCAAGCTCTCCGATGACCGCTTCGCAAAAATGTCCCGGCGGTATGAGGACGAGCAAAAGGAACTGGCAGAGAAAATAAAAAAGCTCCGCTCCGAGATAGAGACGCAGAGCAGCCGTTTCATGACGACAGATATGTTCATCGGTCTTGTCCGTAAGTACACCAGAGCGCGAAAACTGACGCCCAGGATGCTGAACGAACTGATTGAGAAGATTGAAGTGTTCAATGCTGAGAAGATCGACGGCGTATGGGAGCAGCGGCTTCGTATCCACTATAACTGCGTCGGAACGATCGAGATTCCAACGGTGCTGCCCCTGCCGATCCCGGAAGTGTCCGTAAATACAAGAAAAGGCGTAGTCGTCAACTACGCCCCCTGTGAACTCGCTGTATAAAAAGCGAGTGTTCTTACAGCCTTTCAAATGCTGTAAGAACACTCGCCATGGTGCGGGCGGCGGGACTCGAACCCGCACACCACTGAGGTAACGGAACCTAAATCCGTCGAGTCTGCCAATTCCACCACGCCCGCAGATATGAGCGGCAGAGCTACCTGTCGCTATTTTGCTGTCCTCTGTTTTTACACGGCGAGGAACCGAGGCGGAGCGTAACGCTTGATCCGCGTTTATAAAAACAGGCGTGCCTGCTTTTACCGAAGAATGTCCGCAGCGAGGATGGCGCAAAACCTTTCACCAAGGTGACATCACCTAAATCTCGCATGTCTACCAATTCCATC
>OGMC01000188.1_pt1 | contig 22251 bp, 19 predicted proteins | sample 1573011 | NCBI WGS metagenome assembly OGMC01 (sample SAMEA2581888, study PRJEB24529) | metagenome | biome: Human gut stool | place: China | collected 2011
GCTGTTCCTTCTGCTTGACCGTCTTGGCGGAGAACTCCTTGAAGGCGGCGGTCATTACATCAACGTCCCGTCCCTTGAAGAAGACAAGATAGCTGGGCGGCTCAACAGAAACGTCCTTCTTGAGTGCAAAGTCCAGACCGTATTTGCTGGCAGTCCGCTCAAAGGACTTGATGTTGCCGTCCGTCACTTCGATGTTGGAGATGGCGGCGTTCTGACTCATCAGATGCTTGATGGACTGCTTGCCGCGATAGGTTTTGGGATGCTGCATCTGCTTCTGCGCCTTCTCGATCTCCTGCACGAACTTGTCCAGTGCCTTTTTCAGCACCTCGGCGGAGATTTTGCCGCCCTTGATCATGATTGCAACAACTTTGGTGTTGACTTCATCCTGCATTGCAGTGATACCTCCTTTCCTTGAGATAATTGAGGGGATGCTGCCTCAGCTAAGGCGGCACACCCTTGAGACAGAAGATTTTCATTCGAGCCATCCTCCTTTCCGCCGAGTTATCTGTATTTTCCGAACAGACTTTGCTTTTCGGAAAAAGCGTCCAGATCGTCAATGATGAAGAGATCGCTGCGCCAACGTCCCGGCCACACTGCAAAGATTTTGCTGATGCCAGCCTGTGCGTTTATGTAGGCAGAACGTTTTTCACCAACCGTGGATAACTGGGTAACGGCTCCGTCAGGCGAGACCTCCATGTAGCAGACCTGACCGCTGCCATACGGGAAGCAACCCGTTTCTTTTGCACTTCTCATGTTTTTCCTTTCCGAGCATTGCTCAAACAGCTTCTTATGCTGCAATCGTATTTATGTGATTATTGGGAAGACTTGTCCTGCCCGTAGAGATCATGGTTGACCAGCGCGGAGTAGTAATTGTCTATCGTAACAGGCGCATTGTAGAGCGCCGTCAGGAGATAGGCTCTGATGTTCCGAATGTCAGATGGGTTCTTTGCCATTGAGTCAATCACATACTCAATGTGGCTGTCATTCAATTTGAGATACCGGGATTTAATCACAGCCACGGGAATATCTTCGCCGTTGATGCGAATTGTCTCTGCGCAGGAGCAAACCACATCCAAGATAATGTCTACAATTTCTTGAAGTCGGTCACGGTCATAGTGATAATTCCGGATCAGGTAGTCGAAGCCGATGTTCTCTTTAATCAGCTCCTCATATTCGCTTCGCTCATCCGTCCCATCCATCCTATCAAGATTGATAGATGGATAGTTCATAGAGTCCGTATTTGATTCTTCTGTAATTTCTTCATTCGTATTTAATAGCGTGGGCTTTACCGTTGACGCATTCCACGGTGACGGATTGTCCGTTGTCGGCTTTTCCGATAACGGTGAACCCGTTGGTGGAGAAGACCGCTGCGGACGCTCATAAACTGTGTACTCACATTTTGCAAATCGACCTCTCTTGTCATAAAGCTGCCGCCTAACAACGTAGCCGTGATCTTCAAGGTTTTTGAGCGCCGCTCTGGTGGAATCCAGTCCATCGGAACTGAGTGTTGCAAGCCCCTTGATTGTGTAGACCCAGCCGTCCGGAAGACTCAAAATCAGCGATAGAAGTCCCTTTGCCTTGAGCGAAATGGATCGGTCTTTCAGGTGGCTGTTGGACATGACTGTGAAACCTTCTGTTTTTTGGGATCGCACGATTGACATTTGGTATCACCGCCCCAGCTTTTCCTTGCGTGTGGAAACCGCAATCGGAGAATATGGGCAGAACTGAAAGACACAGGATTGATACTTCCAGTGCGGACGATGAAAACGACAGGTACGGCATTCCGGCGTGATGCCCTCGCAGCCGCTATCAAAATGCGAATAGGGCGTTTCCTGCATCAAGGCGTCAAACGCCAGAAGTGGATTTGGAATCATAAGTGTTACCTCCGTTGTGATAAAAAATAGCCCCGGTATTGTTCCACTCATGCGTGGTACAGTACCGGGGCTATCCCGTTGCGTATTTTGTTATTTGCTGCGACCTCCTTCCGAGATTGCGGTTGCAGCTCACCGCGGTCAAACAGCTTGCGCTCTGAATGCTTGCGAAATCGGACAAAATCAGCGAAACACCAGTGTTTTCAAGGCTTTCTGACCTTGCTCCTATTATAACTTAATCGTCGATGCGCCGGACAATGCCTGTTGCTTTCATAAATTGCTCCTCCAATGCCTTTCGTTTTGTGCTGGTTCCAAAGCTATTGTTTGCATACGCAGGAGAAATATGCAGGTAAGAAACACGACCGGTCACGCGAACCGGTCGTGTTTCGTTTATCGAAATTTTGTCGAAATTATGGCGGGCGGCGTGGGTTATTTCACGCCCTTCATCGTCAGGCTGATGCGGCCGCGCTTCTGGTCGACATCCAGAACGGCAACCTTGACGACATCGCCGACTGAGACGACCTCGGACGGGTGCTTGATGAATTTATTGCTGACCTGCGAGATATGCACAAGCCCGTCCTGATGGACGCCGATGTCGACGAACACGCCGAAATCGATGACGTTGCGCACCGTTCCGCTGAGCACCATGCCGGGCTTCAGATCCTTCAGCTCCAGCACATCCGTGCGCAAAATCGGCGCGGGCAGCTCGTCGCGCGGGTCGCGGCCGGGCTTGACAAGCTCTTTTACGATATCCTGCAGCGTCGGCACGCCGACGCCGCATTCTGCCGCAGCCTTTTCCGCACCGTAGGCGCGGAGCTTGTCGGGAAGATTGGCCATTTCCGGCTTTCCGGCATTTTTGAGATCGATGTCCAGCAGCTCCGCCAGCTTCTTCGCCGCGTCGTAGCTCTCCGGATGCACGCCCGTGCGGTCGAGCACCTGCTTGCTTTCCGGCACACGCAAAAAGCCTGCGCATTGCTCAAACGCCTTCGGCCCCAGCTTCGGCACCTTTTTGATCTGTGCACGCGAGGTGAACGCGCCGTTTTCCTCGCGGTAGGCGACAATATTTTTCGCCGTCGTCGCATTGAGGCCCGCGACCTGCTTTAAAAGCGGCGCGGAGGCTGTGTTCAGATCGACGCCGACGGCGTTGACGCAGGCCTCGACCACGCCGCCCAGCGCAGCGTCCAGCTCCTTTTCCGGCATATCGTGCTGGTACTGCCCGACGCCGATGGCCTTCGGGTCGATCTTTACCAGCTCTGCCAGCGGGTCCTGCAATCTGCGTGCGATGGATACTGCCGAACGCAGGTTCACGTCATACTGCGGGAATTCCTCCGCCGCCAGCTTCGACGCGGAATAGACGGACGCGCCCGCCTCGTTGACGATCATATAGGAAACGCCGCCGCCAAGCTTATGGATCATCTCGACGGCCATGGCCTCCGTTTCGCGCGAGGCCGTGCCGTTGCCGATGGCAAGATGGCGCACGTTGTCCTTCTTGATGAGCTGAGAAAGCTTCGCGATCGCGTCCTGCTTCTGTTTTTCGCCGAACGTCGGATAGACGACCGTGGTGTCGAGCACCTTGCCCGTCTCGTCCACGACGGCGACCTTGCAGCCATGGCTGTAGCCGGGGTCGAGGCCCATCGTGATCGCGCCTTTTACCGGCGGCTGCATGAGAAGCGGGCGCAGGTTGAGGGCGAAATTATGAATGGCCTGCTCGTTTGCCATGTCCGTCAGCGCCGTGCGCAGTTCGCGTTCCATGCTGGGCTCCAGCAGCCGGTCATAGCTGTCGTCGCAGACGGACTTGATAAATTCCATCGCCGGGCTGCCGGGCTTTACGACGCCGCGCCGGATACATTGCAGCGCCTCGTCGCGGTCAACGGACAGGCTGACCTTCAAGGCCCCCTCGCGTTCGCCGCGGTTGAGTGCCAGAACCTGATGGCTTTGTAAACGGGAAATGGGCTGGGAAAACTCGAAATACTGCCGGTAGACGGCGGTTTTCTCGTCTTCTTCGTCCTTGGCCGCCGCCGACTGCGCCGTGCCGCGCCGGTTCATGAGCGCGCGCAGGCTCTTGCGCACGTCCGCATCGTCCGAGATGCGCTCGGCGAGAATATCCGACGCGCCCGCCAGCGCGTCTTCAATCGTCTCCACGCCCTTTTCAGGGTCAATGTATGCCTGCGCCAGCACCTCCGGCGCGTCCATTTTCAGCGTCTGCGCGAAAATTGCGTCCGCCAGCGGCTCGAGGCCCTTTTCCTTCGCGATGGTCGCGCGGGTGCGGCGCTTGGGCTTGTAGGGCCGGTAGAGGTCCTCGACCTCAGCCAGCGTCGCCGCCTCGTCGATGGCCTTCGCCAGCTCGTCCGTCAGCTTTTCCTGCGCGGCGATGGAGGACTTGACCTCCTCGCGTCGCTGGGCAAGATTGCGCAGATATTGGAGCCGTGTTTCGAGCGTCCGAAGCGCTGTGTCGTCCATTGCGCCGTGCTGCTCCTTGCGGTAGCGGGCGATGAACGGAATGGTGTTGCCTTCGTCCAGAAGGGCAATGACGTTTTCAATATATTCCTGCTTGCAGTTTAATTCCTGCGCCAGAATTTCCGATATAGACTGCATGGGTTACTCCTTACTGAAAAAATCTTTTTGTATTGTATCACAAATCATGCTACAATCAAACAAAAAACTGTGGGAGGCTCCCGATATGCCGATTCGCGCACTGCTCATGGACATTGACGATACGCTGTTTGACTTTCAGACCAGCTCCCGGAACGCGCTTTCCATCGCGTTCCGCGCCTTCGGCCTGCCGTTCACGCCGGAGATGTGGGAGCGCTACCGCGCGCTCGACGCGGAGCTCTGGCAGCGCTTTGAGCGGGGCGAGATCACAAAGGAGGCACTCTATGTCGAACGCTTCCGCGTCTTTTTCGCGGAATACGGTCTGGAGGCCGACCCGGCGGCGTTTAACGCCGCATACTTCCGCGAATTGGGCGATCAGTGCAATTTCATGCCGCACTGCGAACAGGCGCTGCGGCAGCTGCACGCGCAGTACAAAATTTTTATCGTGACAAACGGCAACACGGAGATTCAGACGCGCCGCATCGCCGCCAGCGGCATGGCGCAGTATTTTGACCGCGTGTTCATCTCCGAGCAGATGGGCTGCAAGAAGCCTGACAAGCTGTTTTATGACAAGGTTTTCGCCGAGATCGGCGAGGACTACCGCGCGCAGTCCATCATGATCGGCGACAGCCTCTCAAGCGATATGCAGGGCGGCCGCAATGCCGGGATCCCGACCTGCCTCTATGGGCGGACGGAGCCGATCTCGCCGCTGTGCGACTATGCTGTGGCGGACCTGCTGGAGCTTCCGGCACTGCTTGCGCCGCTGTGACGAACCGGTGCGCGCAATCTGTATAAAATATTCCCATTTCCCAGATTTCCGCTTGCAAAACGCGGCGGAAGCCGGTAAAATAAATAGATATGAAAATTGCGAAATATTTGCGCTGAGCGCGTGCGGCGGAGGGCTTTTCTTATGCCGGCAGATATTCTGACCCGTATTCAAAACGAAATTCACGCCTTTTCCAAAGGCCAGAAAAAGATCGCGTCCTATATCCTGACCAACTATGACAAGGCGGCGTTTATGACGGCCAGCCGTCTCGGCAAGACCGTCGAGGTTTCGGAGTCGACTGTTGTGCGCTTCGCCGTGGAGCTGGGCTACGCGGGCTATCCGGAGATGCAGAAGACGCTGCAGGAGCTTGTCCGGAACAAGCTCACCAGCGTCCAGCGCATCGAGGTCGCCAGCGACCAGTTCGGCAATCAGGACGTCGTGTCCAGCGTTTTGCAGCGCGACGCCAACGCCATCCGCATGACAGCGGAGGCGCTGGACCGCGCGCAGATGACCCGTGCGGTCGGCGCGATTCTGCGTGCGCGGTGTATTTATATTGTAGGCGTGCGCTCGTCCGCGGCGCTGGCCAACTATCTGAATTTCTATTTCCGCAATATTTTTGAAAACGTGCGCCTTGTTTCCTCCACGGCCACCAGCGAAATGTTCGAGCAGCTTCTGCGCGTGGGACACGAAGACGTCGTCATCGGCATCAGCCTGCCGCGCTATTCCAGCCGGACAGTGAAGCTGCTGCAGTACGCACACGACTCCGGCGCGACCGTCGTGACCATCACGGACAAGCCGGAGGCCCCGGCGGGGAAGGTCGCCGACTATGTTCTGTGCGCCAAGAGCAACATGGTCTCGTTCGTCGACTCGCTCGTCGCGCCGATGAGCGTGGTCAACGCGCTGATCGTCTCCGTCGGCTTGCAGCAGGAGGACAGCGTGGCAAAAACCTATGAGGATCTGGAGCGGATTTGGGATGAATATGACGCCTTTGAGCGGGTCGAATAAAATTGTCGTTGTCGGCGGCGGCGCGGCGGGCATGATGGCCGCCGGTATGGCCGCGCAGGCGGGCGCGCAGGTGACGCTGCTGGAGCAGAACGGCCGGCTCGGCAAAAAGCTTCTCATCACCGGCAAGGGCCGCTGCAACGTCACGAACGACTGCCCGTGGCAGGATGTGCTGCAAAGCGTCCCGACGAACCCGCGCTTTCTCTACAGCGCCCTCGCGGGCTTTTCGCCCGCAGACGCAAAGAAATTCTTTGAAGACTACGGCTGTGTGCTCAAGACCGAGCGCGGCAACCGCGTTTTTCCTGTCTCTGACCGGTCGCAGTCCGTTCTGGATGCGCTCGAACGGTTCCTGCGTGCATACCATGTGCGTATCCTGCCGCGCAAAGCGGCGGAGATCGCCGTTTCCGATGGCCGCGTGACCGGCGTAAAAACGGCGGAGGGTCCCGTGCCCGCAGACTGTGTCATTCTTGCGACCGGCGGCCTGTCCTACCCCGCGACCGGCTCGACCGGCAGCGGCTACGCCATGGCGCAGGCGATCGGGCATACGATCATAGAGCCGACCGGTTCGCTCGTCCCGCTGGTCGAGAAGGGGCACGACTGCGCGAAAATGCAGGGGCTGGCCCTGAAAAACATTGCGGTCAAACTTGTAAACACGAAGGGAAAGACCGTCTATGAGGACTTTGGGGAATTGCTGTTTACCCATTTCGGCCTCTCTGGTCCTGTGATCCTCTCTGCCAGCGCGCATATGGCGCGCGGGGAGGCAGGCTATACGGTCAGGATCGACCTCAAGCCCGCATTGGACGAAAAAACGCTGGACGCGCGCATTCTGCGCGATTTTTCCGCCGCGCAGAACCGCGATTTTGAAAACAGCCTTTCGGCGCTTCTGCCGAGATCCATGATCCCGGTCGTCATTGCCCGCAGCGGCATTGATCCCATGCAGAAGGTCAACTCCATCACGAAGCAGCAGCGAAGAGCACTGCTTGAGACGATCAAATGCTTTTCCGTGCCCATTGCCTGCAAAGCGCCCGTCGAGGACGCCATTGTGACCTCCGGCGGCGTGAAGGTCTCCGAGGTCAACGCGAAGACGATGGAATCGAAGCTGGTGCAGGGACTGTATTTTGCGGGCGAGCTTCTGGACGTCGACGCCTATACGGGCGGCTTCAATCTCCAGATCGCCTGGGCGACGGGCCGTCTCGCGGGGCTGTCTGCCGCCGCGAAGGAATTCCAGAAACCGGAGGACGCGACATGAGCAAATTTGTTTCCATCGCCATCGACGGCCCGGCAGGAGCCGGGAAAAGCACCATGGCCAGAGCCTGCGCGCAGGCGCTTGGCTATCTGTACGTCGATACCGGCGCGATCTACCGCACCGTCGGCTATTATATGCGCCTCATGGGCGTCGGCCCGAAGGACAAGGACGGCATTGCCCGCCTCATCGACGAGGTCAACATCGATATCCGCTATGAGGACGGCGTGCAGCATATGATCCTCAACGGCGCGGACGTGACAGGGGAGATCCGCACGCCCGAAATGTCCATGTACGCCTCCGGCGTGTCCGCGCAGCCGTGCGTGCGCGCGTTTCTGCTCGATATGCAGCGGCAGCTTGCCCGGACGCACAGCGTCGTCATGGATGGCCGCGATATCGGGACGGTCGTGCTGCCGAAGGCCGACGTGAAAATTTTCCTGACCGCCAGCGCCGAGGTGCGCGCGAAGCGCCGCTTTGACGAGCTGCAGCAGAAGGGCGACAAAACGCCCTACGCGCAGATCCTCGCTGAGACGAAGCAGCGCGACAAACAGGATTCCGAGCGCGCCATCGCGCCGTTAAAGCAGGCGGCGGACGCCGTGCTGCTCGATACCTCCGGCGATACGGTCGAGCAGTCGGTCAATGCCATTTTGGATATCGTCAGGAGGAAGCTCGGGTGAACTTCTGGTACCATCTGTGCTGGTGGCTGTGCCGCATCGGGCTGTTTTTCTGGCACCCGGTCTTTCATGTGACGGGCCGGGAGCAGATCCCGGCGGGCAGCTGCATTTTCTGCGCCAACCACTCCGGCATGGCAGACCCCATCTGGATTCTGCTTGCCCTGCCTGAAAAGAAAATGATCCGCATCATGGCCAAGCAGGAGCTGCGGCGCGTGCCGTTTATCGGCTGGGTCATGGAAAAATTCCGCGTGATCTTCGTCAACCGCGGCGCGCATGACATAGCGGCGTTCAGTCAGTGCGTCGACGCGCTGGCGCGTGAGCAGGAGAAGCTGCTCGTCTTTGTCGAGGGGACGCGCTGCAACCGGGAAAAGCACGTGCGCGCGAAAACGGGAGCCGTGCGCATGGCGGCGCAGGCCGGGGTCCCGGTCGTGCCGGTATTCGTCACGCGCAACAAAACGCCGTTTTGTCCGGTCAGCGTCGTGTTCGGCACGCCATACCGCGTCGGCGCGCTCGACCCGAACGACCACGACGCCTGCCAGCAGGCGTCCGACCGGCTCCTGAAAACGATCTATGAACTGGGCGGTGACAGCTATGCAGATCAGATTGGCTGAAACGGCGGGCTTCTGCTTCGGCGTGGAGCGCGCGGTTGCCCTTGCCGAGCAGACGGCGCGCGATTGCAAAAATGCGGTCACGCTCGGCCCCATTATCCACAACCGCCACGTCGTCGCGCGGTTTGAGCTGCTTGGCCTGCGCGAAATTTCAGCGGCAGACGAGGCGCAGCCCGGCCAGACCGTCGTCATCCGCGCGCACGGCATCCCCGTCGGGGAGCAGCGGACGCTGTCGGCCCGCGGCGCGGTGACGGTCGACGCGACCTGCCCGTTCGTAAAGAAGATCCACGTGATCGCGCAGAAGGCGGAGCGGGACGGGCGGAGCCTTCTGATCATCGGCACGCCCACCCACCCGGAGATCATTGCGATCGCAAGCTATTCCTCTGACGCGCACGTCTTCCAGAGCGCCGAAGCGCTCGAAACCTGGCTCACGGAGCGCCCGGAGCGGCGCGATTTGCCGTTTTGTCTGGTTTCACAGACGACAGGGACGCAAAAATTGTGGGAATCATGCCGGGAAATTGCAAAAAAAGTGTGTACAAATTGCGAAATATTTGATACAATATGCAGTGCTACGGAAATGCGGCAGGAAGAAGCAGCTTTTCTTTCAAAGAGTTGTGATGCGATGGTCGTTGTCGGGGATGCAAGAAGCTCCAATACGGGGCGGCTTGCCATGATCTGCAAGGAGAATTGCCCGAAGGTGGTGCTCGTCGATCATGCCGATGAATTAGATATGACCTTTTTTCATGGCGCAGCTACTGTGGGTATAACGGCGGGCGCATCGACGCCGCCGTGGATAATTAAGGAGGTAAACAACAAAATGAGCGAAGAACTGAAAGTTGAAACTGCACAGGAGGAGAATTTTGCCGAGCTTCTCGAGCAGTCCCTCAAAACTTTGAATAATGGAGATAAGGTAACTGGCACCGTCATGGCCATCGGTTCCACCGAGATCGAAGTCGACCTTGGCACGAAGCACACCGCCTACATCCCGCTGGAAGACTTCTCCGGCGATCCGTCCGTCAAGCCCGAGGATGTCGTCCATGTCGGCGACCAGATCGAAGCGATCGTCGTCCATGTCAACGACGGCGAAGGCGTCGTCCGCCTGTCCCGCAAGCGTCTCGAGGCCGGCAAGGCCTGGGAAGAGATCGAAGCGGCCGTTGAGGACAAGACCGTCGTCGAGGGCAATGTCACCGAGGAAAACAAGGGCGGCATCGTCGTCAATGTCAAGGGCATCCGCGTGTTCGTTCCCGCTTCCCAGTCCGGTGTTCCCAAGGGCGGCGATCTGAACGAGATGGTCGGAAAGACCGTCCAGCTGCGCATCACCGAGGTCAACCGTGCCCGCCGCCGCGTCGTCGGCTCCATCCGTTCCGTCGCCGCGGAGCAGCGCAAGGCCGCGCAGGAGAAGATCTGGAGCGAGATCGAGGTCGGCAAGCAGTACCACGGCACTGTCAAGTCCCTCACCAGCTACGGCGCGTTCGTCGATATCGGCGGCGTCGACGGCATGGTCCATGTCTCCGAGCTGAGCTGGAACCGCATCAAAAATCCGTCCGAGGTCGTCAAGGTCGGCGACGAGATCGATGTTTTCGTCATCGCGCTCGATCCCGAAAAGCGCAAGATCTCCCTCGGCTACAAGACCGAAGCGAACAACCCCTGGACGCTGTTCACCAACCAGTTCCAGGTCGGCGACGTCGTCAAGGTCAAGATCGTCAAGCTCATGACCTTCGGCGCATTCGCTGAGATCATTCCGGGCGTTGACGGCCTCATCCACATTTCCCAGATCGCGGATCGCCGCATCGGCAAGCCGGAGGACGTTCTGTCCGAGGGTCAGGAAGTCGACGCGAAGATCATCGACATCGATCAGGAGCACAAGCGTATTTCCCTGTCCATCCGCGCCCTGCTGGCTCCCGCCGCAGAGGACGAAGAGGACGCCGAGTAATTCTCACCGATTCAAGCAGGCTGCCGTTTCCGGCAGTCTGCTTTTTGTCGTATAAAACTTCATGCGTGAGCACTGCACCACGAAAATGCGCAAATGCCGGTGCATGAAGTTTTTGTGCATCATTTCCGGTTGCCCCGCAGGGGCGAGGAAATGGCACATTTCTTATTTTTGATATGCGTTTGCATAGGGTGTATCTGAAACCTCCCAACGCACCCGGACAGCGGGCCTTTTTGCGGTGCGCCGCGTCATTTTTCCTTGAAATACGTCAGTATTCCTGCGAAAAAATGTCTTGCGCAACGCAAAAATCCCTCGCTGCCGGTCACATCATGAGTTTTCAGATACACCCTAGCAAAAACCGGCAGAAAGCACTTGCGGCTTTCTGCCGGTTGACGTGAACCCTGCCTTGCACACACAGCTCACAGCTCATACATACGGATGATCGTTTCCGCGATCTCGCGTTTTTTGACGCAGCGGTCCATTGCGGCCTTTTCGATCCAGCGGTGCGCGTCCTGCTCCGTCATGCCGAGCTGACGCATGAGCAGGCCCTTTGCCTTCTGGATGCGCTTGAGATCCTGCAGCTGTGAGCGCAGCTGGTCGGTCTGGGCCTGCATGGTCTGCATACTTTTTTTCAGCAGCAGCAGATTGCGCAGCGTCTGGGTCAGAACCGCCTGCTCCATCGGCCACGTCATGACGCACACGCCATGCTTCTGCAGCGTGCGCCAGGCCGCGCCGTATGCCTCCTGCCGCACCAGCAGCAGGAAGACGGCCTCCGCCGTTTCCGCCAGCTCGGCGCAGCGGTGCAGTGCCTGCGCATCCGGCGCGTCGGACTGCAGGACGATCAGCGTCGGGCGCAGACGTTCCAATGCGGCGCCTGCCTCGTCCAGCCCGGATATCGTCTGAAGCTGCACGTCCGGCTGCGCGGCTGTGAACGCTGACAGGGCCGCCGGCTCCGCCGCTGTGCCGCGCACCAGGAGGATCGTATTTTTTGCCTGCTCCACGTTCTCAGCCCCCTTCTGCTGCATATGATATTCTATTTTATGCAGCCGTCCTGTTACTGTCAATCCATTTCTCTGGCTGAACGCTGCAATAAGAAAAACAGATACCGGTTTTTTCCGCATGGGGCTTGACATTTGCCCGCTGCGCGCGTATAATTCGCTCAAACAAACGGCTCGGAGGATTTCTTCCGGCTCACATGGAAACGGTAAACGGCAAAGGCGTCGTACAGCTTCGGTTCTGTGCGTGCCTTTGCCGCTTTTTTGAGAAAAGTGAGGGATTTTTTATGCAGACGGTATCGGATTTCTTTGGTTGTCACGTATTCAGCGAATCGGTTATGAAGCAGAAGCTGCCGAAGGACGTATTCAAGGACGTCTACGCGGCTATCCACGAGGGCAAGCGGCTCGATCTGGCTGCGGCCAACGTTGTGGCCAATTCCATGAAGGACTGGGCCATTGAGCTCGGCGCGACGCATTTTACCCACTGGTTCCAGCCCATGACCGGCATCACGGCGGAGAAGCACGACTCGTTCATCTCGCCCACCGCAGGCGGCGGCGTTATCATGGAGTTTTCCGGCAAGGAGCTGATTCAGGGCGAGCCGGACGCGTCCAGCTTCCCCTCCGGCGGTCTGCGCGCCACGTTTGAGGCCAGAGGCTACACCGCATGGGACCCGACGTCCTTCGCGTTCATCAAGGATCATGTGCTCTATATCCCGACCGCGTTCTGTTCCTACGGCGGCGAGGCGCTCGACAAGAAAACCCCGCTGCTGCGCTCCATGCAGGCCATCAACAAGCAGGGCCTGCGCATTCTGAAGCTCTTCGGCCACACCTCCGTCAGGGCTGTGCGCACGACGGTCGGCCCGGAGCAGGAATATTTCCTCATCGACGAGGCGCTTTACAATAAGCGCAAGGACCTGCTCTACACGGGCCGTACGCTCTTCGGCGCGAAGCCGCCGAAGGGGCAGGAGCTGGACGACCATTATTTCGGTACCATCAAGCCGCGCGTGGCCGCGTTCATGCAGGATCTGGACAAGGAGCTCTGGGAGCTCGGCGTTCTGGCCAAGACCGAGCACAATGAGGTCGCCCCCGCGCAGCATGAGCTTGCGCCGGTTTTCACGACCACCAATATTTCCGCCGACCACAACCAGCTGACCATGGAGCTGCTGCAGAAGATCGCTCGCAAGCACGGCATGGTCTGTCTGCTGCACGAAAAGCCCTTTGCGGGCGTCAACGGCTCCGGCAAGCACAACAACTGGTCGATCTCGACCGACACAGGCGTCAACCTGCTCGAACCCGGCGAAACGCCGAGTGAGAACGCGCAGTTCCTGCTGTTCCTGTGCGCCGTTATTCAGGCCGTTGACGATTATCAGGACCTGCTGCGCATTTCCGTGGCCTCTGCGGGCAACGACCACCGGCTGGGCGCGAACGAAGCGCCGCCCGCCGTCGTGTCCATGTTCCTCGGCACGGAGCTGACGGAGATTCTGGACGCGATCGAATCCGACACGGCCTATGACGCGAAGGAGAAGGAGCTTCTGAAGATCGGCGTCCACGTCCTGCCGAAATTCCCGAAGGACACGACCGATCGCAACCGCACCTCGCCATTTGCCTTTACCGGCAACAAGTTTGAGTTCCGTATGCTCGGCTCCGCCGCGTCCATTTCCGACGCGAACGTCGTTCTGAACACCGCTGTTGCAGAGTCTCTGCGGCAGTACGCCGACAAGCTTGAGGGCGCGGAGGACTTCGAAACTGCCCTGCACGATCTCATCCGCGACACCATCCGCGCGCACAAGCGCATCATCTTCAACGGCAACGGCTACGATGCAAGCTGGCTGGAGGAGGCCGAGAAGCGCGGCCTGCTGAATCTCAAGACCACGCCCGCCTGCGCGCCGTATCTGATGAAGGAAAAGAATGTGCGCCTGTTTGCAGACCATAAGATCTACAGCGAGACGGAGCTGCACGCGAGATATGAAATTCTGCTGGAAAACTACAGCAAGGTGCTGCGCATTGAGGCGCTGACCATGCTCGACATGGTGCAGACCGACATCCTGCCCGCCGTTTCGGACTATACGGCAAAGCTCGTCCGGACGGCAGCGGAGAAAAAGAGCCTGCTCGGCGACGCGGCAGGCGGCTATGAATATAAGACGGCCGCACGTCTGTCGGCACTGACCGAGACGGCCAGCGAGGACGCCGCGAAGCTCTCCGACGCGCTCCTGCAGGCAGGCGAGCTGCCCAGCGCACAGGAGGCTGCCGATTTCTATCAGGCAGAGGTCTTCAAGGACATGGCTGAGCTGCGCCTGGCTGTGGACGAGATGGAGACGCTTACCTCCCGCGCCTGCTGGCCGTACCCGACCTACGGTGAGCTGCTGTTCAGCGTCCGCTGAACGCCTCCGTGCGATCCGCGCACATCTAAAACCTATGCCCGTTTCATGATTCCTCTTTTCATTTGTGTTGACGGCGGCCCGCAGGAAATCCTGCGGGCCGCCGCCTGTTCCGGAAAAGTTCCTATTTTCCGGGAAGCACCGGCGCGGCAGTCTTCAGCTGATGATGCGCCCCAGCGGCTGCGCCTTTATATGCACGAAGGCCGGAACCCGATGGTTCCGGCCTTTTGATGCGCCTGTATCGTCTTCAATGAACTCAGGATTCCGTTTCCGGTTCTACATACTTGGGGTTGTAATTGATGAGAATGCCGATGTCCTGCAGCTGCTTGACCTCGTCGGCGTTCACAGGATTGTCCCAGAGGTTCATCCGCACGAGCATGATGCACGATTCCAGCTTCGAGATCGATTTGATCCGGTTATAATCAGCGTCGATGAAGTTGACGGCGAGGTTCCCCTCCAATCCGGCCAGACTTTCGATCTGGTTGTGGCTGATGTCTACGTGCCAGAGCGGCGTATCCGCGTCGAACTGCGGAAGCTCCGTGATCTGGTTGCTGCTCACATTGAGGTCGACCAGCTGCTTGAAGCCGGACACGACGGAGATATCGGAAATGCTGTTGCCGCTGAGATCGAGCGTTTCGAGCGCCGTGCAGCCGGCCAGCGCAGAAATGTCCGTGATCTGGTTGCCGGGCAGAACGAGCGTTTTGAGCTTCGCATGATCGGCAAGGCCCGCAATACGCGTGATCGCGCACTGCCCGGCGTAGAGCGTTTCCAGCTCCGTGCAGTTTTTGAGATTGTTGAGTGAGGTGACGGGATTGTTGGTCAGATTCAGCTCCCTGAGCGCCAGCAGCCCAGAAAGCGCCGTCAGATCGGAGACGGTGTTGTTGGACAGATTAAGTGTTTCCAGCTTTTGCAGGCTGATGAGCGCGTCGATCTCCGCCACGGCGCAGCCGGACAGATTCAGGCTCGTCAGCTCCGGCAGCGTCACGATGGTGTTCATCGCCGCAGTCGAGAGCGTGCAGCCGGACAGATCGAGCGTCCGCAGCAGCGGCAGCCGGGACAGGACGGACAGATCGAGCGACGCGCCGTGGTGCAGGGACAAGGAGCGCAGGCCGGTGAAGTAGGAGAGATCGTCCAGCGAGGCGACCGTATCGGGAAGGTCCAGCGCCTCGACGGCCCAGAGCTCGTCGGACATGATGGCGCTGCCCGCCGTCTTGCCCAGCAGCTCGCGCACATAGGCGTCAAGACCTGCGTCGGCGAGCTTGACTTCTTCCACAACGTTGCCGACGGTATAGCCCGCGTAGGCCGCGTCGCTTACAAGGCCGTTTTCCGCCACGCTCAGCGCGACGATGCGGCTTTCACCGGCTTCCAGCGAGATGGGGCCGGTATAGATGTCCTGCGCCGAGGCGGGGAAATCGCTGTTGCACACGGCGTAGACCGTGCCCGACGAGCCGGTGACGGTCACGTCGATGTATTCCGAGTAATTGCCGCTTTCCGGCTCGATGACGGGCGCGGCGGGGCGCAGCGCGTCGATCTGTGTGCGGACGGCGTCGTTTGTAATGCGGCTGAGCATTGTCTCCGCGTCAAGCAGTTTGTCCTGCTCCACATACGTCCCGGACAGCGCGACATAGAGGGAAACAGAATCCGGGATCTGCGTGATGGCACTGACAAGGGTGTATTCGGCCTTTGTGTAGTTGCCGCTCTTTTTATAGGCGTCGGCCAGCCGGATGGCAAGCTCCGCGTCCTTCGGCGCGAAGCGCATGGCCGCTTTGTAGAACGCGACCGCGCGGGAATAGCGCCCGGCCTCATAGAAATGCTCACCCCAGTAGACGAAGATGCTTTCGGTCACATCGCGGCGTGCAATCAGGAAAAACCAGCACGCGCCGATGACGATGGCAAGGATCAGGATGATCGGGAGAATGATTTTCAAAGTGTGCTTCATATATAAGCTCCAATCCGTATGCAGCAGAAATTTCGAATGTTTTTATACATTATACGTCCCATCGGAATTCGTGTCAAGATTTGCGATTATGTCAATCAGAATACCGCCCATTCACGCGGCATAGACTTGTCCGAAAGGACGGTGCTTGAAATGTCGGTGATCACAAAGGCGGGGCTGCTGGCGCTGGCAGCGGTACTGCTGCTGCCGTCGGCGCAGACAACGCAGGCTGCGCAGCCGGAGCCATTGATCGTAATCGTGCAGAAGCGGCAGGACGCGCAGGAGCGGACGCTCCGCGTCCTGCGGGACGGAAGCGTGGAGGAGGCTGCACTGGATACCTATCTGGCGCAGGTCGTGCTGTCGGAAATGCCCGCCTCGTTCGCGCCGGAGGCACTCAAGGCGCAGGCGGTGGCAGCGCGCACGTTCGCCTGCCGGCAGACGGCGGGCGGCAAGCACGAAAACGCGGACGTGTGCGCGCAGAGCGCCTGCTGCCAGGCGTGCCTGACGGTCGAGGACCTGCGCGCGCGGTATGGAGACGGCTTTGAGGCTGCGTGGGACAAGGCGCTTGCCGCCGTGCGGGAAACGCAGAACGAGGTGCTGACATACGAGGGAGCGCTGATCGACGCGGTCTATTTTTCCTGCTCCGGCGGCTCGACGGAGGACGCGGCTGCTGTCTGGGGAACGGACGTGCCGTATCTGCGGGCGGTCGAAAGCCCCGGCGAGCAGGACGCGGCCAAATATGAAAGCCGGGTCTGTGTGACGGCGGAGACATTTGCCGAGACGCTCCGCGCGCTCGACGCGTCGGCGCAGCTTTCCGGCGACCCCAGCGGCTGGGTGCAGTCCGTCACGCGCACGCCGGGCGGCGGTGTCGACACGCTCACAGCGGGAGACCGGTCATTCTCCGGCGTTCAGCTGCGAAAGGCCTTCGGGCTGAACTCCACGCGCTTTACGCTTCTGTACGAGGATGGCGCATTCAGCTTTGACGTCCTCGGCTACGGCCACCGTGTCGGCATGAGCCAATACGGCGCAGACGCCATCGCCCGCCTCGGCTTCGACTATCGGACGATCCTGCGCTTTTATTACCGGGGCGCGGAACTCACAACGCTTGATTTTTGACAGAACGCCGGGAGTGGGCTGATGTGGGCATCGGCCCCTACAATCAAGCAGGCAAGTGCATACGAATTCGCCGAGGATTTTCGATGATTCGGTGCATCCTGCCGGGCAAGTTTGAATTTTAACGAATTTTGCATAAGATTGACAGCCTTGAACTGACAACATTGCCGGTTGGGAAAGTTTATGCTACCCCTTACCCGGATACGGAAAATGCAGTAAAATAAAAGAGCTATTACGACCTGCTCAATTCCGTCCGCATCGAAAAGGCCAAGGAGCTGCTGGCAGACCCCAGCCTCAAGATCGGCGATATCGTCGACCTCGTCGGCTATTCCGACAGCGGTCATTTTTTCCGCACCTTCAAAAAGCTCACCGGCCTCAGCGCCAACGAATACCGCAGCCGGCTGAACTGACCGCAGCGGCCTGCAACTACCTATCCAACAGGCGTCCCGTACAGCATCGGCTGAACCTGTTCGCCGCGCAGCGCGGATTCGACGGTCTGCGGCAGCCTTGTGAAATCCGCGACGAGGGAGCGCGGCTTTTTGAACGCGCTGTCCTGTCCGAAGGGGACAAAAAAATATCCGCGTCGGTTCAAAAGCGTGCCGAGATTTGCCGCGTTTCCGGCCAGAGCGTCGTTGGTCGACACGGCGACGATCACGGGACGCTCGTTCCGCAAATGTGCCTTTGCCGCCAGCGTGACCGGACCGTCGGCGATGCCTGCGGCCAGCTTTGCAAGCGTGTTGCCGGTGCACGGCATGATGACGAGCGCGTCCAGAAGCTTTTTCGGGCCGAACGGCTCTGCGTCTTTTATTGTATGGACGATCTCGCGTCCGCACAGCGTTTCCAGCCGCTCCCGGAACTGCGCCGCAGGCCCGAAGCGGCTGTCGGTTTCAAAGCTGGCCTGCGACATGAGGGGTACCAGCTCATAAAGCTCCTGGTCCAGCGTCTCAAACGCGTCCAGAACGCGGGAAAACGTGCAGAATGAGCCGCACATGGCAAGCCCGAGCGTGCGTTTTTTCATGTTGCTTCCTCCAAATTCAGGTTACGGAATATGGCGCTTCGGATGATGGCGGCAGCAGCCTCCGGCGCGTATTTGCCCGGAAGACCACGCGCGGCGCAATACCCCGGAAGCGCCTGCGCCTCGGCGCAGAACCCGCCGGGCAGGCTGGCAAGCTCCAGCAGCACGCAGTCCCGGCGGATGCATGGCAGCTGCGCCGGGCCGATGATCGGTGCGGGAACGGTGTTGACGATCCCGTCGTACTGCGCGGGCGCGTCTGCCCAGCTTCCGGCCGTGACGCGGCGATAGCCGAGAATGCGCGCAAGCTCCAGAGCCTGCGCCTTCCGCGCCGAGACGGTCACGTCCGCGCCAAGCGCTTTCAGCTTGCGCGCCAGCAGCTTTCCGATGCGCCCAAAGCCGCAGAGCAGGACCCGGCTTCCGGCGAGCGGGCCGGGAAGCCGTTCCAGCAGCAGCGCAAGCGCTGCTTCGGCGGTCAGCTCCGCGTTTTGCAGCAGCAGCGCCTCGTCCTTCGCATAGTCATAAAATGAGATCCCACGCGCCTGCAGGAGCGCCTCCGCCGGGTCAAGCATCCCGCCGCAGATGAGCGCGCCGGGCTCCGCCGCGTCCAGAATGTCCGCCAGCGGCACACCGCCTCCGGCAGGCATGGGCAAAATCAGAACGTTCGCACCCCGTAAGCAGCCGGACAAGTCCGGCGCGCTGTCCTCCGCATCCGGCACGCGGTACGCGGAAGCCGGGAAGCCCAGCCCGCGCAGCTGCCGCAGCAGACACCGCTGCCGCAGATCGCCGCCAATGACGGCAAATGATCGCTTCAAATGCATCCCTTCTTTCCTGATATCCTATGCAGCACGCAGAAAAAAGGCCCCTGCCTTCGCGGCAGGGGCAAGCGTATGGACACGGCTTTTTCTATCTATAATAAGGATGTCTGGTCAGCCGATGAACCACTGGGTCCAGTACCCGCCGTCTTCGACGTAGCCGACACCGAGCGTTGTATAGTTCGCGGACAGGATGTTCGCGCGGTGGCCCTCGGAGTTCATCCAGGCGGCCACAACGGCTTCCGGCGTCGAATAGCCCATGGCGATGTTTTCACCCGCCGAGCGGTACGACACGCCGAACGAGCGCATCATGTCAAACGGGGAGCCATAGGTCGGGCTGGTGTGGGAGAAGTAGCCCTGATCGTGCATATCCTGCGATTTGACGCGGGCATAGCCGCAGAGCGTTTCGTCCAGCGTCAGGGCCGCGAGGCCGTATTTTGTGCGCTCTGCATTGACGAGCGCAGCGACCTGCTGCTCATAGCTGGATACGGATGCACCGCCGGACGGCTCAGAGGGCTGTTCCGGTTCAGACGGCTCCTCCGGCTCGGAGGGCTGCTCCGGCTCGGACGGCTGTTCCGGCTCCGACGGAGCGTCAGGCGTCTGATTGCCGCAGCCGATGCCGAAGCGGTCACAGAAGAACTGTTTCCAGCAGTCGGGCGGCCACGACCGGACCGCGCAGCGGTAACCCGCCGCGCCTGCGGGGAGCGCTGCTGAAAAAACAAGGAGCAGCGCAAGGAGTAATGCGGGGATTTTTCTTTTCATGGTAATACCTCCTTCTTCTTCGTTTTACGCCCATTTTCGCAGGAAAACAAGCGGTAAATCCTTCCTCGCGGTTGGAAAAGCGCGCGAAGGGCTTGTGTTTTCAGGACTTTTTTGCTATACTGGATGCATCGCAGAAATGTTTACCAACGAGGTGACAAGCATGGAACAGCACGGTTTTATTCAGGATATGCTCGACGTCAAGGTCCTCATTTTGTTCGTCATGGCCAAGCTCTCCTATCCGGTGACGCTGCAGACGATCTACGAGCTGTGCTATCAGGACGATAAGCTCAGCTACTTCGACGTCAGCGTTGCCGTCCCCCAGATGGTACAGAGCGGCCATCTGCAGCAGCTGCCGGACGATACCTACGTCATCACTGACAAGGGTCGTGAGCACGAGGAGATCACCTGCGACGCCATTGCCTACCCGGTCATGCAGCGCGCGCTGATGGCGGTGCAGCGCTATAATACCCGCATCCAGCGCAAGGGACTGATCGAGACGAAGATCGAGCAGGAGGAAACGGGCGACTATCTCGCGCAGCTGTGCCTGCGCGACGATGCGGGCGTTCTCATGAAGCTGGAGCTTGCCGCGCCGACGCTTTCGCAGGCCCGCACGCTCGTGCGCGCGTATGAAAAACAGGCGGACGCGGTCTATCAGCAGCTTCTGTGCCAGCTGCTCGACGAAAAGGAGAGCGGCCATGCGGAGCTTTAAGGCTGCGCCGGAGGTGCTCAGCGCGTGGATGGACGAGCGGAAGCTGACGGCGGCGGAGCTGTCCCGGCAGACCGGCATCGACGCCGGGATCCTCCGCAAGATCATGACCGGCCGTGAAACGGCCGTCAGCACCCGGAACCTCATGACGCTTGCACGCTACTTCGGCCTGAGTATGCAGGAGCTGATCGATGCATTTTCCGGACAATAACGACAGGAGCGGCCACATCTGCGGCCGCTCCTGTCTGTTCACACAATGTTTACTGCGTCCGACCCGCGTCAAACTTGCAATTTGACGGAATCTGTGGTATACTATGGTCACAGGGAGAGATCCCTGGGAAGTATGGCATCACGAAAGGAGCGGTAACTATGAGATTTCAGTACACCGAAAAGAAGGTAACCCTGCCTGAGAACGTTCACAAGTACGCAGAAAAGAAAGTCATGAAGCTGGAACGTTTCTTCGGCACCGACGCCGACGCTCTTGTCACCTTCAGCGTTGAGAAGAACCGCAACAACGTCGAAATTACGGTTCACGCAGCGAACACCTACTTCCGCGCCAGTGAGAGCACGTCCGATATGTTCGCGTCGATCGACGCGGCCGTGGCGACCATCGAACGCCAGATCCGCAAGAATAAGACCCGTCTGGCCCGGCGCCTGCGTCAGGACGCGTTTGTCCGCACTCCGGACGAAACCTCGTTTGCACCAGAGGAACCCGAAGAGGGCACCTTCGAGCTTGTGAGAACCAAGAAGTTCAACATGAAGCCGATGACCCGCGAGGAGGCCATCCTCCAGATGAACCTGCTGGAGCATACGTTCTTCGCGTTCCGCGACGAGGACAACGACGGCGCGTTTGCAGTCGTGTACAAGAGAACCGACGGCGGCTACGGCCTGATTGAGGACGAGGCTTAAAGTACTGTGAAATACAGATGGACGCCCTCCGGGGCGTCCATTTTGCGTACTCCGGGCATAAGAAAAACAGAAGACGGCCTTCCATGGTACTTATGGCTAAAACGACCAAAAACGCAGGGCACGTTTTTGTGCAGGATTTAATATAAGTTTTTGTTGACTTTTGCATCAGTTTTTGGTATCATAGCAAAGCGTTCTGAAGGGACGCAGCAAATCGGACGGAAGTCAAGAAAAAAGATTGAAAAAAGTTCTTGACAAACGGATGAAGATGTGCTAAACTAAATGAGTTCACTGCTGAGCGAGAAATCGCGAAGCGACGAGCAGATCACAAAAAGTTCGAAAGAATTTGAAAAAAGTTCTTGACAAACGAAACTTGATGTGATACAATAAAAGCCCGCGAAACTGCGGAGTGCACCTTGTAAATTAAACAACGAGAAACATGAACAAACACCTTGGACAATTAAGGTTCTGAAAAAGAACCAAAAGAGTTGTTCAGTGAATGTCAGAAATGAGATTCTTTGAATAGCCAACGAAAATTCTTGAGTTAAGCTAAGAGCGAACCAAGATGAAATTGATTTTAAAGCTTCGGCTTTAAGATACCATTTTATTGAGAGTTTGATCCTGGCTCAGGACGAACGCTGGCGGCGTGCCTAACACATGCAAGTCGAACGAAGCTCTGCGATACAAGACTTCGGTCAAGTTGAACGGATGACTTAGTGGCGGACGGGTGAGTAACGCGTGAGGAACCTGCCTTTCAGTGGGGGACAACAGTTGGAAACGACTGCTAATACCGCATAATGTATTCTGACCGCATGATCGGAATACCAAAGATTTATTGCTGAAAGATGGCCTCGCGTCTGATTAGATAGTTGGTGAGGTAACGGCCCACCAAGTCGACGATCAGTAGCCGGACTGAGAGGTTGAACGGCCACATTGGGACTG
>OGMC01000205.1_pt1 | contig 20913 bp, 19 predicted proteins | sample 1573011 | NCBI WGS metagenome assembly OGMC01 (sample SAMEA2581888, study PRJEB24529) | metagenome | biome: Human gut stool | place: China | collected 2011
AAGGGCAACAGTAAAGAGCGCAGGCTAGAATTAATAGATACATAGTGGGATGTAAATACACTAATCCAGTACCATTCCGAGACAGCACAAGGAGGAATTAATAGATACATAGTGGGATGTAAATATGTAGAAGGGCTCATGATTCCCTGTAAGCAAAGATGAATTAATAGATACATAGTGGGATGTAAATTACATAAAGGAAATATGTATAGCAGGTAGCGTAATAGAATTAATAGATACATAGTGGGATGTAAATAGCATTTCTATAACTGTTTAACACATGCTCACATTCTGAATTAATAGATACATAGTGGGATGTAAATGTGACAGAGTGGTGATATATAACGCAGCCAGACAGGGAATTAATAGATACATAGTGGGATGTAAATACAGGTGTTAGACAGGTAAAGAAGATGAGGAGCTTCGAATTAATAGATACATAGTGGAATGTAAATCTGCGAATAGGTGTAATTTCAAGAGAAATGTTTTTCATCGTTATTATGTTGCACTGGTGCAACTTTGAATTATTCTTCTATGCACAAATCTTCTGCAAGCATATCTGCCTAAGATTTTGCTCTTGCATAATTCTTCATTTCTAAATCCTCACTTTCTTAAAATTGGGTATAAAAATACCACCAATCTTGCGACTGGTGGCTACAAAACTGATTATTTTATTTCTGGCCAATCCGTAAGTTTATCACTTTCTTCTTTAAGCCTTTCTTCTTCTTTTTCAAAATCTTCTATTGTCCAATCCGGATGATGTATCACAACATCCAAATAACATCTTATTCTATTTCCTGCCATGATATACCATACTCCTTTCTAAACTCATTAAGTGCTTTTTCGTAAGCTTCTTTAATATTTAAATTGTATTCTTTTGAACAATATTTGTCAATCCTGTTATCTAACAAATAAGGTAAAAATGGTTTATCTCCTACGGAATATTTATATATTCTTCCATCATGTGTTACTACTATTCCATATTGATATCCTCTTGCCCCAGCAGCAACAAAATCACTTCCATTAGGTAATAAATTTGTTGGATGATTATGTATTCCTATTATATCATTTTTGTGCTTATTTATTATAGACATTTGCTTCTTATTTAGTTCAACACCTATTGCATCAGGCTTTCCCCTTACATTAAGCAACACCTGTCTATTAGAAACGCTTATCACACATAATCCCTCAGTATCACTACTGTTATTACTTCTCAATATATCTATTGATTTACTATATATTACATTATTTAATTCCATATCTTTGCTAATCTTCATATATTTATCCGCATAATCTTTGGAATTAATATAGTCTAGGTCTATTTTATTCGTTCCTATTCTCTGAGAATTATTATCTATATATCCCCTCTCATATTCTTTTGAAACATTCTCCCACTGTTCCTTCCTTACCTCATACATTTTCTTATTATCCGAATCTAACGAATATTTTGACAGCCTGTCAAACTGCTCAACCATCATGACAGTATATTGCTGTTTCTAATCCTGTTTGTAATCTTTTTTGACCTTTTTATCATGAATACGCTGGTTGCATCATGGGTAATACAGTAGAAAATTGATGGTGAATATATGCCAGCGATAGGGAACTGGTGAGAAAATATAGTAGTAAATAGACAGAACAATGATATATTTAAAAGATAAAATTAAAGGAATATGACTTACAAATTAGACAATCTGAGGAATTGAAAATATTTTTGAGATGAAAAAGATTTATTTAATATGGAATCTGATAGCAAAGTTTTGAATGCCTTAAACAATATAAAAACATTTTAGAGGTACTTATGAAATTATTCTCAAGGGTGAAAATATCACTGTTTTTACAATTAGCAATGGCATTGATTTGACATCGACTTATGTATTTTGTGAATTGTGGGAAAAGCAAGAAAAGTTATAAGTGAAAAATGATAAAGATATATTTGAAATTGCTTGTCGACCTATTATAGTGTAAAATATAAGCAAGGTCGACAAAGGCTTAATTTATGCGTTTAATTTGAATTTATAGAAAATGACATTAGTAATATATGCGAGATTTTATTAGAACGACAAATAACAGCTTTAGATTAGAGGTTTAAAGCTGTATATAAAATTACGGGAATTAATAGTTACATAGTGGGATGTAAATGATAACACATATGAGTTTAGCAAAATTAGCAAAAAGAGAATTAATAGTTACATAGTGGGATGTAAATCAATTTAACTCATAAAAATTATTAGCAATACTAGCGAATTAATAGTTACATAGTGGGATGTAAATGTGAAAACTCTGACAGTCTGCCGTACTGCTCCATGAATTAATAGTTACATAGTGGGATGTAAATAAATGCTTCACATAGAACCAAAATTCAACCGTATTGAATTAATAGTTACATAGTGGGATGTAAATATTGCAAAAAACAGCAAAATTAAGTCTGCTATAGATAAGAATTAATAGTTACATAGTGGGATGTAAATATCCAATCATGTTGTAACAAAATCGGCTGTTACGGAATTAATAGTTACATAGTGGGATGTAAATATAATTACAGTCTCGTGTATGTAATCTACTCCTGTGAATTAATAGTTACATAGTGGGATGTAAATTTTGTTACAACTGGTACAGCTACAGAAATACTTGGAGAATTAATAGTTACATAGTGGGATGTAAATGACAATAAATGTTACAGTAAAAGATCAGGAATCAAAGAATTAATAGTTACATAGTGGGATGTAAATATTGAAAACTACGACCGATACGAGGATATTTCTATTGAATTAATAGTTACATAGTGGGATGTAAATAGATATTTACAGTAGAGCATAAGAGAGACACTAGGAATTAATAGTTACATAGTGGGATGTAAATAATAGAAGGAGGTGCAGCTGGAATAAGCCTTAAAGGGAATTAATAGTTACATAGTGGGATGTAAATAACTTAACAGCAAGTGTGCAAGGGCTCTATGACTTGAATTAATAGTTACATAGTGGGATGTAAATAGCTACAACAGTATATTTGTCATAACTAGAATTATTGAATTAATAGTTACATAGTGGGATGTAAATGCTGAAAATAAAACAGAAAAGGAGAATGTTGACGAGAATTAATAGTTACATAGTGGGATGTAAATTTTCTTTTCCGTTCTTATCTAACATTTTTAATTCCGAATTAATAGTTACATAGTGGGATGTAAATTATTTTGAAAAGCAGTTCATTTCTGACAGCTACGCGAATTAATAGTTACATAGTGGGATGTAAATGACATTAAGCCAGATAAGAAAAAATAACAGTATGAGAATTAATAGTTACATAGTGGGATGTAAATTACATTGCATATAGCTGTTCAATACTTGATTTGTCTAGAATTAATAGTTGCATAGTGGGATGTAAATTTCTCCCTCACTGATAGTCAGAATGAAGCGGTTAAGGAATTAATAGTTACATAGTTCGATGTAAATAGCTAAAGAAGGTGCGGATTTATATGAGGGGATGTAGAATTAATAGTTACATAGTGGAATATAAAATACGATACAATTATATGTTTGATTTTCTTGAAGATAGGATATGTTATTAAACAAAATAGTGGCTTTAAATTATGCGCTTTTGACAGGATCAATATGATTGATAAATGCAATCCCCTCCACGCAACCAATTCCACCACAATTCCCACTTTTCTGACAACTACAATTGGTGGAATCCACATTTTACAAGGATTATAATACATACATAACAACAGAAAGGACTGACATTATGCTACAGGAGAATCTTATTATGATGAGGTCGCTTGCGGGAAAGACGCAGGAGGATATCGCAGAGGTTATTGGAATATCGAGGCAGGCGTATGACAAATGGGAGCGTGGTGAAACAATTCCTGATATTGAAAAATGCGGCAGACTTGCAGAATTTTATGGCGTGACGATGGATTCCTTAATAAAGGACGATGTGCAGCTTGAAGGGCAGAAGATGGAACCAGCAAAGGCAAACACATGTGGGGTGTTGTCACAGTGAATGACCGCGGTCAGATAGTTATTCCTAAAGAGGCTAGAGAGACTTTTGGACTGGTGAATGGCAGCAGGCTGGTTGTGCTTGGCGATGACAATGAGGGCATAGCGCTTGTTAAAGCGGAGCAGTTTGAAGAAAAACTTAGCATGGCAATGTCGGTTCTTAGTAAAGATATTAAGGAATGAGGTGTTATGTATGATTTGTCCAAAATGTAATAAGGAAATGCGAAAAGGATACCTTTTCAGCAGTAAAGACGGCGCATTCAGCTTTGCCGATGAAGTGCCTGGAGTATTCACAAATGCGAAAACAGCCAAAGGATTTGTTGAAATCACACCGCTTAAGGCGAGCCACAGAACGAAAGTGGAAGCCTGCATATGTGAGAGTTGCAGGATAGTAGAATTTGAATATTAGATAAAAAACAGAGGAGCACACAAATGAACACCCAACCATTTACCATATCACCAATTTCAGACGACATATTTGCAAAGATGCAGGGGAAATCATTTAAGGACAACTGCACCGTGCCAAGAGAAGATTTGCGGTATCTTAAAGTTTTGCATGTCGGATTTGATGGGAAAACGCACATAGGTGAGCTGGTTGTGAACAGGCTGATTGCTGATGATGTGCTTGATATATTTAAGCAGCTTTACGAGGCTGGCTATGAGATTGAAAAAATCAGACTTATTGATGAATATGATGCTGATGACGAGAAGTCGATGAGTGACAATAATTCTTCAGCGTTTAATTTCAGATACATTTCCTATTCAACGAAGCTGTCAAAGCATGCGTTAGGGCTGGCGGTTGACATCAACACGCTTTATAATCCTTATGTGAAATATGTTGATGGCAGAAGAAATGTAGAGCCTGCCAATGCTGAAAAGTATACAGACAGAAGCATTGAATTTCCACACAAAATCGACCATGACGATTTGTGCTATAAGGTGTTTGCAGAACATGGATTTGAGTGGGGCGGCGACTGGGAACATGCAAAAGATTACCAGCATTTTGAGATGCCAGATGAGTGGATTGAGAAAAGTTAATACAGAAAAATGTAACATAACACAAAAGTTCGTACATAAAAGTGTGGTAAAATACATTTTTACGTCCATAAAAATGTTGACCATATCCTCTTAAAGGAATTAAATATTATACACAGGATATAGTATTTTTGAGGAGGTGTCTGATGAAGCGTTTTGCAATTGAACAGTTAAAGCAATGGAAAGATAAAAAAGACAGAAAGCCTCTTATTATCATAGGGGCAAGACAGGTTGGAAAAACATGGCTTATGAAGGAGTTTGGAAGAACATGTTTTGACAATGTTGCATATGTTAACTTTGAGAGTAATGCAAGAATGAAGTATGTTTTTGATGGTGAAATTGACATTTCAAGGATTATTATGGCAATAAGTATAGAGACAGGAATGACAATTGACAGTCATAATACGCTTATTATATTTGACGAGATACAGGAAGTGCCTAAAGCACTTTCGTCACTTAAATATTTCTGTGAAAATGCACCGGAGTATGCGGTTGTAGCAGCAGGTTCTCTGTTAGGAGTTGCACTTCACACAGGCACTTCATTTCCAGTTGGCAAGGTTGATTTTATGGACCTGTATCCCTTAAGCTATCAGGAATTCTTATGTGCATTAGGGGAAGAGCGATATGTAGATGTACTTAAGGGTGAAGATACATCAATGGTAAGTGTATTTAGTTCTAAATATATAGACAGACTTAGAGAGTATTATTATGTTGGAGGAATGCCAGAAGTTGTGGCATCATATGTAGAGAATAAGGATTTTAACAGGGTTCGTGAGATACAGAAGGATCTGCTCAATTATTACAGGCAGGATTTTTCTAAACATGCAGAGATTAGTCTTGTTCCACGACTCAATCTTGTGTGGGATTCAATTCCTATGCAGCTTGCGAAAGAGAATAAGAAATATATTTATGGACAGGTCAGAGAGGGCGCGAGAGCCAAAGATTTTGAACTTGCAATACAGTGGCTGCTTGATTGCGGACTTATTCATAAAGTAGCAAGAGTTAGCAAGCCGGCACTTCCATTGAAGGCATATATGGATTTAGACTCATTTAAAATGTTTTTGCTTGATATAGGGCTTCTTATTGCCATGACGGACTTAGATGCGAGAGTTATTATTGATGGCAACAGGATTTTTACAGAATTTAAGGGAGCGTTGACAGAGCAGTATGTATTGCAGCAGCTTATCAGTGAAGCAGGGATTGTGCCTTATTACTATTCTGCACAGAATTCCAGAGGAAAAATCGATTTTCTTGTGCAGGGTAAAACATCTGTTATTCCAATTGAAGTAAAGGCAGAGGAAAATCTAAGAGCCAAGAGTTTAAGAGCATTTTGTGATAAATACAATCCTGATTATGCAGTGAGAACATCTATGTCAGATTACAGGGAGCAGGACTGGATGACTAACATACCTCTTTATAATATCGATAGGATAACCACTTTCACATCAAGGTAAGTGACAATATGAATTACTTAAAAATGCGGCGTGTCAGAAAAACTGGCGCGCCGTATTTTATTAAATTCCCTTGTTAATTGCGATTACTAGTGTTATTATCATAGTATGGTTAGCAAGAACTAACGGAAGCGAGTTGTGACTACAGCAAAGACTGGCCGCTATTATAACAAAAGCTGATTAAAGCTGAAAAAATGATAGGAGGAAATATATGTTTATAGATATTAAGGATGCAAGAAAACATTATGGTGAGGGCGAAACACTTGTCAACGCACTTGACGGTGTAAGTCTGTCTTTGGGAGAAGGCAGGATATATGTAATTCTTGGACCTTCAGGTTCAGGAAAGAGTACACTTCTTAATATGATTGGTGGGCTTGATTCGCTTGATTCAGGAGAGATTACGATTTCAGGCAGGAATATAAGCAGAAGTGACAAGAAGAAAATGACAGACTACAGAAGGGAAGATGTTGGATTTGTATTCCAGTTTTACAATCTGATTCCAGACCTTACAGTGCAGGAAAATATTCAGGTTGTCGCTGATATTGCAAAGCAGCCAATGGATATAGAAGAGGTAATGAAGGCACTTGATATTGACAAATATAAGAACCGTTTTCCAAAGGAGCTTTCAGGTGGACAGCAACAGAGAGTTGCGATAGCAAGAGCATTAATCAAGAATCCTAAGATTCTTCTGTGCGATGAGCTTACGGGTGCGCTTGATTCCAAATCATCAAGAAATGTCCTGAAATTCATAGAGAAAGTCAATGAACAATTTAAGACTACAATTATAATCATAACACATAATGAAGCGATAGCTGATATGGCGGATACAGTCATAAGAATTAAAGATGGTCAGGTTGCTTCCTGCACAAACAATGGCAATAAGCGTAGTGCAGAAGAACTTGAACTGTAAAAGCAGAAGCACAAGTATGAATTTTAAAATGTGATTATGAGGAGGCTGGTTATGACTCTTAACAAGAGATATTTAAGAAATGTTAAAGAGAATCTGTCATTTTATGTAGCTGCGGCAGTTCTTACGGTAGTTGCCCTGCTGCTGTTCTATCTTTTTTACATAGCAGGAACAGGAATTAAATCATATGGTGACCAATTCTTTATAGATAATAAGCTGGAAGATGCCACATTTACAACATATGTGGAGATACCTGATAACGAGATTACTAATATTGAGAAGAAATATAATGTTACATTTGAGAAAGAACATTATGTAAATATTAATGAGGACGGATATAAAGTAAGAGTTTTCAAACGCAATAAGAAAATCGACCTTTATAAGGTGATTGATGGAAATGACATATCTAACGATGATGAGATTGTTATATCAAAGGGATATGCTGAAAGTGAGCATGTAAGTATTGGCGACAGGCTCACAATTAAGGGAAAAGAATACAAGGTTACAGGATATTTCTTAAGACCTGATTACCTGTATATGCTTGAGAATACTGATGATTCATACAAGAATATCACATCATTTTTCCTTGCATACATGACAGATAGTGCGTACGATGCGCTTGAGGCAAGCTCATGTCAGTACAAGGTAGTATACAGTGACGACAGTGATGTGACACAGTTCAGGAAAGACATGAACGAGCAGTACAAGATAAACAGCTATCTTGCTAAAGACAATAACCAGAGAATTACAATGGTTGATGATCAGGCAATAATGTTTCTTATTATGGCATTTGTATTTCTGTTTACACTGCCGCTTATTACAGTTGCACTTATAGCTATTATAATAGGCAGAAAGATAAAGCAGGAACAGAAAATGATTGGTACACTGTCAGCACTTGGCTACACTAAAAGACAACTTATGTGGCATTACAGTGTGCTTGCCATGATTCCGGGACTTGCCGGTGGAATTATTGTTACAATTATTACCAAGATAATACAGCAGCCATATGGCGAAATGAGCCTTGCAGATTATGAGCCAATGCCGGTCCATTTCACACTTCCAATTCCGATAGCACTTATAGGAATAATAATTCCGACAGCTATCTACATGCTTGAGGCAGCACATAAAGTATCTAAGCTGTTGAAGAAGGATACAGTAGAAATGCTTAATGGCAATGCAGACGGAGGCAGCAGAACAAGACATGTATTAGTCGGTAAGAAGGGTAAGGTAAGAAACAAGTTCGCATTAAGAAGCATACTTGCCAATCCAGGAAGAAGCTTTGTTGTGTTCCTGGGTGCATTTTTAGGTGCACTGATGATAACGGTAGCGTTTATGTTTATAGACTCTATCAACAACGTAATTGACAAAGGCGCAGACAGCATGGGCAGCTTTAAGTATGAATATGTTCTTAACCGCCTAAAGACAGATGAGGTGGCAGGGGCAGATGAGCTTGTTATAGGGAAATACGAGCATAACGGCTCTGCATTTTCACTGATAGGCGCGGATACAGATGTTAAGTATCTGAATATTGATACTGAGGACGGCAGCAGGGCGGACATTTCCAATGGATATTATGTTACAAATGTAATGGCATACGCCTATAAGCTCGAAGCCGGGGACGGATTTACATTTGTTAATCCTATTACAATGGAAGAAAAGAAAGTCACAATAAGCGGAATTATAATGAATGACAGCCAGAAAATGATTGTATGCAGTCAGGACAATGCAAGGAAACTGCTGGGCTGGAATGACGGAACATACAACGGACTGCTTTCAGAGAAAAAGCTTGATTTAGGTGATGAGATATCTAAGACGGTGACATCTGATGACATCAGGGAACAGATGCAGACAATTCTTACAGAGATGGGCGCAATTATATATTCACTTGCAGTAATCGGAGCAATTATATGTATTGCGGCACTGTATGTATCAGTAAATATGCTTATTTCAGAGAACCGTCACAACATATCTATGCTTAAAGTACTCGGACTTAAGAACCGTGAAATTAACAGAATGATTATTGATGTAAACCATATAATAATACCGTTTGGCATAGCAGTCGGAATGCTTACAGGGTATTTTATGATGGTTGTGGTATTCAGGATATATTCTGGAATGGAGGGGGTGCTTTACACACCGGTAATAACAGCACAGAGCATAATACTGACTATAGTAATAGTGATTGCATGCTATGCAGTATCACTTCTTATAGTGAGAAGAAAGGCTGACAGGGTTGATATGGTTGAAAGCCTGAAAGATAATAGAGAGTGATTGTGTAATAGCAATAAATCAGTTTTTAAGTAAAAATGTATTAAGGAAACGACATATTTCAGAACTAACTATACAAAATGCACAAATACTTGCGTAAATCTTTGTAATTTTAAGCCATTTCATTTTTATCCTTATTATGGTATTTTTAGCATCAGAGGCGATTTATTTTGCATGATATCGGACACTGCCAGCAAAATAACGCCTCTTTTGCTATTTAATCTATAATGTTTGGGAGGTTAATCATGATTAAGAAGGCAAGAAGGGTTTTTGCAGCTGTTGTTGCAGTATTATTAGTATGTTTTACAGCAGCACCAGTGTTGTCAGCTAATGCGGCAACACAGAATTCATGGAATTTCAAGAATTCTAATTTTAAGAAGTTAGGAACTATTAAATCAAGTACTACAGTAGACGGACTTGGTCTTATGGCAACAAGCAGTAAGAATATGAAGGTTAAGGCGGAATCTGTAACAGTAGATGGCACAGCATATACATATTGTCTGGCTCTTTCTGGTACAGGCACTACATCATACCGTTCAGTTAAAGTACCAGTGTCAGGTTCTGATACAATTAAGGTAGTGTTAAGAAGCAGTGGAAGCTCTACCCGTAATTTAATCGGAGCTGATTCTAATGGAAAGAAGCTTGGAACTATTGCAGCTAATAAGACAGCTTCTTTAGGAACATATTCATATTCAGGTTCTAAGGGATACATATATCTGTATTCAGAGAACAGCGGAATCAACATTTACAAAGTACAGGTTGATTCTAAGGGCAGCTCATCATCTGGTTCTTCATCAGGAAGTTCATCAGGTTCAGGCAGCTCTTCATCAGGAAGCAGCTCATCTTCAGGTTCATCAACAGGTTCATCTGTATCAGGTGATTATGTGGTTAAGGCAGGTGGTATGTCTTTAGCAGATGCACTTAAGAAGGCTAAGTCAGGACAAACAGTAGTTATTGATGGAACAGTTAAGTCCGGAGCTGTTTCACTTCCAGCAGGTGTTAATCTTGCAGGAAAGAATAATGCGACAATAGATTTCTCACAGACAAGCGGAAGTTCAGGAAGAGGAATTACATTATCAGGTAATGGAAGCACACTTTCTAACATTACAGTTAAGAATGCTTCTGATAATGGAATCTTTATTTCAGGTTCTAATAATACATTAAAGTATGTAACATGCTGTTATAATGAAGATGCAGGTTTTCAGGTAAGCAACGGAGGAGCTAATAACAAGTTTTATAATTGCAAGTCTCATCATAATGCAGATGCTAAGGGTGAGAATGCTGATGGTTTTGCAGTAAAACTTCATTCAGGTGAAGGCAATTATTTTGAAAACTGTGTAGCTGAATACAATAGTGATGATGGCTGGGATTGTTATGCAGCTCATGGAGCAGTAACACTTGTAAACTGTCAGGCTAACTACAATGGATACTGTGATGGAATATATGGTGATGGTAACGGATTTAAGATGGGTGGAGTAGATAATAAAACACCAGGAAAGGCAGCTCACCTTGATCCTCTTAACCATAAGCTTATTGGATGTACAGCTAAGGGAAACTATGCTAATGGTTTCGATAGAAACAACCAGAGTGGTGTTGTAACAATGAAGAATTGTATTTCAGATTCTAATAAGGGTAATAATTATCACTGGCCACTTACAGGAAAACCATCTGCACTTGGTTATAAAGTAACATTTGGCAAGGCTATTATTGAGGATTGTACTAATATTAATGGAAAAGTTAATATTACAGGAGCAACTCTTAAGGGTAACTGTAAGGGATTCTAGGATAATGGCTGATTGTAATAATATGGTTTACGATACAATATTATAATTTATAACAAAATAATAAAACGCATGTCCGATTTTTTCAATCTGGCATGCGTTTTTTATCGTTAATCCAATTCGTTAAGATCAGTCAATTATATGATGATTAAGCCATCTGCGGGAGTGGAAACGTATAGTGAACACGATACCGCGCACAGTCCAGTCGGCAAACATTCCAATCCATACAGCAATAGGACCAAAGCCATATACACGGCATAAGAATATAGTAAAGCTTACACGACATAACCACATGCTTGCACATGATGTTATCATTGAAAATTTCACGTCTCCGGCAGCACGCATTCCGTATGCAGGAATGAATGACAATACCCATGATATTGGCTTGGTTATTGTTATGAAAAGAGTCATCTCAAAACACATTCTTGCACTTTCTGCTTCCATTCCACCGAGTATGGTAATCGGCCTGCACAATGCAAATACAACAAGACAGCTTATAATAATGGCAGCTTCAGCCATTTTACTGAGCTTCTTTATATAATATATGGCTTCATCTTTTCTTCCGGCTCCAATGCACTGGCCAACTATAGTCATAAGTCCGATTCCTACACCCTGTGCAGCAACTCCGTTAAGGTTTTCAAGAATATTGGTCACAGCATTTGCAGCGATGGCAGCAGTTCCAAGCGTTGAAACTGTTGACTGGATTGCCAGCTTTCCAAACTGGAACATGCTGTTTTCAATACCTGAAGGAATACCAATATATAAGACTCTCTTAATTAAATCCCAGTCGGGACGGATTGCGTAATATCTGTTTACGCATATGGTCTGAGATGGATTTCTTAATTTAATAATTACAACAACTGCACAGAAAACTCTTGATACAAGTGTTGATATTGCAGCCCCTGCAACGCCCATTCCAAGTCCGAATATAAGAATTGCATTACCACCTATATTAAGGAAGTTGGATATTATTGATATTGTCATAGGGCTTTTGCTGTCCTTCTGGGCTCTCATAATGGACGCACCAGCGTCATACAGGCCAATGAATGGAAATGACAACAGTGTAAAAAGAAAGTATGCCTGTGAATCAGCCATAACCTCAGCTTCGACAGAACCAAAGATGAACTTAAGCATTGGTACACGAAGAACGAGACATATTGCTGATATGAAAACCGACAGCACTGTCATGACAAGAAATACCTGTCTTGCAGCGCGGTTGGCACCTTTAGGGTTGCTGCTTCCTATGTACTGGGAACACAGGATTGCACCTCCGGCAGCAAGTGCTGACAAGGCCTGTATTACAAGAATATTGATGGAATCAACAAGCGATACTGCTGAAACAGCAGATGCACCTACATTACTTACCATCATAGTATCAACAGTTCCCATAAGTGAAGCCAAGAGATTTTCCAGCATGATAGGAATAAGAAGTTTCCTTATATCTATATTAGAAAAAATGTGGTCTGAATTGTTAGTCATTGAAATTACTCCATAATATTTTACAAACTAAAATGCAACTAACATAATTTATTCCTAAGAACAGATAAAGTCAAGTATATATGTTGATAAAACATGTTGCAAAGAACATATTGGCATAAAATACTTGACTTTATAATATAATTATGATATCTTAACAAAGCACTGAGATATCAGTGGTTATGCGGGTGTAGTTCAATGGTAGAACACTAGCCTTCCAAGCTAGATACGTGGGTTCGATTCCCATCACCCGCTTTATTTTTTTGTCTAAGTGAACTATTTCAGGGTGATGTGAATCGAACCCACGGGTTCGGTCTACGCTTCGCTCCGGTCGGTGCCAGGCAGGTGCCACAGGCACCTGGCACCCCATCACCCGCTTTATTTTTTTGCGTTTTTATATCATTATTATTCTGATGTTAAGTAAGTCTGGTGAAATATTGAAGAAAGTACAAATTAATGTTATAACAATACTGCTGATACATTCAGCAGAAAAAGGTGATATGTATGAAATTAAAGAAATTTGCTATTGTGGGGGCGGTAGCATTAGCTTTAATGGGGACTGTTACAAGTTTTGTTCTGGCACATGGTAACAGTATTGTTAAGAATGATAACAGTAGTTATGTTGAAATTGAAATACCAAAAGGCGACAGAACTCATGATATTGTAAGTGTTTCAGATAGTATTTCCGGTGATGACAGTATTTTAGATTCAGATGGCAGGGATACAACAGCTGATTATAAAAGTGATCGTGGTATTGCATGCTGGGGAGACAGTATGACAGAAGGTCTGGGCACTGATGAGGGATATATTCTTACAGGTGTTGGCAGGGTAGATATAAGTTATTATACATCTCCGCATACAATAGAACGTCTTACAGGAATCAGGACATATAATTTCGGAGTATCAGGTGAGAAGTCTGATGAAATTTCAATACGCGCCGGAGGACTGGGACTATATACTGACAGAAATGTATATATTACTCCATATGAGTATACAGATGTTGTATTAGTTGATGATGACGGACAACCGGTTCATATGTATGATTACAGTGGCTATGGTATTGAATATAATGATTATCCGGATACAGTATATATAAATGGCATTTTATGCCAGATAGAGAACCGTTATGAAGACCGCGTAGCAAAGCAGGAAGCAGAGAGGGAAGCAGCAGAGGAAGAAGGAGAAGACTGGTTTGATATATTGCAAGATTTTGGCGATGAACTTATACCGGGAGATTACGATAATTTAAAGCAAGAAGATTATGTTGTAGGAATAAAGCTGTACGATATAGAGAATGAACAGCATAGAGATGGCATGTATGTAGCGCAGGGAAGCAGGGTTGTTCCTAAAGCAGCACAGGACCATAGGGATGATATTCTTATCATCGAAATGGGCAGTAATGGCGGCTGGGATAATTATGATGAGCTGATAGCACAATATCAGTCGATTATAGATTATACAGGATGTGAGGATTATATTATTGTAGGTGATACGGATGATCCTGGCAGTTCTTTAGCTGATGAAGGTGTTATAAATATGGATAACAGTGAAGGCGGAACAGGAAAGAATTATACAGACTGGGAAGTAGCTTTAAGAGATGCATTTGGTGAACATTTCTTTAATACAAGAGTATATATGCTGGAATACGGACTGAGTAATTGTGGACTTAAAGCATCTGCGCTTGACAGATTGTATGCTGCATTTGGATGTATATCAGGGAAACTTCGTTCGGACTGGACACATTTTAATGCATATGGATATTATGCTAAGGGGCTTGGTTTATATCAGAAGGGTGTTGAACTGGGCTACTGGGAATAAGGTTGCTTCATGAGGGAATGCGGTAATGAGTAAGAATAAATACGAAATAGATATGTGCAATGGCACAATAATGGATAAGTTAATATCGTTTTCAGTACCATTGATGCTTTCAGGAATACTACAGTTAATGTTTAATGCTGTAGATATAATTGTTGTTGGAAGATTTGCAGGAAGCCAGTCGTTAGCAGCAGTAGGTTCAACGACAGCGCTTATTAATATGTTTGTTAATCTTTTCATAGGAGTTTCTTTGGGAGCAAATGTACTGGCTGCCAGATTCTATGCGTCAGGCAAACATAAAGAGATGTCAGAGACAGTGCATACTGCGATAACATTTGCAGCAATAAGCGGAGTTGTGATGGCGCTGATAGGCGTGCTGATGGCTAAGCCGGCACTTGAACTTATGGGAACACCGGATGATGTAATTAACCTCTCAACACTGTATATGAGAATATATTTTCTTGGTATGCCATTCTTTATGCTTTATAACTATGGTGCGGCTGTTCTTAGAGCAGTTGGTGATACCAAGAGACCGCTGATGTTTCTTATAGCAGCGGGAATTATAAATGCATGCCTTAATATGGTACTTGTTATTGTGTTTAACTTAGGGGTTGCAGGAGTGGCAATCGCAACAATATTTTCACAGTTTATATCGTGTGTGCTTGTATTAAGATGTCTGAATAAGACAGATGCAAGTTACCAGTTGAGATTCTCAAAGTTAAGGATAAAGGGATACTATCTTAAACAGATATTTCAGGTTGGAATTCCGGCAGGAATACAGAGTACAGTTATTAATTTCTCAAATGCTTTGCTGCAGTCGTCGGTTAATTCATTCGGTTCAACAGCAATGGCAGGATATACAGCAGCCAACAATATTCTTGGCTTTCTATATGCATCAATTAATTCAGTAACACAGGCCTGCATGAGTTTTACAAGTCAGAATTATGGTGTAAGAAAGTTCAAGAGAATGGACAAGGTGCTTATAGATTGTGCAATACTTTCGGTAGGAGCATCACTTGTATTTGGCTGCGGTGCATATATATTTGGTGATAAAGTGCTTATGATATACACTAACAGTGAAGATGTTATCAAATGTGGTGTTGAGATATTATCAATTACTACAGTACCATATTTCTTATGTGGAATAATGGATCTGTTTCCGGGCGCGCTTCGTGGAATGGGGTATTCGCTAGTACCTATGATATTATCAGTTATTGGTACAGTAGGAATGAGAATATTCTGGATATTCGTCATATTCCCAAGTCACAGAACTCTTTATGACCTGTTCATATCTTATCCGGCATCATGGACGGCAACGATAATTATGCAGGTTATATGTTTCCTAGTAGTACGTCGAAAAGTGCATTCACAGATTAATAAATGATTATAAAATATTTAAGCCATTCCGGAAGGAGTGGCTTATTAACTATAAAGTTCTTCAAGAGTCCTGGCTATCTCGCCAGCATCACAGTCACATCCGTTTTCTTCCCATTTTAAAAATGTATTAAGCAATCCGCCAGAGTAACAGTATAGTCTGTACTCAGAGTAATTCTTAGGATTCGTAAAATGTTCAGACATAAAATTATTAATACTGTTAATAAGAATAGAATGAAGTCCACATCTTGAAAGAGTAAGAAAATAATCCTTATACCGGTTAAAGAATTCAAGTGCAAAAAGAATGTGGGAATAATCCAGAAAGCTCCCGTTTTCAGGGTTGTTGGCACATTCTTCCAGATATTCAATTATAATAATATTAAGATAGTCGCATAGTGCATCATGGATTGATTCATAATATTTGTAAAAAGTTATGCGTGATACACCGGCACATTTCGCCACACTCGTAATTCGAATCTTATCAAAATCAGTGTCTTTAAGAAGCTTGATTATTGCTTCACCTATGCACATTCGTGTAAATGTATTTTTAGAATCTTTGTTAACTATATTCATAATGTACTCCTGAAATATACAAAAACGCTATTTTTGTATATTGTAACACTATAAGTTATAAAATACAATATGACATAGTATTCAAAACTACATCAAAACGGAGTATATCCGGCAAACAGGAGGATTAATAATGAGATTAGTAGCAGATTCAGCATGCGATATAAAAGAACTTAGGGGAATGGTTTTTAAGGCAGTTCCGCTTACAATATCTACAGATAACGAGGAGTTTTGTGATGATGGGCAGCTTGATATTCACAGAATGCTTGATATTCTTGAAAAACATAAGGGACGTTCATATACTGCGTGCCCTGGAATAGATGCATGGCTTGAAGCTTTTGGTGATGATGATGAGATATTTGTTGTAACAATAACTGCAGGAATGTCAGGAACATATAATTCTGCAATGGCAGCGAGGGCAGTATATCTGGAGGAACATCCACAGGCTAAAGTCAGGGTAATAGATTCTAAAAGCACTGGTCCACAGATGCGTATTATACTGGAACAATTGCAGCAAATGATTGAAGAAGGAAAGAAATTTGAAGAGATAGATGGAGCGATAGATGCATATATGCAGAAAACAAGACTGTTCTGTTCATTAAAATCATTGCATAATCTTGCACAGAATGGTCGTGTAAGCAAGGTTGTAGCATCGGCTGCGGAGGTTCTTGGCATAAGTGTAATAGGAACAGCAAGCAGTAATGGAACATTGGAAGCAATCGGTAAATGCAGAGGTGATAAAAAGCTTCTTGTAAAACTGCAGGCATTACTTGACGATGCAGGATATGAAGGCGGAAAGCTGAGAATATGTCATGTTGAGAATGAAGCTCTTGCAGATAAGATAGCTGATATGATAAAGCAGGCATATGGTACTACGGATGTGTGCGTATATAAAGCAGGAGGATTATGCAGTTATTATGCTGAGCGAGGTGGAATAATACTCAGCTGTGAAACAAAATAAATACTTTGAATATCAAAATAGTATTGACAAACCTGATTTGTGCTCTTATAATTAGCTCAAATATATTAGTTAAATATATTTAGATAAAATTATTTAAGGAGAACAAAATAATGACATTTGAAAAGGTAAAAGAAATTATTATGGATACTATTAACTGCTCAGAGGATAAGATTACATTAGAAGCGAATTTAAAGGATGATCTTGGAATTGATTCACTTGATTCTATGGAACTTATGATGGCAGTTGAAGATGCTTATGGAATTACTGTTCCAGAAGAAGAACTTCCTAATCTTACATCAGTTAAAGCAATTGTTGAGTATGTTGACAAGAATGCAGCTTAACATAAAGATTTTAAGGAAGACAGTTTGTTATGGATATTAATGATATTTATGGGATTATAGATAAGTTTGATGCAAGTGGATGCAGCGAACTGAATTTGGAGATGAATGGCATATGCCTTGGACTGAAGAAAACAATGCACGAAGCCATATGTGATGTGCCTGTAAAGAGAGATATTGTTCGCATTAATACAGAACAGGAACAGACCGTTACAACTATTCAGGACGTACAGCCACAGTCAGATGAGCATATTAAAGAAATTAAAGCGCCACTGGTTGGAACTTTCTATACAGCAGCAGGTCCTGATGAGGAACCTTTTGTAAAACCAGGGCAGAGCGTTCATGCAGGTGATGTTATTGGAATAATTGAAGCAATGAAGCTGATGAACGAAGTTACAGCAGATTGTGACGGTACGGTTAAGGAAGTGGCAGCAGAGAATGGCACTATGGTTGAGTATGGACAGCCGCTTGTAATCCTTAATTAACGGAGGTAGCAGAAGTGTTTAAGAGAATACTGATAGCAAACCGTGGTGAAATAGCGTTAAGGATAATCAGATGCTGCCGTGAGATGGATGTAGAAACCGTAATTGTATATTCAACAGCAGATAAGGATTCACTTGCTGTTATGGCAGCAGACAAGGCAGTTTGCATTGGACCGGCAAAGGCGGCTGAAAGTTATCTTAATCAGGATGCGATAATAGAAACAGCAATACTGACAGGGTGTGAGGCAGTCCACCCTGGTTATGGCTTTCTGTCTGAGAATGCTGCATTTGCAAGAAAATGTGAGGAGAACAATCTTATATTTATAGGACCATCAGCAGACATAATAAGCAGCATGGGAGATAAACAGTCGGCAAGGCAGCTTATGATTGAATGCGGGGTTCCGGTTGTACCAGGTTCTGATGGTCTGGTTGCAACAGCAGAGGAAGCAGCACACATTGCAGAAAAAATTGGTTATCCGGTACTTATTAAAGCGTCAGCTGGAGGCGGTGGAAAAGGAATGCGCAAGGCATTCAGCAGAGAAGATATAGAAAATGCATTTGAAACCGCTAAGAGTGAAGCTAAAGCTGCATTTGGCAACGATGATATGTACATAGAGAAGCTGATAATCAATCCACGGCATATTGAGATACAGATTCTTGCAGATAAATATGGCAATACAATATATCTTGGAGAACGTGACTGTTCAATCCAGCGTAATAATCAGAAGCTTTTAGAGGAAGCTCCGAGTGCAAGATTATGTAAAGATCAGCGGACAGTCATGGGAGAGACTGCAGTAAGAGCTGCGAAAGCAGCAGGATATTATAGTGCAGGAACTGTTGAATTTGTTGTGAATGAACAGGGTGACTACTATTTTATAGAGATGAATACGAGAATACAGGTTGAACATCCGGTAACTGAGCAGGTTACAGGAATTGACCTTATAAGAGAACAGATAAGAATAGCTGCCGGAATGAAGCTTAATATCACTCAGGAAGATACATGTGTCAATGGACATGCAATTGAGTGCAGAATAAATGCGGCTACACCGGGAGTTATTAAATTCTTACATTTTCCAGATGGTTATGGAGTAAGAGTTGAGAGCCATCTTTTTGAAGGTTATGAAGTGAGTCCGTTTTATGATTCAATGATTGCCAAGATTATAGTGACTGGAAGCAGCAGACTTGAGGCGGTAAGACGATTAAGAAGAGCTCTTGAGGAACTGATAATTGAAGGAGTTAAGACTAACAGAGAGTTCATGCATCTTCTTACATATCATAAGGATTTTATAAGAGGAAATTACAATACAGGTTTCTGGGAGAAGAATCATACCGAAATTGAAAAGTGGCTTAAGGAAGGAATTACAGTTAAATGAATATCAATGACATTTTCTTAAAGCGTAAGAAAAGGTGGGGTACTATCAACAGATTAAGGGATAGTGAGGAACAGGCAGACGGAAGCCTTACACCATCAAGAAGAATTGCACTTATAAGTGATGACAAAAGTTTCAGGGAATTGTATGCACAGGTTAAGACAGGCAATCCAAACAGCTTTCCGGGATATGAGAAAAAGGTTGAAGCAAACAGATTAAAGACAGGCCAGCAGGATGCAGTAGTTACTGGAACATGTCGAGTTGGAGGAGTCAAAACAGCAGTTGCAGTTATGGATAAAAGATTTCTTATGGGAAGCATGGGAATTGCGGTAGGTGAAAAGATTACAAGACTCACAGAATATGCAATGAAAAGAAAACTGCCACTTATAATATTTGCTGCAAGCGGTGGAGCGAGAATGCAGGAAGGCCTTTTCTCGCTTATGCAGATGGCAAAGACAACAGCGGCAATTGAAAAGTTCAAGGATGCTGGTGGATTATTTATATCATATCTCACTAATCCGACAACAGGTGGTGTGAGCGCAAGCTTTGCAAGTCTTGGTGACATTATAATTGCTGAACCGGGAGCACTTATATGCTTTGCCGGGCCAAGAGTTATTGAACAGACTATCGGCCAGAAGCTGCCGGAAGGCTTCCAGCACTCAGAGTTTCTGTTAGAACATGGCATGATAGATATGATAGTTGACAGAAAAGATATGAAGCAGACTTTATCAAAGATATTGAAAATGCATGTGAATACCGGAGGAGAAGCATGAGCAGTGAAAATGTTTTAACACCATATGAGAAAGTCCTTGCAGCCAGAAAAAGTGACCGTCCGGATATTATGAAATACATAGAAGTGCTTTTCGATGATTTTATAGAAATGCATGGTGACAGATACTATAAAGATGATAAAAGTCTTGTTGCAGGAATTGCTTCATTTAATGGAAAAACGGTAACTGTTATTGGAAACCGTAAAGGAAAGAATATAGAAGAGAATATAAGATATAACTTCGGAATGGCGTCACCTGGAGGGATGACTGGTTTTGATTTTTATTTTGTACCTACAGTACTGAACAGTACAGATGTTGTA
>OGMC01000206.1_pt1 | contig 20817 bp, 14 predicted proteins | sample 1573011 | NCBI WGS metagenome assembly OGMC01 (sample SAMEA2581888, study PRJEB24529) | metagenome | biome: Human gut stool | place: China | collected 2011
CAGGGAGTCAACATGTTCTACGGCAAGGGCTATAAGATCTACACCACCCAGAACCCCGACTATCAGAAGATCGCGGAGGAGGTCTGCACGGATACCTCCAACCTGCCCTATACCAGCACCTATACCAATTCCTACGGCGATAAGGAGACGGAGCAGCTGCAGGTGGGCATGACCATCGTGGATCCCTATACAGGCTATGTGGTGGCCATGGTGGGCGGCGCCGGCGTCAAGCAGTATGACCGCGGCTGGAACTGGGCCACGTCCGCACGGCAGTGCGGTTCGGCCATCAAGCCCATCTCCGTGTATGCACCGGCGCTGGACGACGGCACCATCAACGGCGCCTCCAGCATCGACGACTATCCGGTGATGGTGCTCAACGGCAGCGCCTATCCCAAGAACGCCAACGGCCGCTATATGGGGCTGACGCCGCTGCACACGGCCATCGCCCGCTCCACCAACACCTGTGCCGTCCGGGTGGTGCAGGAGTACGGCACCAGCCGTTCCTACGACTTTATGACCAACAAGCTGGGCTTCACCACCCTGACGTCTCAGGACGCACAGCAGGTGGGAAACATGGGCTTGGGCGGTCTTGACCGGGGCGTGACCACGGAGGAGATGGCGGCGGCCTTCGCAGCCTTCGCCAACGAGGGCATCTACACCGCGCCCCGCACCTTCGTCCGGGTGGAGGACGCCGACGGCAACGTGATCCTGGAGAACGAGGCCAAGTCCTCTGTGGCCATGAAGGACACCACCGCCGCACTGATGAACAGCCTCCTGCAGGAGGTTGTCACCGCCGGTACCGGCGGCGAGGGCCGGATCAGCGGTATGCACGTGGCCGGCAAGACCGGTACCACCAACAACGATCAGGACCGGTATTTCGTGGGCTATACACCGTATTACAGCTGCGCCGTGTGGGTGGGCTATGTCCACAACCAGCGGCAACCCGGCGGCGTCCATGTGGCAGAAGGTCATGAGCCGCATTCATGCGGATCTGCCGGACAAGGATTTCTTCAGCTGCTCCGGTCTGACCTACGTGAAGGTCTGCGCCGACAGCGGTTTGCTGGCAACGGACAGCTGCGCCGAGGACTGCCGCGGCAGCCGCGTCTACTCGGCGCTGGTGGCGGCGGACAACGCGCCGTCGGCCTACTGCAATATGCACACCAGCCCGATCTATACCGTTAACTTCGTCGAAGAAGACGGCACCATCACCACTGCCAGCGGCTCCATGCTGGACTATACCCGTCCGCGGCTGGAGGGCTTCGAGGACATCGAGGCAGAGGACGATTTTATGCTGACCGGCACCAGCTGGGGTGGCTTCTTCGGCGATGACGACGAGGACGATGAGCCGGACAACACCGGCGGTACCGGCGGAGAGGACGAGGATATCCACACCAGCTGGTGGGGATGACCGGCCTCCGCCCCGAGCGATAAAGCCTTGAAACAACAAAAGAGCGCCCCGACCTTGCGGTCGGGGCGTTCTCTTTATGCGTGCGGGATGTATACGGGTTATTCGGCGGACTTCCGGGCGGCCTCGCGGCCCATGCGGAACGCCTGCAGGTTCAGCTCCTTGACCTTGGCAGGCACCGTCTCGGCGACGATCTGCTCCCAGTCGATATCCGGGCAGCCCAGCGCGTCGCACATGGCGCCGAACAGTACCACGTTCATGCACTTGGGGTTACCCAGCGCCAGCGCGATGTCGCTGGCGGGTACGGCGATGGTCTTGAAATTCCGGGCCATGGCCTCGATGCAGCCGGCGGGATAGACCTCGGCGCCGGAGGCGATGGTGGTGGACTTGATGGCGTAGTCATTGATGACGGCCACGCCGTCGGGCTTCAGGAACTCCGCGTAGCGGACAGCCTCCATCCGCTCCAGCGCCACCATGATGTCGGCCTCACCCTTGCCGAACACCACGCCGCTGTCGTATTCCGCAGGCTCGCCCACCTCAGCGGACTGCTCCTGCCCATTGAACACCACCGACACCGTTCCCGCGCCGCTGACCTTGCAATCAAAGGTGACGGCAGCACTGGAAAAATCATCTGCAAAGCTCTGCTTCACAAAGACGTCCTCGAGGTGAACTTCCGGCTTTGTGAACAGCTCCACGGAGCGGAATAAGCCGCTCATGCGCCAGAAATCCTGATCTTCCAGCCAGCTGCCGGAGGAGAAACGGTACACCTGTACCGTCAGGGTATTTTCGCCGGGGTGGACGGCGGCGGTCATGTCAAATTCAGCGGGAGTGAAGGTATCCTCGGTGTAGCCGATGTAAACGCCGTTGCACCAGACGGCGGCGGCACTGTCGGCACCGTTCAGACGCAGGTAGCAGCTTGCCCAGCTTTCCGGCAGGGTGAAACTACGCTGGTACTCTCCAATGGGGTTATAATCCTGCGGAATCTGGCCGGGGTGCAGCTTTTCGTGGCCGTCCCACGGGTACTGGGTGTTGACGTAATGGGGCGTGCCGTAGGGCTGGCCGGGCTTTTGCAGGCTCTGCATCTGGATAAAGCCGGGCACAGTCAGGGTATCCCAGTCCGTAAAGGGTGCGGTCAGGTTTTCCGCATAGCGAAAGTTCCACTCGCCGTCCAAGCTGACGGTCAGGGGCAGTTCGGGGCTGCTCTGGTCGGCAAAGTGGGCATGGAAGGGCAGACGGTTCTGCTGGAAAATTTCCGGGTCGGCCAGAAGCGCCGGGGTAATGGGATGATTCAAAGGCATACATATCACCTCGCAGCATTTTCTGCTTTTATTATAGCACAGGATATAAGAAAAACAGCCGCACAAAACGACTGTTTTTCTGGAGAGAAACGGCATCAGTCCGCTTCGTCAAGGATCTCGGTGTCCAACACCGTGTGCCCCTTGGGGATATGGTACTTCACGGCGGGCAGATGGACGTTGGTAAAATACAGGCTGGTGTTGGGGTCGCAGCCGATGACCACTGCCTCTCCCCTGCCGCGCACGGTGCAGCGCAACGTGTCGCAATGGGCTTCGGCGGTATCGTTTTCCACGCTTTCGGCGTAGCCCGGTGCAAAATTGGGCACGGCAAAACCGCAGTCGTAGGCTTCGCAGTCGAAACTGCTGTCAATCTCGTGATGGCGGCGGTGGCCGGTGGCCGTGGGGGTGATGGTAGTGGTCACCTCAATGCCGGGGAAGGGCGACCACTGCGCAGTCACAGCCCCGGCTTCAATTTCCCACGTTTTGCTCACCTTGCGCACAAACACGTTGTCGTCGATGACAAAGGCCAGCATACTGTCGGGAGCCGCCTGATTGAGCACCTCCCGGCTGCGGGAGGCGCAGAAGCCAAAGCGGGTATCGTAGGCAAATTTTGCGTACTTTTCCGGGAACTGTCCGTGGCCGTGCCCCTCGTTGACACCGGCGGCATAGGCCGTTACCCGCCCCGCCCGGCGCTGCACCAGCATATTGGCGTATGGCATGGGCTTGAGCCGCTCCAATGCGGGCATGGGCGCGGCTTCGGCAGACCAGAAGGGGTGGTCATCCGGCAGAGCAAGCAACAAAAAGCTCTTCATGCCCCAGTAGGGGCTGCCGGGGGCGTTGTACCGCTCGGCCATGTACATCTGCGGGTAGCAGTAGCCGATGGTCAGGATGCCGTCCCGGTCGAACATTTTCTGCCCCAGCCACCAGTTGAAGTTGCGGACGATGAGCCCTTTCATCACCGGCAGGGGCAGCGGTTCCAGCCCTGCCCAGATGCAGGCCGCCCAGAAGCTGTTCTGAGCAAAGCGGTAGGTCAGGCTGCGGCCAAAGGGCAGCGCTGCACCGTTGGCATCGAACCAGTAGACGAACTGCTGCGCGAACAGCTGGGCGCGCTGGCGGTAAAGGGCAGCACGCCGGGGGTCGGTGTCGGCGGCAAATTTAGAGTACAGCAGTCCGTAATACTGGATGGCCCACGGGATGTAGTAATCCTTCTGCACCGAGGCGCCATCGGTGGACCAGCCGTCGCCGCTGTAATAGCTGTCGATTTTGCAAAGACCGTCCTCCAGCAGCTCCGGGCTGTAAGGCATCCCCACGCTTTTCAGGGCAAGGTTTACAAGGATGCGGAAAAACTGCCAGTTGCAGTCCGGGATGGTGTGGGCGTTGATCTGCCCCAGCCATGCGGCAAGGTTCTGTTTTTCGGTGTCAGAAAGCGGGGTCCACAGCTTTTCCGGTGCGGTGAGGATGCCGCAGGCAATGGCAGCCATCTCCACATAACACTGGTCGTACTCCCCGGTGGTGCCCCAGTATTCGGGGTTTTCCGGGTCGGCGCCGGTGGCAAGACCCTTGCGGTAGATTTTTTCAAATTCCGGGTCAGAGCCGCCGCCTACCCAGAAGGGCACCAGCGCCCACAGCGGGCGGCTGAAGGCTTCCAGCTCAATGGCATTTTGGTTGTAGGTCACGCCCGTCTCGCCCAGATGCAGCCGGGCACAGCCTGCGGAATAATAAGGCTTGAGCGGGTCGAGAAATTTGTGCATCAGTGCGGTAAAATCCGCTTTGGTCTGCAAGTTCATCACCAGTACATCTCCCAATCTTTGGTCAGGCGGGTCAGCGCCTCCATGTAAAAATAATCGCCCCAGCTCGTACATTCATCCACGCCCTCCGGGGTGCAGGTGTTGTAGGGGCTTTTTTTGCTGTAAGTGCCGTGCAGCAGCTGGCCGGAGCCGAGGGTGCCGGGCTTTACTGCGTAGTTTGCGGCAAGGCTGGCCAGCATCTGCCGTGCCAGCGTGCGCCACTGGGCAGCTTCTGTTTCGTCCACATACTTTGCCGCTTCCAGCAGGCCGCAGGCCACGATGGCCGCAGAGGAGGAATCCCGGGGTTCGCCGCTTTCCGGGGCAAAGAGCATATCCCAGCAGGGGATCATATCCTCCGGCAGGCGGGAAAGGTAAAACGCCAGCGCTTTGCGGAACACATCCAAAAACTTTTCATCGTGGGTGTAGGTGTAGCCAATGGCGCTGCCGTACACGCCCCACGCCTGTCCCCGTGCCCAGAAGCTGTCATCCTTATAGCCCTGACAGGTGCGGCCGCCCTTGGGGGTGCCGTCCGGGTTCATAAAGAAGGTGTGGTAGGTGCTGCCGTCCGGCCGGAAGGAGTTTGCCAGCGTGGTGGCGGTGTGGGCGGCGGCAATCTCGCGGTAGTGGTCGCTGCCGGTCACCTGCGCTGCCCAGTACAGCAGCGGCACGTTGAGCATACAGTCAATGATATAGCGGTAGTTGTCGGGGTCATCCATAGTGCCCCATGCCTGCAAGAAGCGGCCGCTGGGCTGGTAGCGGGTCAGCAGCTGGTCGGCGGCGGCAATGGCGGCGTTTTTGCCCTTTTCACTGCCCACCAGCTTCCATGCTGCCACGCAGGTGGGGCTGTACAAAAAGCCCATATCGTGGTGGTCCACCTCCACCTTGCGGGCAATGCGGTCCGCAAAGCTGTCCACCTGAATGAGGGCGGCGGTCTTGAATTTTTCCTCCCCGGTGGCTTCGTAGGCCAGCCAGATTTCCCCCGGCCAGAAGCCGCAGGTCCACTGGTTATTGGCACAGCCGGGGTAGATATTGTTCACGCTGGAATGGTTCTGGCACTGGTAGGTGTACAGGGGCAGATTGGTCTCCACCTGCTTGCAAGCATCGGCCAGTGCCTGCCGTGCCTCGGCGTCGGTCATAGCGTGGTTCTGGTAGGTTTTCATCATGATTACTCCTTAAATCCAAACGTAGGTATCTCTGCCCACCGCTGGCGCAGAAAGTGCATACCCAGCTTGGGGCGGCGGTCCCGGGTGAACAGACCCTTTTTGTTGCCGTCCACCCGCATGGGGCCCTGCACGGTGTCGTAGTCTGCAAAGTTCCAGACAAATTCTCCCACAAACCACGGGCGCTTGTCAAACTCTGCATCCAGACGGCGGTAGAACTCCGCCTGAAACTCCTCACTGAACATCTCGGCTCCGGCGGTGTGCAGACCTGCCACGGTGTCTGCGCCGTATTCGCTCATCATCACGGGCTTGTGCTGCTCTGCCCAGAAATCCATTTCCTGATTCAGGCCATAGCAGGCGGCGTCCATGTCGCCGGAAAGGTTGTACCAGCCGTAGTAGCGGTTGATGCAGACGATATCCATGGTGCGGGTGGTGATATCCTTGGTGTAGTCGTTCTGGCAGCAGACGAGGGTGACCGGGCGGTTCTGCGGGTCCAGCTGATGTGCCAGCTCATACAGCGGGTGCCAGTAATCGTAGGCATCCTGCGGGAAGTGCTCCAGATCCGGCTCGTTGCCAAGGCTCCACAGCACCACGCAGGGGTGGTTTTTGTCCCGATGGATCATCTCGGCAAGCACCTGCCGGTGATGCTCCGCAAGGGGATATTCCTTGTAAGGATTCACCGCCGCCCCGCCGCCGATACCCACCGCCGGGGTCTCGTCCATGACCAGAATGCCCTCCCGGTCGCACAGGTCGTAGAACTCCTCAGCGTAGGGGTAGTGGCTGGTACGCACCGCGTTGGCGTTTGCCCAGTGGATCAGATTCACGTCCTTCACGTTCAGCACCGGGTCAAAGCCGCGGCCGTGGGCGGTAAAGTCCTCGTGCTTGCAAAAGCCCTTGAAATAGAGCGGTTTTCCGTTCAAAAGCACCTGTGTGCCCCGCACCTCAATGCTGCGCACGCCAAAGGTCTGATCGTAGACGTCTGCCCCGCAGGTGATGTGCAGGGTGTACAGGTAGGGCGTGCCGGGTCTGGGCTCCCAGAGATGCACCTCCGGAATGGTCAGGGTACCTTCTACACCCTCGGCGCTTGCAACGGCGTTGCCGTCCGCATCCAGCACCATGACATGGACAGGCGCGCTGCCGGTGGTTTTGACCGCGTACTGCACCGTGCCGTCCACGGCGGGCACTACGGTCACATCCTCGATATACTCTTTGGGGGTGGTGTAAAGCCACACTGGGCGGTGGATGCCCGCATAGTTGAAAAAGTCAAAGTTCGGGCGGTTCTGGGGTGCGGCGGCGCGCTTGGCAGCCTCCACACTGGGGATGCCCGCGTTGTCCGATCCAAAGAAGGCCAGTTGTCCGTCCTCGTTGCCCACAGGCAGGGTGCTGTGGTTTACCCGGTTGTCGCAGGCGACGGTCAGCAGCACCGTCTCGCCGGAGCGCAGCAGGGCGGTGACGTCTGCTTCAAAGGGGGTAAAGCCGCCCTTGTGCTGTGCAATGAGCTGGCCGTTCAGCCAGACCTTGGCCGTGTGGGTCACCGAGCCGAACCGCAGCACCACCCGCTGCCCTGCGCAGAAGGCGGGCAGGGTGACTTTGCGCTGATACCATGCCCAGCCGTAGTGGCGGCGCAGGGCGGTGGTCTGGTCGTTCTGGTCGTTGTAGCTGGCGGGCACGGCGATGGGCTGGGCATCCGGCAGGGGCTTTGCGGGATCGAACTGGTCTTCCACACAGCTGCCCAGCGCAAACGCCCATGTGCCGTCAAGACTCAGCTTCAAGCGCGCTTCATTCTGTTCAGGATATAACATAACACTTTCTCTCTATTTCTGCAAAAAATGCGGGGCGCGGGTACTGCCCACGCCCCGCTTACGGGTGATTTGTTTAGCCCTTGATGCCGGTGGATGCCACGCCCTGCACAAAATACTTCTGCAGGGAGAGGAACACGATCAGCACCGGGATCAGTGCCACCACAGAGGCCGCCATGATCAGGCCGTACTCTGCAGAATACTGGGTGATGAACATACGCAGACCGATCTGGATGGTCTTGAGCTCGGTCTTGGTCAGGTAGATCAGGGGGCCAAGGAAGTCGTTCCAGGTGTTCACGAAGGTGAAGATGGTCAGGGTGGACAGGGCGGGCAGGCTGAGGGGCAGCATGATGTGCCACCAGATGCCGTACTCGCTCAGGCCATCAATGCGGGCAGCCTCACACAGCTCGGTGGGCACGCCCTCGTAGAACTGCTTCATCAGGAACACGCCGAAGGCGCTGAAGGCCTGCAGGCACATAATGGCCAGATGGGTGTTGTTCAAATGCCACGAGCTCATCATCATGAACTGGGGCACCATGTAGGCCTGCCAAGGCACTGCGATGGTGGCAATGTAGCCGAGGAAGAGCGCGTTTTTGCCCTTGAACTGCATCTTGGCAAAGGCGTAGGCTGCAAAGGAGGAAGTGAACAGCTGCAACAGGGTGACCACCACGGTGATCTTGACCGTGTTTTTCACAAAGGTCAGCAGCGGGATCTGGGTCCAGATGTCCACATAGTTCTGCCAGCGGGGATTTTTGGGGATCCACTGGATGGGGAAGCCGAACACGTCCTTATTCAGCTTAAAGGAGGAGGACAGCATCCACAAAAAGGGCAGCAGCATACAAGCTGTGATGACGATGAGGAAGAAATAGATCAGGAACTTGGAGATGAAGTTGCGGCGCTTCTGAGAGGCTTCGGTCTTGATAATAGCAGCAGACATAGTTCTTCCTCCTTTCTCAGTTCTCGCCCTTGGAGCCGCGGAACTGGATGATGGTAACGATCAGCACCAGTACGAACAGCACCATGGAAATTGCACTTGCGTAGCCGTATTTCGGGGTATTGACGAAGGCCACATTATAGATGTAATACACCAGCGTCATGGTAGCAGTGCCGGGGCCGCCCTGCGTGATCATGTACATCTGGTCGTAGACCTTGAAGCCGGAGATGGTGAGCATAATGACCACAAAGAAGGTGGTGGGGCGCAGCTGCGGCAGGGTGATGTGCCAGAACTGCTGCCAGCGATTTGCGCCGTCCAGCTCGGCGGCTTCGTTCAGGTCCGGGTTGCAGCCCTGCAGGCCTGCCAGATAGATGACCATGTAGTAGCCCATGTTCTTCCATACACTGAACAGGATGACCGTGATCATAGCGGTGTCCTTACCGGCAGCCCAGCGGGGCAGGTTTTCCACCGCCACGCCAAAGAACTGGTTCAGGATCATGTTGATGGGGCCCATGGAGGGGTTGAAGATCATATTCCACACCGCTGCCACCGCCACCAGCGAGGCAACATAGGGGAAGAACGCCACGGTGCGGAAGAAGTTGCGCAGCTTCACGTTCTGGTTCAGCAGCACAGCCATGGCCAGCGAGCAGGCCAGCGTAAGCGGCACGGTACCGATGACATAGACGACGGTGTTTTTCAGCGCCGCCTGAAAAATTTTATCGGTGGTGAAGAGCTTTACAAAGTTTTTCAGGCCGACAAATTCAATGGCGTGGCGGCCGTCCCATGCGCAGAAGGCCAGCGCAATGGCAAACACCATGGGCACCAGCGTAAACACGCAGAAGCCAATGAAGTTTGGCGCAATGAAGGAATACGCGATCAGAGAATCGCGGGTCGATTTTTTAAGCACTTTACGGGGAGTTTTATTCTGGACAGCAGCACTCGCCATAAAAGAGCCTCCTTTCCCGGAAGTATAACAGCTTTTCCAAAAAATGAGCGGGGCGGGCGCTTTGCATACCCGCCCCGCTCGGACAGGGCTTTTTTCCGATGCTCGTCATCGGAAAATGAATGGGGATCGAAAATGATGAAGAAGGAGAACCGCAAACCATTGCGGAAAACGCTTTATCAGCCGAGAACTGCGGGAACCTGATCGTTCATGTTCTGGATGCCCTCGTCCACGGTCTCGCTCATGGTCATAATGGCATCGTGCTCGGCGTTCAGAATGGTCTCGATATCAGATGCGTACTGGGTGTAGGGCATTTCCAGATAGACATTGCTAGTGGTCAGTGCATCCACAGAATTGCTGTCCTCGGGGAAGCCCTCGGTGGACTTGATGATCTCGGCGGTAGCAGCGGAGCCGCAAGCCGGGAAGGTGCCGGTCTTGGCAATGGCCTGTGCGCCCTCCTCGGAGACACACCAGTTGATGAAGTCGGCAGCGGTCTCTGCCTTGGGAGAATCGGCGTTGATGGCCAGACTGGTCACAGTGCCCAGCGTAGAACCAGCCTCTGCACCGGCGGGGTGCGGATACTTGACGATGCCCCAGTTGAACTTGGTCTCGGCATCCTTCATGTAAGCTTCCAGCGTGGAAATGAACCAGCTGCCCATGTTGACCATTGCGCACTGCTGGTTCTCAAAGGCTGCGGAGTAGTGCAGAGAAGAGGTCTTGAGGTAGCCGTAGTCCATGCAGATGCCGTCCTTCTGCTGGGCAATGACCATATCGTAGGTGGGCTTCATGAAGTCGTATTTGCCGTCGATGATGGTGTTCTTGCCGTCCAGAATAGAGAACAGAGAAGCGGCGGAGCGCCAAGTGTGGTAGTGGCAGCCATAGACCTTGGTGTCGCCGGAGCCGCTGGTCATCTTGCGTGCCAGAGCATCGTAATCTTCCATCGTCAGGTCATTGGAGGGATACTCCACACCGGCCTTATCGAACAGATCCTTGTTGTAGTACAGCACCCAGAAGTCGCTGCGGAAGGGCACGGCGTAGAAGTTGCCGTCATCGGTGGTCAGCTGCTCGATGGTGCCGTTGAAATCGCCGGTGTCGCGGGTCAGCACCTCGTTCAGGGGCTTGAGGTAGTCCAGATTGATCAGGTTTGCGTAGCCGGGGATATCCTTGACGGTCACGACATCCAGATCGGCGCTGCCGGCCAGCTGGGTAGCCAGAACGGTCATGTAATCGCTGGAGCCCAGATCCACCATCTCGATGGTCACGTCCTTGTGGCTTGCCATGTAGCCGTCGGCCATGGCCTGCCAGTAGGGGGTGGACTCCTTATCCCACACCGACCACTGCAGGGTAACAGGGCCTGCTGCTGCGGATGCAGCGGTGGAACCGGCAGTGGAGGAAGCAGCGGTGGAGCTTGCGGAAGAGCCGCCGCAGGCGCTCAGAGCAGCAGCAGCGCCGCAGGCAGCGGCAGCGGTAAGGAACGAACGACGAGAGATCTTTTTCATAAGTGTGTCCTCCTTCAGGGCAGTGTGTGTATTTCGTGCAACGGTCTCCCCCGTGCCGGGGAGCCACTCGCTTTTGTTGACACTAGGATACCGCACAAACGCAAAAACCGGAATGGAAAAATTCCGGGAAGAGTTGCAGTTTTTCTGTATCTTTTAAAAAAAGATGCACTTTCTTACACTGGAGTCTGCACTTTCTTGTTCTCTTGCACAGTTTACATCCGTAGCACAAGAAAAAAGCGTATAAAGTACACAATTTTCATGAAAAAAGTCGTTGACAAACCGCGCCGGAATCAGTACTGTATAAAGGAAAGAATGCAAAATATTACCGGAAAGGAGGCTCCGCTATGAAGAGCAGCCATCGTTTCCCGCTGCGGCGGCAGATCGTGTGGGGGATGCGCTTTTTTACCATCCTTACCTCGCTGGCCGTGGGCGCGGCGCTGTTCACCCTCTCCAACCAATATGTGCGCGCCAACTCCTTGCAGGCGGCAGAGTTCAACCTGCGGCTGGTGGCTACCTCCATCGAGACCAGTCTGGACAGCGCCGATGCTCTTTTGAACTGGGCTTCCATCGACAGCACCGTGCGGCGGTACATCTCGCAGGAAAATATCAACGGCACCCAGACCATTGCCGCCTACGAAGCCGTGCAGGAAAAATACTATTCCAGCACCCTGTACAGCCATATCCTCCGCTTTTTTATTACCAATGAAAACGACCGGCATTTGCAGTTCGGCACGCTGAACTCCTCGGCGGCGCTCAACCGCACCAGTATAAAGCAGTTTCTCCCCAAGGGGTACGGGATGCAGTTCACCACCGACCCGCTGCTGCCCGGCAGTCCGGACTGCATCGCCCTCAGCCAGCCTGTCCGCTGCGGCAAGGGCACCTTGCACCGGGGCAGCACCTACCTTGCGCTGGACACCGCCATTATCACCGACCCGGCTGCGGGCTACAACCTGACCGACGGCAGCGCCCTGTACTGGGAGATGGGCAGCCGCCTGTGGCAGATCGAAAACGGCAGCCTGACCGAGATTGAAAACCCGCTGCGGGAGGTGGACTACACCCTGCGCACCGGCAGCAATAACGGCGTGACCGAGCAGACCGCATGGCAGGGCAAGGTGCAGCTGGACGGCAAAAACTACTATGTCGTCAAGGTAACTCTGAACGGCCGCAGCGCGGCACTAGTACAGCTTTTGCCCGCAAATACCTTTTTGCTGCACTACGGCGTGTACCTGTGGCTCATCACCCTTGGCATTGCCATCATCTGGGGACTGAGCTTTTTGATGCAGCACTGGCTGGAGTGGGTCATTACCCGCCCGGTGGAGGCGCTGCAAAAGCGCATCGAGACCGTGGGCAGCGGCAACTTTGCCCCGGACCGCACGGTGGAGTGGAACAACGAGCTGGGCGACATCGGCCGGGGCATCAACCAGCTGGCTGAAAACGTGGACAGCCTGATGACCCGCCGGGTGGAGGACGAGCGCCGCAAGCAGGAGCTGGAATACCGGATGCTGCAAAACGAGGTGAACCCGCACTTTATCTACAACACCCTCAACAGCATCCGCTGGATGGCTACCATCCAGCACGCGCCCGGCATTGCCGAGATGGTCACCGCCTTTGCGCGGCTGACTAAGAGCATCTCCAAGGGTACCCAGAAGCTGGTACCTTTGCAGGAGGAGCTGGCGCTGCTCAACGATTACTTTACCATCCAGCAGTACCGCTACGGCGGCGACTTGGAAATTGAGGTCTCCCGCATTGAAAGCGAGACCCTTTGCCGGGACTGCATGATTCCCCGGTTCACCTTGCAGCCGCTGGTGGAAAACGCCATCTTCCACGGGCTGGAGCCCAAGGGCGGCCACGGCAGCGTGCTGCTGGATATCTCCACCGACTCGGATACCGGAGACGTACTGCTGCGCATTACCGATGACGGCGTGGGCATGCCGCCGGAGCTGGTGGCGCATCTTCTGGACGAGCCCGCCGAGGGTGCCGAAAAGGCTGAAAAGTTCCGTCATGTCGGCCTGTGGAACGTGAACCGCCGCATCCGGTATTCCTTTGGCGAGGGTTACGGCCTGACCATTGAAAGCGAAGAGGACGTGGGCACCGAGGTCACCATCCGGCTGCCCTATCAACAGAAAGGAGACAGCCATGCTGCGGATATTACTGGTGGATGATGAGCCGCTGGTGCTCATCGGCCTGCAGGGGATGCTGGAATGGGAAAAGCTGGGCTATACCGTCTGCGGCACCGCCCGCAACGGCAAGCTGGCGCTGGAACTCATTGAGCGGGAGAAGCCGGATATCGTCATTGCCGACGTAAAAATGCCGGTGATGGACGGGCTTACCCTTGCCCGCACCTGCCGGGAACGCAGCGCCCTGCCCGCCTTTATCATGCTGACCAGCTTTGAAGAATTTGATTACATCAAGCAGGCCATGGGTGCCGGGGTGGTGGATTATCTGGTCAAACTGGACCTGACCCCCGAGAACCTGCAAACCGCCCTTGCCAAGGCCGCCGAAAAGGTAAAAAAGGAGCGCGCTTTGCTGGGCGAATTGTCGGCACAGGAAAACCTTGCCGAGAGTGTGCGCAGCTATCAGGAGCGTTTTTTCGTGCGGCTGTACGCCGGGCTGTTCCCGGACGAAGCCGCATTGGAGCAGCCTTTGCAACACATGGAGCTGAACCTTGCAAGCGACGCCTACCTTGTAGCCAGCTGCGAGATCATCGCCAACACCGCCCTTACCCCCGCCCAGCAGCTGAAGCTGAGTTTTTCCTGCGGGCGGATGCTGGAGACCACCCTGCAAAACTACCTGCCCTGCTATGTGACCGGGGCGGATGCCATGCGCTGCAATGTGCTGTTCTGCCTGACCGATGCCCAGTGCCAAAACTACCGGACGGTGCTGCGCCCGCTGCTGGAACGCGCCAGCCAAATTCTATACAACTATTTCACGGTACGGCTGCTCTGGGCAGTAGGTCGTCCCACCGGCTCCCTGCTGGGGCTGGCACGCTGCTGCCGGGAAAACGCCCATTTGCAGCCCCTGCTCACGGTGGAGCAGCCTATCCAGTTCGTGGAGGTCAACGAGGGCGACGCCACCGCCGGGAAGATGCAGGTGGTGGCACAGGTGCAGGAGTATATTCAGAGCCACCTTTCCGAGCGGCTGACGCTGGCCGATGTGGCGGCTGTATTCAATTTTTCGCCCAACTACCTCAGCCAGCTGTTTGGCAAATACGGCGACAGCGGCTTTGTGGAGTACATTACCGAGACCCGCATCGCTGCGGCGAAGGAGATGCTGGAACAGGGCGATTTGAAAGTATACGAGATCGCTGAGAAACTGGGGTACGAGAGCGCCTTTTATTTTTCCAAGGTGTTCAAAAAGGTCACGGGGCTCAGCCCGCGGGAATACCAGCAAAGTATTTAAAACCGGAGGCTTTTATGATACAGGAACAGCTTGCTTTTTTGCCGGAATTTCTTTCCGATTACCGGCCCTTCCCCCCTGCCAAGGAACGTACTGCATGGCAGGGGCTGCCCCTGCGGGCAAAGCAGCGCTTTTTGCAGGCGGGGGAAGCCGCGCTGCAAACGCCCATTGCGCCCCTGCCGCTCTCGCTCTGGCTGGATTTCACCCACACCGGGCGGCGCACCCCATGGGAGACGGCTTACTTCTCCCGCCGGGCGCGGCTGTGCGCGCTGGTAAGTGCCGAGTGTGTGGAGCACGAAGGGCGCTTTCTGGATGCCATTGCAGATACCGTATGGGCGCTCTGCGAGGAAAGCGCATGGCAGCTGCCCGCCCACAACAGCTACATCCGGGACACCCCGCAGCTGCCCCTGCCGGACACCACCCGCCCCATCGTAGATTTATTTGCCGCCGAGACCGGCGCGCTGCTGGCGCTGGCCCGATACTTACTGCCGGACGAGCTGGATACTGCCGCGCCGGGCATCACGGCGCGGATGGAGCAGGAGCTGGACGCCCGCATCCTGACGCCCTATTTTACAAGCCACTTCTGGTGGATGGGCAACGGCGAAGAGCCTATGTGCAACTGGACGAGCTGGTGCACCCAGAATGTGCTGCTCACCGTTTTTCTGCTGCCCACCACGCAGCAGCAGCGAAACGCTGCCGTCAAACAGGCAGCGTACAGTCTCGACTGCTTTTTAAAGGACTACGGCGCGGACGGCTGCTGCAACGAGGGTGCGCAGTATTACCGCCACGCCGGGCTGACCCTGTGGGGCTGCCTTGAAATTTTGTCCAGCATTGTGCCGGAGGCCTTCTCTCCCCTGTTCCATGAGCCTAAGATCAAAAACATTGCAGAGTACATCTGCAACGTCCATGTGGAAGGCCCTTACTACCTGAACTTTGGCGATTGCAGCCCCCTTGCCGGGCGGTGCGGCGCACGGGAATACCGCTTTGGGCAGGCTGTGGACAGCGATGCTTTGCAGGCCCTTGCGGCGGCAGACTTCCGCGCCGATGCCGACCCCGACCATTTGCAGAACCCGGACGGCAGCACCCACATCAACCTGTGGTACCGGCTGACCACCGCCTTTGCAGAAGAAGAAATGATGACCTACTCCGCAACGCCCCGGCACCATTTAACGGTGTGGTATCCCAGCGTGGGCGTCTATGCCGCGCGGCAGGGTAGCTGGGTGCTGGGTGCAAAGTTCGGCTCCAACGGCGACAGCCACAATCACAACGATACCGGCAGCATTACTGTATACAAGGACGGCAGAACGTTCCTGATCGATATCGGAGTGGAAAGCTACACCCAAAAGACCTTCAGCCCCCAGCGGTATGAGATCTGGACGATGCAGAGCGCATGGCACAATCTGCCCACCTTTGACGGCGTGCAGCAGCTGCCCGGCGCAGAATACGCTGCCCGGGAGGTGTGCACCGAGGAAAATAGCATCACCGGCGAACTAGCGGGCGCGTACCCTCCCATCCCGGGGCTTACCACCTACCACCGCAGCGTATCGGTCAGTGAACAGGGCGTCACCCTGCGGGACGAAACGGACTATCCCGGCACGGTGGAGCTGACCCTGCTCACCGAGCAACAGCCTGTCCCCACTGCGGACGGCTTTGCGGTGGGCATACTGGGCGGCATTCGATTTGACCCGGGTGCCGTAACGGCTGCTGTTACGGCGGTGCCCATCACCGACCCGCGTCTGCGCACCGCATGGCCGGAAACGCTTTATAAGATCACCCTGCATTTCCAAAAAATGCTGAACCTCGAACTGTACTAAGGAGAACTGCCATGGAGACCATCAAGCTGAAAATTCTGGACGAAGTCGGGCACACCCTGATGACCTGTGACGCCGACACCGCCGTATCCCTTGTTTACACCAACGAATACCACCCCGGCGACCGGGTGGCGCTGGAGATCGACCACCCCGGCCAGTACTGCGTCATCCAGTTCGAGGACACCATGCCCGAAGCCCTTGTGTATGTGGTCAAGCGGGAGATCAACTTCCACATTCCCTTCGGGGAGCAGGCCATCACCTACTCGCCCAAGAGCTTTGCGGGCAGCCGCCATGTCATCCGGGCACGGCTGGCGCTGCCGGAGGAGATCGCCGCCCGGCGGAATCTGGCCTTTAACTGCTATGACGAGCACGGCGACACCGGTTTTTACCCCCATGCCAGCGCCAACGTAGAAACGCGCGGCGAGGCGGTGTTTGCCGCCCGCAACGCCATCGACGGCATTTTTGAAAACAGCGCCCACGGCGAGTATCCCTACCAGAGCTGGGGCATCAATCGCGACCCGAACGCAGCCCTGACGCTGGATTTTGGCCGGGAAGTGCTGCTGGATGAGCTGCGCATCACCGAGCGGGCAGATTTTCCGCACGACAACTACTGGGTAAAGGCCACAGTGGCTTTTTCTGACGGCAGCCAGTTGGACATCCCGCTGGTGAAAAGCGCCAAGCCCCAGAGCGTGGCCTTTGAGCCCAAGCGGGTGCGCAGCCTTGTGCTGAAAAACCTCATTCAGGCCGAGGGGACTTCCCCCTTCCCCGCCCTGACCCAGATCGAAGCCTTTGGCACTGAGGTGAAGTAAAATGAGCATCTACAATGCCCTTTATGGGCGGGACGGCCATGGCGTAGGCCCGAACGAGCCGGAGAAAAAAGGCTTTGCACGCTTTTGCCAGATGGTCGGCCGCGACCTCGGCCAGCTGCTGGGCACGAACCTGATGGTCTGCGTGCTCTGCCTGCCCGCTGCGCTGGGGGTCTCGCTGGGGGTGACCCTGCTCTCCCTGCCGCTGACGGTGGTGTGCAGTGCAGTGACCGGTCTGCTGGTCGGCCCTGCCATGGTGCTGCTGGCAGACTGCGCCCTGCGCAGCTTGCAGAATGATCCCTCCCAGTGGCTGCCCCGGGCAAAGCAGACCCTTGCGGCCCATTGGAAAGCCGCCTGCGGCTTTGGCGCTGTGGGCACGCTGGTACTGGGGCTGCTGTGCTTTGTATCTACCTTTGTGTTTGAAGCCGCCGCGCAGCAGGGGTATTACCCCGGGCTTGCGGTGCTGGTATTTCTGGCACTGGACTTTCTGGTGCTGGCGGTTTTGGCTACGCTTTGCGCCGCCGTTCTGCCGCTGCAAGCCCCCGCCCCGGACGTCCTGCTGCGCCGGGCGGGCAGGCTGCTGGCTGCCGCCCCGGCGCGCTGCGTCTTGGCAGGCGTTCTCATGCTGGCGGGCATCGGCGGGATGATCTTGCTGTTCCCGGTCAGCATCTTCTGGGCGGTGCTGTTCGGTTTCTGGCTGCCGGGGCTGGCGGCGATGCAGACCCTGTTCCCGGTTTTGCGGCAGGAATACGGCGTAGAGGTGCGCAGCATCCCGCGCCCGACAGCGCCGGATAAGCCCCTGACCACACAGGAGCAGAAAAAGCGCTCCCGCGCCAACTGGTGGTATTACAACTGGGGCATCGTGGCGGTGGCGGCAATGGTCATTGTGGGCGTAGCGTATGTGGCACACGGTCTGCTGACCACCGTAGACCCGGACTATACCGTAGCGGTGGTCACGGCAGAGGCTTTGCCGGACGAGGCCGTGCAGCGCTTGCAGACTGCACTGGCAGACTATGCGGAGGATGCTAACGGGGACGGGGCTGTTGTGGTTCAGGTAAACAACTACACATGGAGCGCCGATGCCGCCCTGACCGACATGAACGGCCAGATGGCGGGTGCCACCCAGATGAACACCGACCTTGCTAACGGCGAGAGCAAAATTTGGATCTTGGATGACCCGGAGGGCTTCGAACAGGCCTATGGGGCGCTGAGCGAAAAGCTGGGCGCGGACTGGCAGGCAAAGCTCATCCCGTGGAGCAGCCGGCCCGCCCTTTCCGGGCTGGAACTGGGCAGCTACAATACCGCCGCCGACGGAAGCCAGACCGTGGATATTCAGAGCCGCTTTGCCGGGTACAGCGTAGCAGTGTTTGATGCTTCAGATGCGCTATGGCAGGCGCTCAATTCGTAAAAAAGAAGCCGGACGTAGTGTCCGCACTGCGTCCGGCTTTCTTCATACAGTACCTTGAATCTTGCATAAGCCGTCTGAACGTGATACCGTGCCATGACCTCACACTTTCCGTGGGCGAGCCGGACAACGCCGCTGCAAAACTTCGTTCGGAGCAAACGGTGACCCCATTACATGAGCAGAGCCCAGCTACTTATTTTTTGCGTCTTAACAATTTGGAAACATTTGTTGAACTTGTCGGGGCGAGGCCCCTCCATCTGCTATCGCAGACCGTTCTGCCGCTTAAAAGCCCCACTGGGGCTTTCATTGCTGCGCTGCGCAAACGCGGTCTATGCGTTTTGAGCGCAGCGGTAGAGGGGGACAAACGTCCGGGCAAAGCTCCCTTTGTGGGTGTCGTATTTTGTCTTATCCGGCAGCCACGGCAAAAAGCAAGCCGCCTTGTGCTGTGGGGATGGCACCAGCCGCCCTTGTGGAGGTGCTTCATCTTCTCCTGCACTCCCTCATTCTTTTGACATTTCCTTTGACCGTAAGCAGGGGGATGCATCGATTTTGCACTCATTTGTCCGCGTGCGTCCAGCAGCGTCCGGCTCACCACAGAGCTTGCCGTCTTGGAAAGTGCCAGCCCCACTTCCTGTTCCAGCTCCCGGATAGCATTGGTCCGGCTGGGCTGAGAAATATAGAACTGCTGCACTGCATGGCTGATGGTGCCGGTGCCGGCAACAGCCGTGACATAGCGGAGTTGTTGAAGGGTCACGGCAGTTTCCTTTCGGCGTGTTTTTTCTATCCTACCGCAGAGCCGCCAAAAACGCAACGTATTTTCTTCTTTGAAATACCAAACGAACATTGCCGGCATATCCAAGATACGTTTTACCCGCCCTGCAATTTCCCTTATAATAGCACCGCAGTCTTGAAACGGCTGCAACATTCCCATATCACAAAGGAGGCTTTCCGGTATGGGACAACGGCAAAGTGAGATCATCAAAAATCACATGGAAGTCTACTGGCACGACTATGCGTCGGCCAGCAAGGGCGTCCCCATTACCGAGGCGGGGCTTGTGGAAAAAGCCTCCGTCATTGGACGCACCGGGCTGATGCTGCTGGAATGCGGCACCGGCGCATGGCGTGTCCGAAGCTCCATGAACACCCTTTCGCGGGAGCTGGGAGTCACAACAACAGCGGACATCGGCCTGTTGTCCATTGAGTTCACCTGCTTTGACGGTGACCAGTGTTATACCCAGTCACTCTGTCTGACAAATACGGGCGTGAATACCTCCCGGCTGAACCGACTGGAGCATTTCGTCAACGACTTCGACCGGGAAGGAAAATTTATGACCGGCGAAGAACTGCACAGCCACCTCGATGAGATCGAGCGCATCCACGGCTTGTATTCGCCCATCGCACTAGGCTTTGCAGCTGCACTGGCCTGCGGCTGCTTCACCTTTCTGCTTGGCGGCGGCATTGTGGAAATGCTGTGTGCCTTCTGCGGTGCAGGCATCGGCAACTTTGTACGGTGCAAGCTGACAAAGCACCATTTCACCCTGTTTCTGGGCATTACGGCGTCGGTCTGTTCAGCAAGCCTTGTGTATGCCATTCTGCTGAAGCTGGCAGAGGTGCTGTTTGCCGTATCGGCGCAGCACGAGGCGGGGTATATCTGCTCCATGCTCTTCATCATTCCGGGCTTTCCGTTCATTACCAGCGGCATCGACCTTGCCAAGCTGGATATGCGCTCCGGGCTGGAACGTCTGGCCTACGCCGTCCTCATCATTCTGGTGGCAACCATGACGGCTTGGATCATGGCACTGCTGCTGCATTTGCAGCCGGTGCAGTTTCCTGCCCTGAGCCTGACACTCCCGGAAGAGATCGTGTTCCGGCTGCTGGCAAGTTTTGGCGGTGTGTTCGGCTTTTCGCTCATGTTCAACAGTCCCCGGAACCTGGCAGTCTGCGCCGCCCTTATCGGTGCGGTAACGAACACGTTCCGGCTGGAGCTGGTGAGCCTTGCGGGCTTTCCGCCCGCTATTGCAGCGTTTCTGGGCGCACTGCTGTCCGGATTGCTGGCCTCCTGCCTGAAGAGCGCCGTCGGTTATCCCCGCATCTCCGTCACCGTGCCGTCCATCGTTATCATGGTACCGGGACTGTATTTCTACCGTGCCATCTATAATCTGGGCATCCTGTCTCTGATGGACTCCGCCACATGGTTTGCAGATGCCATTCTCATCATCGTGGCACTGCCGTTAGGGCTGATCTTCGCCCGTATTGTCACTGACAAGACTTTCCGTTATTGCACCTGATGTGCAGCATTTCCATTCTCCCATATAAGGCAAAACGCAGCGAATCTTTTAACGGTTCGCTGCGTTTTGTTTTGCTGTGATGCACTTATAAAGGGAGTTCGTTTACAGGGCGTTTACTCGCCGTAAACGATCTTGGTAGCAGTTTCCACATGGCGTTCCAGCCGGTCGGCAAAGTGTTCCAGCGGCAGAAAAACGCCAAGTTCATCGTAGCGGGTTCCGCCGTCCTTGAGCGTATCCTGTCCATAGTAGACCACGGAACGGGGCAGTGCGTGCTGCAGCTTCATCTGGA
>OGMC01000224.1_pt1 | contig 19512 bp, 14 predicted proteins | sample 1573011 | NCBI WGS metagenome assembly OGMC01 (sample SAMEA2581888, study PRJEB24529) | metagenome | biome: Human gut stool | place: China | collected 2011
AACGCCATTCCAGAAATGCCTTATGCATTGCGCCATGACCTCCTTTCCTTCTCCGCAACATCCGCGCTATGTGCAGCATTCAAGACGCTGCGTTGGAATGCACGGTTTCAAAATCGGAGATACAAAAATCATAACTTGCTTAAAATTAGGTGAACGAAAAAATGTACGACTCAGAGCCATTTTCCGGTTCCAACATCTTTCCCCCAATACTCTTTCCGGAACCGCATCTTCCAGGCAGACGATACATCCATCATTTCCTTCCTGAAGGAAAAATAAACGTGTTTCCCTTTTTGCAATCCGGGATGCTGTCCAAACATGAATATGCCGGTACACGCCTTAATCATGCCGTCAGATTAGACTTTAGGCGTTTTATGATTTTCCCCGAAACGCCAATTTCATGCCAGAACGGAATCAAAAAATGACATTTTGTCAGTACTTATGGTTGTTTTTCCGCGGTTTTTCATCTTTCCAGCCTCAAAACAGACAAAAAAGAAGCCCTGTAATCCATTAAAATTACAGGGCTTAGAAAATTAGTGGCTCCCCCGGTTGGGCTCGAACCAACGACCTAGTGATTAACAGTCACCCGCTCTACCGCTGAGCTACAGGGGAGTTTGCATTCCATGGAACGCGGAGGGATTTTTACTGGAGGTACGGGCGTTTGGCAAGTACTTTTTTACTCTTGCAGGCTTTTTGACGCAAAAAGGCTTCCGCGGCGCGGTCATGGCAACGGTGTTTTCTTGACCTTTGAAGGGAGAATGACCAGACTTTCAGCGACATGAGTGAACATCACCATCATATTGCTGTCTTGGCCGGCGACGGCATCGGGCCCGAGGTCATGGCACAGGCTCTGAAGGTTCTGGATGCCGTAAGCGGCAAGTTTGGCTTTACCGTAAGCCGCAAGGAGGCATTTGTAGGGGGTGCGGGCATTGACCACTGCGGCAAGGCTCTTCCCGAAGAAACCATTCGTGCCTGCGAAGAGGCGGACGCCGTTCTGTTCGGCTCCGTGGGCGGTCCCAAATGGGAGCATCTCCCCGCCAATGAACAACCAGAACGCGGAGCCCTGCTGCCTCTGAGAAAACATTTCGGCTTGTATGCCAACCTGCGTCCGGGCGTATGCCTTCCGGCCTTGACCCATGCCTCCCCCATCAAGAATGAACTGATTGAAGGCGGATTCGATATTTTATGCGTCCGGGAATTGACTGGCGGCCTGTATTTCGGCCAGCCCCGTTTCCGCGAACGGGAGGGAGACGACGAAGTCGTCGTGGATACCATGCGCTACCATAAAAGCGAGATGGTGCGTATCGCCAAAGTGGCGTTCGAGGCTGCGCGCGGCCGCCGTAAGCGCGTCACCAGCGTGGACAAGGCCAATGTGCTGACCAATTCCCTGCTGTGGCGCGAGACAATGATTGAAGTTTCCAAGGATTATCCCGACGTGGAATTGCTGCATATGTACGTGGACAATGCAGCCATGCAGCTGGTGCGCAATCCCCGCCAGTTCGACGTGCTGGTGACGGAAAACCTGTTCGGGGACATTCTTTCCGATGAAATGGCCATGATTTGCGGTTCCCTGGGCATGCTGCCCAGCGCCAGTCTGTGCCAGGGCGCACAGGACAACGGCCTGTTCTTCGGCCTTTACGAACCCTCCGGAGGCTCCGCTCCGGATATCGCCGGCAAGGGCATTGCAAACCCGATCGCCCAGATTCTTTCCCTTTCCATGCTGTTGCGCTACTCCCTGGGAGAAAAAACAGCGGCAGACGCCATTGACTCCGCCGTTCGCCGCGTGATTGACCAGGGCTGCCGCACGGGCGACCTGGCTACGGGAGCTCCCGGAGAAATCCGCGTGAATACGGCGGAAATGGGTGACGCCATCATCGCCGCCCTGTAAACAGGGCCGTTCTTCCGGCGCCGCAGGGGAAGGGACACCTGCGGCACGCCTTTCCTCCGGGGGGAGCGGTACCGCCTCCCCTCCGCTTTCCTCTTTCATTTCCGGGATTTTCCGGTTCTTTATCCATCTATCATGAACATCCTTATCATCGGCCAGGGAATTGCCGGAAGTTGTCTGGCGTGGGAATTGAAACGCCGCGGCTCGGAGTTTACGGTTGCAGACCGCCCCGTAGCGGAAACGGCCTCCCGGGTGGCGGCCGGATTGGTAAACCCCCTGACGGGCCGCGCCTTCCGCCCCGGATGGAGGCAGGAAGAATGCCTAGCGGCGGCAGAGGCCTTTTACCCGGAAACGGAACGGGAATTAGGCGGGTCCTGGTGGCAGAAAACTCCGATTTTCCGGGAAGTGGAGACGGAAGACCAGTTTGAAATCTGGCAGGAACGCCAGACGGCTCCGGAATCCTGCGCCTATGCCGGACCTCTTTTTCCATGGCCGGAACACTGGGAAGGCCGCGGGAAAGCCGCCTATACGCGAGGTTCCGCCGTGCTGCACGTGGAAAACATGGTCACTGCCATGCGGCGTTTTTTTATGGAACAGGGCCGTTTTGTGGAAGCGGATGTATCCCCCGCAGATATCCGGCCGGATGCAGACGGTCTTTTCCATTGGAACGGTCGCACGTTTTCCCACATAGTCTGGTGTACCGGCTGGGAAGCCGGGCTTCATCCGGACATGTCTCCGCTGAAGGGGCGCCCCTCCAAAGGAACCATTCTGGATTTGGACTTGAAAGAGCTGGACTGGCATGCCGGCATCCTGCATTTCGGACACTGGCTGGTTCATAACGGTTCTTTCTGGCGCTTCGGGGCCACCTACGCGTGGGCGTGGGATGCTCCCGGCATTCCGGAAGCCCCCGCCGTCCAGGAATTGATGCTGGACCTTGTTAAACGCTATTCCGGGAACATGGACGTCATCCGCGCCCGTGCCGCCGTCCGCCCCATCATCCGCCGCAGCCAGCCGGTCGCCGGTCCCATTCCCGGGCTGGACGGTCAGTTCGTCTTCTCCGGGCTGGGCAGCAAGGGGGTGACCACTTCCCCCTGGTCCGCCGCCCAGCTTGCCGGACATCTCGTGTGCGGAACGGATCTGCCGCCGGATCTGCTGCCTGCCGCGCTCTGGAAATGATACGGAACATCAGCTGTCCTTCCTTGAACGGAACAGCTATTTTCCTTGTCAAAAGGTTCTGAACGCGATTACATGCGGCCTAATATGCGAGCGGAGAACGAGAACTGGGGAGATACGGTACGGAATCATCTGTTTGACCAGCGCAGCGCCGTCATGGTGCACTGGCTGATTCTGCTCAATGTAGTCATCTTTATCCTGGGATTCTTCTTCCAAGTGGACATCCCAAGGAATATTTACCCGCCTGTCCATTTGGACTTGATCCAGCTTTACGGAGCTTACAGCGAATATACGTGCTTTCACGAGGGGGAATTATGGCGGTTGCTTACCTATCAGTTTCTTCACGCCAATCTGGGGCACATCATGTTCAACATGATTGCCCTGTGGTTTTTCGGCCCGGTTGTAGAAGAACGTTTCGGCCATTGGCGCTTCCTGCTGTATTACCTGTTTTGCGGCGTGGCTGCAGCCCTGTTTTCCTCCCTGCTGGGGTACATGGGATTTTTTGATCCGGAATGGCGCTTCATTCCCATGGTGGGGGCCTCAGGTTCCATTTACGGCATCATGGCCGCATGCGCGGTGCTCTTTCCCCATGCCCGGGTACAGCTTCTGTTTCCTCCGGTTAATTTGAGCGTGCGCCAGTTTGCCCTGGCCGTTCTCGGAGTCGCCGCAGCCGTCATTATCTTCCAATGGAACAATGCGGGCGGGGAAGCCGGCCATCTGGGCGGCATGTTCGCCGGATTTATTCTGACATTGCTGATTTTATGGAAGGAAAAGATGTCTTCCCCAAGACGGAAAGCCGCCTCTTCTTCCCACTATTCCCCTGAGCCTTCCAGCCGCCGCCCGGCACAGGCTTACCCCTCTGAAAAGGAGGTGGATGAAATCATGGAAAAAATATCCAGGTCCGGCCTGTCCAGCCTGACGGAGGAGGAACGGGAAATTCTCCGGCGCGCTTCCCGGCGCTGAACTATTTGTTAGATATTTTTATATTTTTCGTTATTTTCCTTCCTTTTTGCCATCCATTTCCTAGCATGGATGAATGATGACGCGACTGTATTCCTCCACCGTCCTGGGCGTAGATGGCGTAGAAGTGGAGGTGGAAGTGGATTTCCGCCCCATGGCGGAAAAACGCACCTTTATTGTCGGCCTTCCGGATGCGGCCGTGAAAGAAAGCGGGCAGCGCGTGGACACGGCCATACAAAACAGCGGCCTTCCCTTTCAGCAGGGTATCTTCGTCGTTAATCTGGCTCCGGCGGATTTAAGGAAGCAGGGCCCCGGATTCGACCTTCCCATCGCCCTGGGAATGGTTGCGGGAGTGGCTGAAAAGGAGATGGACGCTTCTGCCTGGTGCATTGTGGGAGAACTGGCCCTGGACGGAACCGTACGCCCCGTGCAAGGCATTCTGCCGCAAATCATGGAAGCGCGGCGCATGGGCAGGAAGCGCATCATGCTGCCGCAAGCCAATGCCTATGAAGGGACGCCCGTACAGGGTGTGGAAATTTATCCCGTTTCTTCCCTGAGAGAAGCCTGGCATTTGCTTACTTCCGACGCCCTGCCGCCTCCATTTACAGGTTCAGGGCGAGAGGCCCATGCTCCACGGGACAAAGACGCCGCTGTGGATTTTGACGAAATCAAAGGGCAGCCTTATGCACGCCGCGCCATGGAGATTGCAGCGGCAGGAGGCCATAATATCCTGCTTTGCGGCTCTCCGGGGTCCGGCAAATCCATGCTGGCGCAAAGGCTCCCGACCATTCTTCCGCCTCTGAGTCCGGAGGAAGCGCTGGAGACCAGTAAAATCCACTCCGTATGCGGTCTGCTGAAACGGGGGAACGGCCTGGTGGACCAGCGTCCGTTCCGGGCTCCCCACCACACCATTTCCGATGCCGGGCTGATGGGGGGAGGTGCGAATATCACGCCGGGAGAAGTATCCCTTGCTCACAACGGCGTCCTCTTTCTGGATGAATTGCCGGAATTCCGCCGTGCCGCTCTGGAAACCCTGCGGCAGCCGCTGGAAACCGGCCAGGTAGTTATTTCCCGCGCTTCCGGCACCATGACATTTCCGTGCCGTTTCATGTTGGCAGCCGCCATGAATCCGTGTCCCTGCGGTTATCTGGGAGACAGAAGAAGAGCCTGCACCTGCCCCCCGGCGCAGATCGCACGCTACCGCCGTAAGATTTCAGGCCCGCTGTTGGACCGGTTTGACCTGCTGATGGAAATTCCCGCCGTGGATCCCTCCATTCTGGCTTCCGCGCCTGCCGGAGAATGTTCCGCCAGTATCCGGGAACGCGTGGCGGCCGCACGGCGGCTCCAGTCCAGCAGATACGCAGGAACGCCTTTCCGCAATAATGCGGCCCTTTCCGGAAAAGCGCTCCAGAAGTATTGCCGTCTGCTGCCGGAAGGGAGGGCTATCCTGCTCCGCGCCGTGGAAGAACTGGCCCTTTCCGCCAGAGCCTATGACCGCATTTTAAAGGTGGCCCGAACCATAGCGGATTTGGAAGGAACTTCTGATATTCAGGATGTCCATTTGTATGAAGCCGTGCAGTACCGCGCTTTCGAGCAATCACTGAGGGATTAGCACTATGAATCTCTCTCCTTTCGCAACTACCCCAAAAACAAAGACATATTCCCGTTCCGAAAATAAAAAAGAGGCAGCTTTTCAGCTGCCTCCCGAATAACGAGGATATTTACTATGAACGTCTGCGGCGCAACAGCATAGCTCCCAGGCCCAGCAGGCCCAAAGACGCTGCGGCAGGCTCGGGAACCGTTTCGTAGGAAACCTGTATACCTGTAATTGTATAAGCGGAAGTAGCGCCTCCAGCACCACCGCGCACTCCGGCAACTACCTTATACCCTTCCTCCCAGGTAAGGGGAGCCGCCGACATATCCAGGGAAATTGTCGTTGTTTCCGATGTAGAGGTAAATGAAAAGTCCTGTATCTTGGAAAGTTCCTCAACCAGAGTGCCGGTTGAATCATATACGGCAAGCACCATGGAATAACTGCTGATTACAGAAGAAGGAGTATTACAGGAAAATGTAATGGAAGAAACGGAATCCCCCTCCTGCGGCCCTCCAAGAACCATGGCAAAGGAAGACCCCGCTACTCCGGAACGACCGCATAATGTAATGGAGCCTACATCATCCTGGTTAACCCAGGTGCCTTCACCGTTTACCGACCAATTCCCAACACTGTTGTTATTGCCGCCGGCATATATTCCATTTTGCAGGCCCTTTACTTTGTCCAGAAGCTCTTGCCCCGATGTTCTCGCCATAGTGGCGGTCTGTGATACGCTTTGCGATTCAGGAAGCTCAGCAACAATCGTAGCCGCCTGGGCGGACATCATACATACGCAACTGGCTAACAAAACATAATGATAAACTCTCATAACGCTTTGCATTGATTAGAGGATTGTTAATCCGCTCTTTTTCTTTCCGTAACATCATGGGGAAAACGCTGGACCTATTTTCTTCATGAATGGTTTACGATAACGTTCGATTCATAATAATGAATGATTTATGAAATAACATGCAGATGTTAGAATGGAAGAGGCGCAAGGATTAGTCTTTATAAAGTCCTTACATCAAAAAAGAAGTCCACTGCCGGAATACCGCTCTTTCAACTTTTTATGTTGACAACGGATTAACAATCCGCTGTCCCCTTTATCCAATCCTTAATGATAAAGAAAAAGCCGCCTCAGCAAAGTGAGGCGGCTTTTTCCAAGAAGACTTTTTAACGAATAGCTTCCAAAGCCTGTTTGAGGTCCGCAATAATGTCTTCCGCAGCTTCCGTCCCTACGGAAAACCGGATGAGGTCAGGCCGTACGCCCGCCTCCATGAGCTGCTCATCCGTCAACTGGCGGTGCGTATGGCTGGCGGGATGGAGAACGCAGGTACGGGAATCCGCCACATGGGTCACGATGGTGGCCAGCTTCAGACTGTCCATGAACTTGATGGAACGTTCACGGCCTCCCTTGATGCCGAAGGTTACCACACCACAAGATTGTCCACCTCGGAATTGCTTCTGCGCCAATTCATAATACTCATTGGAAGAAAGCCCCGGATAATTAATCCAGGCAACATCTTCCTGCCCTTGCAGGAATTCCGCCACTTTTTGCGCATTTTCACAATGCCGCGGCACACGCAGGTGGAGGGTTTCCAAACCCAAGTTGAGCAAAAAGGCATTCTGCGGAGACTGGATGGAACCCAGATCTCGCATGAGCTGGACGGTCGCCTTGGTAATATAGGCTCCCTTGCCGAAGCTTTTGCTGTAGGAGAGCCCGTGATAGGAGGGATCCGGTTCCGTCAAACCCGGGAATTTATCCTTGTGCGCTTCCCAGTCAAAGTTGCCGCTGTCCACAATCACGCCGCCCACGGCGGCGGCATGGCCGTCCATGTACTTGGTGGTGGAGTGGGTGACGATATCCGCACCCCATTCAAAAGGACGGCAATTAATGGGTGTGGCAAAGGTATTGTCCACAATGAGGGGAACGCCGTGCGCATGGGCAATGTCCGCCATTTTACGGATATCCAGCACGCAAAGCGTGGGATTGGAAATAGTCTCCGCAAAGAAAGCTTTCGTATTGGGGCGGAACGCTTTGGCGATTTCCTCCGCCGGAGCGTCCTGGTCCACGAAAGTAACTTCAATGCCCATTTTCCGGAATGTGACGGCAAAGAGGTTGTATGTGCCCCCGTAAATCGCCGAAGCACTGACGATATGATCCCCAGCCTCGCAAATATTGAAAACGGCAAAGAAGGAAGCCGCCTGGCCGGAAGACGTCAGAATGGCGGCCACGCCGCCTTCCAGTTCGGCAATTTTTCTGGCAACCGCCTCATTGGTGGGGTTCTGGAGGCGCGTATAAAAGAATCCGGCTTCTTCCAGATCAAACAACTTTGCCATTTGTTCGCTGGTTTCGTACTTGAACGTCGTGCTCTGGTAAATGGGCAATACGCGGGGTTCACCCTTTTTAGGCGCCCAGCCCGCCTGTACGCACAGGGTCTCCGGTCTCAATTCCTGACTCATCATGCGGGGCATGCTATGCCATGCCTCCTGCCTTGTAAAGCAGGGAAAACCAGACGTATGGACAAATTCGCCCCTGCCCCCGCCGAAGCACACTCCCGGTTTTTTCCCAGTATAAAACCCCTGTTCCCGGCAAATCAGCTGCAAAGACAGGGGCGTTTCACCTGCGTGCGGGAGACTCCCACGATAGAATGAGACGGCAATTCCGCCAATCACCCTTTCCCGGAACCAACCGTGTTCCGGCGAATGAAGCCGGGGACATCATTACCTGATTTCCGGCAAGGGGGTGGAAATTTCCTCTTCCGTCAGATAGCAGCCGGGATCTGATCCGTACCAGTGCCCATGGGCAAACGCGGCACGGGTGCGGAAGCCTCCGCCGCACAGGGCGAAATGAGCGCAGCGGCCGCAACGGCCTTCAATTTTTTTCTGCCGTTCCAGAGGGTCGTCAGAGCCGCGCAGCTCAGGCAGCATTTCCACCGCAGCTCCGGCCCTGGCATCCCATAAATCGGAAAACCGGTCACTCTTCACGTTACCCAGAGTAACGGATTGCCAGAACTGGTCCGGATGCACGGCTCCCTGCGTGTCAATGTTGGCGATGCCCCGGCCGGAACTGTTCGCGCCGCCGCCATTCCACTGGAGCAGGCCAAGGGTTTCCTTCGCCAGGGGGGAACCTTCCCGGAGCTGGCGCAGAAGCAGGTAAATGCCGTCCGCAGGCTGGGTCACAGTCAGCACTTCACGGTTTTTTCCCTCCGCTTTCCATTCCTCCACACGGGCAATCAGCGTATCCATGGCATTCCGCGCTTCTTCCTGAGTCAGGGTCTGCACTTCCACGCCGCGGCCAGTGGGAACCAGATGGTAAAAACAGACGCGCTGGATGTCGTTGGCGTCAATAAAGTCCAAAATCTGGCCCATGCACTGCACATTGTTGCGGGTCAGCGTCAGGCGCAGGCCCGTCTTCTGCCCCACTTCGCTGCAAAGCTTGAACCCGCGCACCGCCTGCTCAAAAGAACCTTCCACACCACGGAATTTGTCATGAACAGCGCCAATGCCGTCCAGGGAAATGCCTACGTACGCCACGCCCAGTTCCTTGAACCGCGCTGCAGCTTCCGGCGTGATGCGGGTGCCGTTGGTGGAAATGGTCACTTTCAGCCCTTTCCCGGTGGCACGTTCCAGCAGTTCCATAAAACGAGGATGCACCAGCGGCTCCCCTCCTGAAAAAAGGAGGGCGTTCACCTTGTAGTCCGCCAAATCATCAATGACTGCGCAACACTGCTCCCAATCCAGCTCTCCCTTAAATTTCCGGGCAGAAGCATCCGCATAACAGTGTACGCATTTGAGATTGCAGGTGCGTGTAATGTTCCAGACCACAATGGGCTTGCGCATACGGGACGAAGCCGGCGCACAGGATTCCGCAGCGCCCCCTGCAAAACGGCCGTGCCCGTGGCCCTGCCCGTATCTCAAATGGTCCGCGGGCTGTTCCGCCCCTGTCCAAAGTCTGGTAATATTAATCATGGTGTTGTGAAAGCCTGGGCTGATAAGGGCAGAGGTTGTCTTCCGCCATCATGTCTCCGTAAACGGCATAAGCACGGGACCGGGACCCTCCGCAGATGGTACGGTACTCACACCGTCCGCATTTGCCCTGCAACGCATTGTCATCCCGAAGTTTGAGGAAAAGGGGGTGCGTGCGGTAGATTTCTCCAGGGTCATCCGTCCGGACGTTTCCTGCCGTCATGGGAAGAAAACCGGAGGGCTGGATTTCCCCGGTATGGGAAATAAACATAATGCCTTTGCCGTCCCGGGTGGGAATGGCGCGGCGGGCGGGCTTGCTTCCCTGAGCGCGGGCTTCCTGAAGCGCCACGCGGCGATAATGGTGCCCTTCCGTAGTTTTAACGCCGAAGGATACCTCATGGCTTATCCTGCTCAGTTTTTTCCAGATGGCTTCCACTTCTTCCGCCGCAGGCATTTCATCCATGGCGGCGCGGCCTGTGGGCACCAGAAGAAATACGCTCCACATGCCCGGCTTCATTCTTTTCATCAGCTCCACAAAGTCGTCAAATTCGCCCAGTGTGCTCTTGGTGATGGTGGTGTTGATTTGCAAATGCATGCCGGCTTCCTTCGCCATTTCCGCAGCCCGGAGAGTCCGTTCATATGTGTGGGGGACGCCGCGGAAGGCGTCATGGGTGCTCTCATGCGCGCCGTCCAGGCTCAGTGACATCTGGACTCCAGCTTCTTTCAATGCACGGAAATCCGTGTGCAGCAGCCGGGCGGTAGCAGCCGGGCTCAATGCTACATGCAGCCCTTTGCCGGAAGCCGCACGGACCAATTCCAGAATATCCGGCCTCATGACCGGGTCGCCGCCCGTCAGCACCAGCATGGGAGGCCGCAGTTCCGCCAACTGGTCAATCAGGCGCAATGCCTCCTCATGAGTCAATTCATCCGGGTGCGGACGCGGCTGGGCGACAGCGCGGCAATGCCTGCACGCAAGTGCGCAAGCGCGCGTCACTTCCCAGAAGACCAGGAAGGGGCGTTCATTGAGATCTGTTTCACTAAAAACCGGGCGCATTTTTCAGGACAGCCAATTTAGAACAATTATAATTTTTTGACCAGCCCAAAAGGACGCATCCTTTAAAAAGTTCACTTAGCCGCCTCTTCACGGATTTTCTGAACTTCCTTAGGTAATTCGGAAAGGGAATTCACTGCTTCCTTCAGGTTCTTGGAAGCATCCGGAGAAAGCATGATGGCCGTCACATGCTTGACAATGGGTTGCATCATTTCCACAAGCTGCTGCTGTACTCCCATCAGCTTGGCCTGCTGGTTGCGGGTGAGGGGCGGCAGGACGGCCTGTTTCCTGGCAACGTCCAGCAAAGCCGCCCGGTAACGGCCTATCTGTTCCACAGCAGCCTTGCTGGTTTCCTCATCCCTTACCTTGGCCAGGGAATCATCAAGCTTTTTGACTTCATCCACAGTTTTGACCAGCAGGGTTTCATGAGTATTGCCCTCTGCATCCTCCGGGAACGGCTCCGCCTGCTCAGCCTTGTCCCGGGAAACCTGCGCCAGCTCCGTCTGAACAGACCGCAAATCCGTCAGGGCTTTTTGCAAATCGGGCGTAAACAGTCCTTCCTTTTTTAAACGGGCCAGGGATTTTACCAATTCGTCGGAAATTTTCTGCACTTCCGTCATCTGGGCAGAAACCTGAGCCTGCTCCTGGAGTGTGGCACCGGGAAGTTCCAGCTGCCTTTTTCCAAGATCCAGCAGTTTTTTGTGCACTTTTTTAACTGTTTCCACAGCAGCGGCAGCTCCGGGTTCATCCGTCACCTTATCCAAGGCTGCCGTAATTTCATGCATGCTGGCAACGCTCTGTCTGGTCAGGGAAAGATGGGAGTCCTGGGCAAATGAGGGAGCTGTTATGCAAACGGCAGCGCCCAAGCCAATGAAAGCAGCGGTTTTATTCATAATATGGAAGCCTTTCCGGCATGGAAGAATATGTTTTCCTCCCTTCCCCGTCAATGGCGGCTATTGTCAGAGCCACGGTATGAAAAAAGGACTGTCCGCAAGCAAGCGGACAGTCCTTTTGAAATTTTTAACAGCCCGGCCTTAGTCACGCTGCTGGCGTGAATACTTGTAGTAGCTCTGGAAGCCGAGTTCCGCAGGGAATTCGCTCAGACCGCCATTGGGATTGTATTCCTTAAGGCCGCTCATGCCGCAACGTCCCTGATAAGGAGGCTTGTACGTGCATTTGTAAGTGGGAGCCCAGAAGGTGACAAGTTCATAGATTCCGTAGCCCATGCGCTCAAACATGGTCGCGGTGCCATCAACAATGCCTACGGAAAAACCGGCATAATCCCCCTCGCGGCTCGTCCAGTTGATGATTCCCAGCGGGATTTCTTCAACGGAATAAATAAGGTTGGCGATGGCGCGGCCCAGCTTGCGGGTGGGGGTGTATTCGGAAGCGGGGGGAGCCTGAATGTCCGCACTGGCAACGCCAAGGACGCCGGCGGCAAAAAGAGCTGAGATGATGGCACGTTTCATACTGATTGTTTATATAGTATAATTTGTCGAGGAAAAGCAACTCAAAAAAACAGAAAATCAATCTGACTCCGGCCGGGGGTCACGCGTCATGAGTTCCGCAAGTGCTTCCATAGGAGGTTTGGACTCATAAAGAACGGAATAAACGGCGTCAATCAGGGGCGTCCTCACATCCAGCTCCCGTGCAATTTCATAGACGGAAAGCGTGTTGGGCACCCCTTCCGCCACCATGCCCAGAGTATCCAGGATTTCCTGGAGGCTTTTCCCTTCCGCCAGCCTCCGCCCCACCGTCTGGTTGCGGGAGTGGCGGGAATAACAGGTAACAATCAAATCGCCTACTCCGGAAAGGCCCATGAAAGTTTCCCTGCGGCCCCCGCTGGCTACGCCGATGCGCGTCATTTCCGCCAAGCCGCGGGTAAGCAGAGCGGCCTGGGCGTTATCCCCCAGATTCAGCCCTTCGCATAAGCCGGCCCCGATGGCAAAAACGTTCTTGATGGTTCCGCCCAGTTGCATGCCGATGATATCCGTAGCGGAATAAACACGGAAGGTTTTGGATGCAAATATCTGCTGCACCCAGTCCGCATACTTCGGATCTTCAAATCCAATCAGGGAAGCGGATGGAAGCCCCAGGCAGATATCTTCCGCATGATTGGGACCTGAAAGCACGCCTATGGGGTTGGAGGGCAGATACTCCTGGAGGATTTCCGTCATTCTTTTATGGGTTCCCTGTTCAATGCCCTTGGTGCAGGAGACGATGACGGCATCCGGCTGTACCGGCAGGCTGCGCAGCCGCTGGGCCACGGAACGCATGGCTACGGAAGGTACCACTACTACAATGAGTTCCGCATCCTTCACCTGGCCCAGATCGCAAGTAGGATGGATATTGGGGGCCAGGGGAAGGGCGGTTTTCGAAAGGACGGGGCTGCGTCTTGTTTCGGCAAGCTGCCTGGCCTGAGCCTCTTCCGGCGTCCACAGGACGACTTCACATTCCCGGGTCGCCAGAACCATGGAGAGGGCCGTGCCCCAGGAACCGGCTCCAATGACTGCTATTTTATGTAACCGATTCATCATCTTACTTGGACTTTTTGGAATAGAAGGAGTGCTCCGTTCCGTTGAGAAGCCTTGCGATATTGGAACGGTGCTTGAGAATCACCAGTGCGCCTACCACCGTGAAAAAGGCGACGTAAAGTATCTGGGGGGAGACATCCCCGTCCTGGCAAAGCGGATAAATCCACCATCCGGCGGCGATCATCACCACAGCGGCCACCAGGCTGGCCAGGGACACGATGCCGGAGGTTCCCATAACCACCAGCCAAGAAGCCAGAGCTACGCAAGCCACCACCGGATTGAGGGCAAATAAAACCCCCGCGGTTGTCGCTACGCCTTTTCCTCCCCTGAATCCCAGGAAACAGGTGTAAGTATGACCGAGTATAACAGCGAAACAGGAGAGAACTACCAAGACATTGAAATCCCAGCCGCCCGCATCCCCCGTCAGGAACGGCAGCCAGTTCAAGGCGCCGAACACAGGGATGAACCCCTTTAAGAAGTCCAGAATGAAAACGGAAAGGCCCCACTTCCAGCCCAGTACGCGCCACGCATTGGTAGCGCCTATGTTGCGGGAACCCTGCTGCCTCAGGTCAATCCCTCTGATTCTGCCGGCAAGGTAGCCGAACGGAATCGCTCCGATCAGGTAATAGAAAACTATCCAGGCAATCATGTTGTGCGGAGTGCATTTTAATCCCCCGCCGGTCAAATGACAATGGGGAAATCACCTCCGGCCCGGTTCTTTCCGGAGGGGTTGCTCCCGTAAAAGAACACCATACCTGACAGCCTCCTCCAGATCCTCATTTTCAAGGCTCTCCGTGCCCCGGTCTGCGGAAAAGCCCTGTTTAAGGCGCAATAAGAACAGCGCGAACATTTTCCCGCCCGCCCAGAACTATGCTCCCGCACTTCCTTCGCCGGAATAAGCTTATTTACCGCCCTCGCAGGGTTTCCGCATGACGGCAGCCCAGACGGAGGCATTATCCTGCTGGGGCTCCAGCATATCCTTCACCTGTTCCATAATGATCCCCACCAGCTCCCTGCTGGAACAATCCCTGGCCTTTTGAAGAGCCAGGAAAGAAGGTTCTCTCAACAGCTCGCTCCAAACCTGCAAGCCATCCGAGCATGCCAGCACCGCATCTCCCGGATGCAGGAGCAGGGGCATGGCGCTGATGTCCACCAGTTCCATGGGACCGCCCATAACGGCGGAACGGAGAATGCAACGCTGCCGAAGCGCACCCTGAAGTGACATTTTCCCCTTCCGGTAAAGGCAATCCGCAATCGGTCTCATGGAATGGTCTTCATTCAGACGGTCCATGCGAAAGCTGTCCGCTCCGCTCCATAAATACAGGGGGGAGTCTCCCACGCTGATCCACCACAGGAAATGGTCGCGGATGAAGACGGCCAGCAATGTGGTTCCGGATTCCTCCGGTTCCTTCTGAATGGCGGCCAACGCCCTGTTGGCAGCATGCAAAGCCGCCGTTAAACGTTCCGGGATATCCTCGATGCCGCTTTCCGCAAATACCGCAGCAAATTCCTGCGCCACCACACAGGAGGCGCAATCTCCGCGAAGATGCCCTCCCATGCCGTCGCACACGATGCCCAGCATCCCGCCGGCGGCGGGAAGACTTTTAACCACGTCTTCCTGCTCGCGGCGTTTGCCGATCCATTGGGCGGAAGCGCAGTCCAGAATATCCGGGGTGCGGGGAGCCATGCGGCCGGTGGTTCGGATTAACTGTCCTTACGTTTCAACTGCGGGAAGAGCAGCACGTCACGGATGGAAGAGGCCCCCGTCAGCATCATGACGACGCGGTCGATGCCGATGCCGATGCCGCCTGCGGAGGGCATTCCGTATTCCAGCGTTTCAATGAAATCATAGTCCACACGCTGGGTCTCCCCGGCAGCCTGGTGCTCCAGGCGTTCCTTTTGCACGTCAGGATCGTTCAATTCCGAATAGCCGGGGGAAATTTCCTGCCCGTTGATCACCAGTTCATATACATCCACTACGTCCGGATTTTCCCGGTTCAGCTTGGCCAGGGGAACCAAGTCCTTGGCCACGTGGGTAACAAAGCAGGGGTTCATGGTCTTTTCCTCCACCAGTTTTTCATACACCTGCTGGGAAACATCCACATCTTTCATATCCGGGCTGATTTCCACTCCCAGCTCTTCACAGCGGGCGCGGCGCGCTTCGGGGGAAATGTCAAACCAGTCTTCCCCCGCCACGCCCCGGATCAGGTCCTGGTAGTCGGCGCGTTTCCAGGGACGGCTGAGGTCGATTGTGTAAAGAACATTGCCTTCAGCGTCCTTGTGGTCAATCTGAAGGCCGCCGCAGAATTTTTCCGCCAGATGGCAGATGAGCTCCTCCACCATATTCGCCATGGTTTCAAAATCACCGCAGGCGCAATAGGCTTCCAGCATGGTGAATTCCGGGTTGTGGCGGCGGTCAATTCCTTCATTGCGGAAGCTGCGGTTGAGTTCGAAAATTTTCGTGAAGCCGCCCACCATCAGGCGTTTGAGGAAAAGCTCCGGGGCAATGCGCAGCGTCAGCGGCATATCCAGCGCGTTATGGTACGTTTCAAACGGCTTGGCGGCGGCCCCACCGGCCACATCCTGAAGCATGGGGGTTTCCACTTCCAGATAACCGCGTTCCTGGAGAAAGCGGCGGATTTCCGCAATCATGAGGGAGCGCGTCACGAACAGGGAGGCGCTTTCCTCATTGGAAATGAGGTCCAGGTGGCGCTTGCGGTAGGTCACCTCCTTGTCCGCCAGCCCGTGCCACTTGTCCGGCAGGGGGCGGAGGCTTTTGGAAAGAATGGTCAGTCCGGATACCTTTACGGTAGGTTCTCCGGTACGGGTCAGGAACGTGGTTCCCCTGATGCCGACCCAGTCCCCGCGGTCCAGGAGCTTCCAAAGCTTCCAGGTGGTTTCATCCACCTCATTTTTATGCAGGAACCCCTGGATTTTTCCCCGTACGTCCCCAATGACGAAAAACTGGGATTTGCCCATGTCGCGAATAGCCAGAAGGCGGCCGGCGACGGCTACCTGTTTGTCTTCCTGGAAATCGGCTTTCAATCCGGCGGGAGTGGTGGTCACGTCAAATCTTGCGCCGTAGGGGTCAATTCCCAGCTCACGGATTTTGGCGAGCTTGTCGCGGCGCACGGCAATAAGTTCGGATTCCGTCGTAGTCGGATGTGCCTGCTGTTGTTCGGACATAGTGCGGGGATTCTAAAGGCTTGCTTCCGTTTTGGCTAGCGCATTGTCAGGCAGAGGGGACATTTTTGGCGGCCGGTTTTGACCCGAAGGTTCCTCCCCCCCCTTTTTCGGAAGCCCGACGCCGGAACATGCCCCAGTATCCCGGCCGTTTTGCAAAAAGCCTGGACAGAACCACATAAAGCACGATATTCAAAGGAATTGAAACAAAACTGGTCTTATTATTAAAAAATGGCCGGCAAATCCCCACATACGCATAATTGCTTTTACCTTTGGCACCAGACATGTTATAAATGTTCCCGTTAAGACGCACCTTATTTATCAATTATATACTATCCGTGCAGACTTATGAGTGATCAGACAACCGTAACTTACAGCACGATTGACGCTAACGAAGCCGTAGCCTCCGTAGCCTATCGTTTTTCTGAAGTCATTGCCATTTACCCCATTACACCATCTTCTCCGATGGGTGAATCAGCTGAAAGCTGGGCCGCTGTCAACAGGAAGAACCTGTGGGGCACCGTTCCCTCCGTAGTGGAAATGCAGAGTGAAGGCGGCGCGGCAGGCACCGTTCACGGCGCCCTCCAGACCGGAGCGCTTGCAACTACGTTCACCGCATCCCAGGGGCTCCTGCTGATGATCCCGAACATGTTCAAAATCGCAGGGGAACTGACTCCCGCCGTGTTCCACGTAGCCGCCCGGTCCCTGGCTTACCAGGCCCTTTCCATTTTTGGCGACCACAGCGACGTGATGAGCGCCCGCTCCTGCGGATGGGCCATGCTGTGCGGCTCCTCCACTCAGGAAGCTGCGGACTTCGCCGCTATTTCCCACGCCGCTACACTGGAATCCCGCATTCCTTTCATCAATTTCTTTGACGGGTTCCGCACGTCCCACGAAATCGGCAAGATTGCAGACATCACGGACGATACCCTGAACGGCATGATTAAGCAGGAATGGCTGGATTCCTTCCGGGAACGAGCCCTGACTCCTGATGCTCCCGTTCTGCGCGGCACTGCCCAGAACCCGGACGTTTACTTCCAGGGACGTGAAACGGTCAACCGTTTCTATGAAGCCACTCCGGCTATTGTCCAGAACGCCATGGACAAATTCGCGGAACTTACCGGCCGTTCCTACCATCTGGTGGATTACACCGGCGCTCCGGACGCCGAACGCGTCATTATCCTGATGGGATCCGGCGCTGAAGCTGTGGAAGAAACGGTAGAAGCCATGATGACCCGGGAAAACGCCAAGGTAGGTGTGCTGAAGGTGCGCCTGTTCCGCCCATTCCCCGCCGCCGAACTCGTCAAGGCCCTCCCCGCTACGGTCAGGAAAATCGCCGTGCTGGACCGCACCAAGGAACCCGGCTCCCAGGGAGAACCGCTCCACCAGGACATCATCCAGGCCCTCTTCGACGCCCAGGCCAACGGCACGCTGCCCTTCACCAACGGCATGCCCAAGGTGGTAGGCGGACGCTACGGCCTCTCCTCCAAGGAATTCACCCCCGCCATGGTCAAGGGCGTCTATGACAACCTGGCTCTGGACACTCCCAAGAATCATTTCACCATCGGCATCAACGACGACGTACTGGGCACCAGCCTCCCGTATGATGAAGATTATTCCACGGAAGCGGACGACGTGACGCGGGCCATGTTCTTCGGCCTCGGCTCCGACGGCACCGTGGGCGCCAATAAGGATGCCATCAAGATCATCGGCCAGCATACGAACCTGTATGTGCAGGGCTACTTCGTGTATGACTCCAAGAAATCGGGGTCCTCCACCATTTCCCACCTGCGCTTCGGTCCCCGTCCGATCAAATCCACATACCTGATCACCAAGGCAAACTTCCTGGCCCTGCACCAGCCTTCCCTGCTGGATTTGTTCGACTTCCTGAAGAATGCCGCCAACGGCGCCACTTTCCTGATGAACAGCCCGCACCCGGCGGACAAGCTCTGGGACACGCTGCCCGCCCGCATGCAGCAGCAGATTCTGGACAAGAACATCAAGCTCTACACGATTGACGCTTTTGCCGTGGCCCGCAAAACGGGCATGGGCGGCCGCATCAATATGATTATGCAGACCTGCTTCTTCAAGCTGGCCAGCGTGATTCCCGCGGATGAAGCCATCGGCTACATCAAGAAGGCCATTGCCAAAACCTACGCCAAGAAGGGCCAGGAAGTGGTGGACAAAAACATCGCCGCCGTGGACGCCACGCTGGAAAACCTGCACCAGGTGGACACAACCGGAAAAACTGTAAACGGACACGCCATTCCGCCCGCCATGTCCCCGGACGCTCCGGACTACGTACAAAACGTCCTTGGCAAGATGATGTGCGGTGAAGGCGACAGCATCCCGGTCAGCCAAATGCCCGTGGACGGCACATTCCCGAACGGAACGTCCCAGTACGAAAAACGCAATCTGGCCCTGGATCTGCCGGAATGGGATCCGACCCTCTGCATCCAGTGCGGCAAGTGTACCGCCGTCTGCCCGCACGCGGTTATCCGTAGCAAATTCTTCTCTCCTGATGCTCTTGCAAACGCTCCGGAAGGGTTTGAATGCCTGGATGCCAAGCATCCGGACTGGAAGGGAGAGAAATTCGTCATCCAGCTGATGACCCGCTATGTCATTATCCGCAGTTCCTGGATCTATGGCATCGGCAAAGACTTTTTGAATGAAGTACTCGAAGCAGCCGCGGACCCTCAGATATCCACTATGGAACTGCTAAATAACGACCGTGCGGTACCTACCTCCGCTGCGGAGCTTGCACGCGTGGTAAAATTCTTCATCGACAACGACCATTACGGTATCTATCACGCCGTATGCAGCGGCGGTTCCTGCACACGCCTGGAATTTGCGAAAGAGATCCTGCGTCTTGCCGGAAAAGAAGACCGGCTTACCGTCACAGTAAAAGACGGCACCCCGGAGAAATATTCCGTACTGGATAATATGATGCTGCGTCTCACCGGCATCGAAGAACCCAGTGGCTGGAGAGAGACACTTGCTTCCTACATGAAAGAAACCGGAGGACTGGAATAGTGGAAAAACACGAAAAAGAAAAGAAAAAACTCGGTCTGTCCACCAGAATTTTTATCGCCCTGTTAACCGGTGCGGTATGTGGTGTGCTGATCCATTATTATATGCCTCAGCACACCACATACCGCACCGGTTAACA
>OGMC01000236.1_pt1 | contig 18849 bp, 8 predicted proteins | sample 1573011 | NCBI WGS metagenome assembly OGMC01 (sample SAMEA2581888, study PRJEB24529) | metagenome | biome: Human gut stool | place: China | collected 2011
GCTGTACGCTGACATGGTCAAGCAGGGCTACCCGGAGGACCGCACCGCCGGTCTGCTGGTCATCGCCGGCGGTCTGGGCCCGGTCATTCCCCCGTCCATCATCATGGTGCTGTACTGCACCCTGACCGGTGCGTCCGTCACCAACATGTTCAGCCAGGGCATGGTCATCGGCATCCTGATCATGATCGTCCTGATCCTGGAAGCCCTGTACTATGCTCACAAGGAAAAGTGGCCCAAGGCTGAGACCAAGCATACCGCCGGTGAGATCGGCAAGATCTTCCTGGAGGCTGTGCCTGCTCTGCTGACCCCCGTCATCATCCTGGGCGGCATCTACTCCGGCCTGCTGACCGCTACCGAGTCCGCTGCTATCGCTGTTATCTACTCTCTGCTCGTTTCCGTGTTCGTCTATAAGGGTCTGGACTGGAAGGGCGTGTGGCACGCTCTGGACGAGTGCGTCAACACCCTGTCCATCGTGCTGATCCTGATCGCTACCTCTGCAGTGTTCGGCAACTGCCTGACCATGCTGCATGTGCCTGATCTGGCAGCAACCGCCATCACCGACCTCACCGATAACCCCTACATCATTGCACTGCTCATCGACCTGATCCTGCTGGTGCTGGGCATGATCATGGATATGGCTCCCATCATCCTGATCGCTACCCCCATCCTGCTGCCCATCGCCACCTCCATCGGCATCGATCCCATCCAGTTCGGTATCATCGTGGTTCTGAACTGCGGCATCGGTCTGCTGACTCCTCCCGTTGGCTCCGTTCTGTTCATCGGCTCTGCCGTTGCAAAGCGTCCCATGGAGAAGGTAGTCAAGGCGACCCTGCCGTTCTACCTGTGCATGTTCATTGCACTGCTGCTGCTGACCTACATCCCCGACATCAGCCTTGCTATCCCCAAGCTGCTGGGCGGCTATGTAAGTCCCATTGCAAACCCGCTGGGCCCTGTGTTCATCCACTAAGCGCAGCATAAGGGAAACCCCTTGCATCTTTAAGACCGGAGCCTGTCAGCCCTTTGGGCTGCGGGCCCCGGTCTTTTTTGCGTGTGCACCAAAATGCGGACAGCTTGCACGGCGGGGAACACTATGATACAATAAAATGTATAGAAGTTTGGAAGGGGAGAGAACACTATGGAGCAAAAACGCCTGTGTCCCTTCTGCATGGGGGAACTGCCGCCTGCGGCGACCGTCTGCCCCCATTGCGGGAAGATCTTAGAGGGATGCAACCCGGCGGGCTGCCTGCCGGTGGGCACGGTGCTGGCCGGGCGCTACACCGTGGGCGAGATGCGCAGTCTGGACGGCGAGGGCGTGCTGTACAGCGGCGTGGAGAATCTGGGTGCTTTCCGGGTGACCATCAAAGAGTACCTGCCCGTCACCCTTTCTGCGGAGCGGGGTGCGGACTGCGTCCTGCGCCCCAAGCAGGGGAGCGAGGTACTGTTCAAGACCACCCGCATGGACTTTGCAGATCTGTACCGCGCCATCCAGCGCATTACCCCCGCCAGCGGTCTGGAGGCCGTGCTGGACGTGGTGGAGGCCAACAACACCGTGTATGCGGTGCTGGAAAACTTAGGCGGCACCCCGCTGGAGCAATGGCTGGAAAACCGTTCCGCTCCGGTGCAGGCAGAGGAGGCCTGCGCCATGCTGCGCCCGGTGTTTGAGGGCGTGGCGGCCATGCACAAGGCAGGGCTGGTGCACCGCGGCATCTGCCCGGAGAATATCCGGGTAATGTCGGATGGCCGCTGTCGTCTGGCCGGGTACGCCACCGTGGGTCTGCGCACCGCAGGCAGCGGTCTGCACGAGCAGCTGTACGAGGGTTACTCCGCGCCGGAGCAGTATACTACCGCCGAGTTTGAGGGGCGCTACACCGACGAATACAGCCTTGCCGCCGTCTTTTACCGCATGGTGTGCGGGCAGGCACCCATGCCCGCTGCCCAGCGTGTGGTGTCGGACTCTAACCCCCGGGCACGCACCGTAGAGCCTGCCGTACCGGCCTATGTTTCCGATGTATTGCAGCTGGGGCTGCGGCTCAAGGTCATGGAGCGCATCCAGACCGTGCCGCAGCTGTATCAGGCGCTTTCTTCCAAGGAATATACCGCCGAGCTGACCCGCACCATGAAGCCGGAGACCCCGATGCATCCGGCGCGGACAGAGCAGAGCGGGCAGGGCAGGGAACACCTGCTCAGTTTGAAAGGGCTGCTGGCGGGCATTCTGATCCTGCTTTCCGTTCTGATCTTGCTCACCCTGTGGGGCATCGTGAGCAGCAAGGAGGAACAAACTCCCTCTTCGGAGCCGAGCTCGGAAGCTGCCAGCAGCGAGGAAATGAAGCCCCAGAACCTTGTGCCCAACTTTGTGGGCATCGACTACGAACAAATCAAGAATAACCGCGAGTACACCAGTATGTACCTGTTCCGGGCGGTGCTGGAGTACAGCGATACCGTGCCTTCCGGGCAGATCATCCGGCAGGAGCCGGAGGCCGGCGAGGTGATGGAGAACGGCGAGGTGATCCAGATCGTGGTCAGTCAGGGCCCGGAGAAGGTGGAGATGCCCAAGATCGTCGGTGCATCGCAGGATAAGGCTATTGAGATCCTGAGCAGCCGGGGGCTTGTGGCCAGCTGCTTTATGGTGGTGAATGATGGCTCCTACGCTACGGGCTGTGTGGTCTCTGCCAGCGAGGAAGAGGGCGCCATGGTCACGGTGGGCACGGTGATCACTGTGTATATCGCCGCAGACCCCAGTGTGCAGATCACTGCCACCCCGGAGGAGCCTGCCGCTACCGAGCCTACCACCCCGGAAACGCCCCCGGAGGGCAGTACAGAGCCGGAATACGATACCAATTAAACAGCATACAATAAAAGCAGAAGCGGGAGCCTTGAACGGGCTCCCGCTTCTGCTTGTTTAGGATAGGAAAGAGAATGGCAAATTAAAGGTTCGAGTAGCCCATTAGGCAGCGGTCCACCTCGGCGGCGCAATCGCGGCCCTCGCGCAGACCCCACACCACAAGGCTCTGGCCGCGGCGCATATCGCCGCAGACGAACACCTTGTCCACGTTGGTCTTAAAGCTGTGGTCGGCTACATTGCCCCGGGCGGTCAGCTCCACCCCAAAGGCATCGGCTGTGTAGTTTTCGCAGCCGGTAAAGCCTGCGGCGATAAACGCCAGCTGGCAGTCGTAGGTAAATTCCTTGCCGGTGGGCACCATGCTGGTGCGGCCGGTCTCGGGGTCGCGCTCCGGCTTCAGGCAGCTGATGACGGCACCGGTCAGGTTACCGGCCTCGTCCTTCAAAAACTCCTTGACGGTGGTCTGGTACACGCGCGGGTCCTTGCCGAACTTGGCAATGCACTCGGTCTGGCCGTAGTCCACCTTCAGCACCCGGGGCCACTCCGGCCACGGGTTTGCGGCGGTGCGCTCGACAGGGGGCTGCGGCATCATTTCCAGTGCCATCAGGTCGGTGCAGCCCTGCCGCAGAGCAGTGCCCTGACAGTCGTTGCCGGTGTCGCCGCCGCCGATGACCAGCACATTTTTGCCGGCTGCGTTGATGGCCTTGCCGTCTGCAAAACCCGAGTCCAGCAGGCTCTTGGTCACGCTGGTCAGGTAGTCCACCGCAAAGTGCACGCCCTTGGCGTCCCGGCCGGGCACGTTCAGGTCGCGGGGCTTTTTTGCGCCGCAGCACAGCACTACGGCATCAAAATCTGCCAGCAGCTGCTCGGCGGGCACGGCACCGCCCACATCCATGCCGGTGCGGAACACAACACCTTCGGCCTGCATCAGCTTGACCCGGCGCTCGATGACTGCCTTGTCCAGCTTCATGTTGGGGATGCCGTACATCAAAAGGCCTCCCACGCGGTCGGCGCGTTCAAACACCGTAACGGCGTGGCCGCGCTTATTCAGGTACTCGGCCACTGAAAGCCCCGCAGGGCCGCTGCCCACCACGGCAACGCTCTTGCCGGTGCGGGTCGGCGGCGGGGTGGCGGTCAGCCAGTTTTTGGCGTAGGCCGTCTCGATGATGGCGTGCTCGTTTTCGCGCACGGTGACGCTGCTGCCGGTCACATCCCCGCAGGTGCAGGCGGCCTCACACAGGGCGGGGCACACCCGGCTGGTAAACTCCGGAAAGCGGTTGGTGGCCATCAGGCGGTGGAGCGCCAGTTCCCACTTGCCGTGGTACACCAGATCGTTCCACTCCGGGATGAGATTGTTCAGCGGACAGCCGGAGGCCATGCCGCCGATCATCATGCCTGCCTGACAGAAGGGCACGCCGCAGTCCATGCAGCGGGCGGCCTGCGTCTGCTGCTGCTCCCGCGAGAGCCAGATGTGGAACTCGTTAAAATTTTCAAGGCGCTCCAGCGGCGCAACGTCCGTGCTGGTCTTGCGCGCATAATCCATAAATCCTGTTGTCTTACCCATGCTGCTGCCCCTCCTTACTTATGCTTCTGCACTGCATAAAATGCTTCGATCTGTGCCTGCTCGCCGTCCAGACCACGCTCCTCCACCGAGGCGATGACCCGCAGCATGCGGTCGTAATCGTAAGGCAGCACCTTTTTGAATTTGGGCAGGAACGCACTGAAATTGTCCAGAATTTCCTTGCCGCGCGGAGAGCCGGTGGCCTCCACATGGGCGCGGATCAGCTCCTTCAGGGTGGCAACATCGTACTTGTGCTCCACCGGCTCAAGGCTGACGGTCTCCTTGTTCACCCGCTGGTAGAAGTCCCAGTTTTCGTCCAGCACATAGGCAATGCCGCCGGTCATACCGGCTGCAAAGTTTTTGCCGGTCTGTCCCAGCACCACCACGGTGCCGCCGGTCATGTACTCGCAGCCGTGGTCGCCCACGCCCTCTACAACGGCGGTCGCGCCGCTGTTGCGCACGCAGAAGCGCTCGCCGGCCACGCCGGAGATGAACGCCTTGCCGCTGGTAGCGCCGTACAGCGCCACGTTGCCGGTGATGATGTTCTCCTCGGGCTTGAAGTCGATGCCCTGCGGCGGGCGCACGATGATCTTGCCGCCGGAAAGGCCCTTGCCCATGTAGTCGTTGCAGTCGCCCACCAGCTCCAGCGTCAGGCCATTGGGGATAAAGGCACCAAAGCTCTGGCCGCCTGCACCGGTGCAGTGCACGGTGTACACATCGTCCGGCAGGTCGTTGCCGTATTTGCGGGTGATCTCGCTGCCAAAGATGGCACCAAAGGCGCGATCCACGTTGGAAACATTCAGGCTGACGCTCTGGGGAGCCTTGCTGCCCAGCTTGAACTTCTTCATCAGCACCTTCATGTCCAGCGTGTTTTCCAGATGGAAGTCGTAGCTGTCCTCCTTGATGAAGTGGACGTTACTGTTTGCAATGGCGGGGTTGTGCAGAATGCAATCCAGATCCAGCTTTGCGGCGCGGCTGCCCGGGGCAGCGGGCTTGACCCGCAGCAGGTCGGTGCGGCCCACCAGCTCGTCCACGGTGCGCACGCCTAGCTTTGCCATGTACTCTCGCAGCTCCTCTGCCACAAAGGTGAGGTAGTTGATGATGTACTCCGGCTTGCCCTTGAAGTTCTTGCGCAGCTCGGGGTTCTGGGTGCAGATGCCCATGGGGCAGGTGTCCAGATTGCACACACGCATCATCACGCAGCCCTCTGCCATCAGCAGGGTAGTGCCGAAGCCGAACTCCTCGGCGCCCAGCATGCAGCTGATGGCTACATCCCGGCCGGACAGCAGCTTGGAGTCGCTCTCAATGCGCACACGGGTGCGCAGACCGTTCAGGATCAGGGTCTGGTGGGTCTCGGCGATGCCCAGCTCCCAAGGCAGACCTGCGTGCTTGATGGAGGTGCGGGGTGCAGCACCGGTGCCGCCGTCATAGCCGGACACCAGAATGACCTGTGCGCCGCCCTTGGCAACACCGGCGGCAATGGTGCCGACACCGGCCTCGCTGACCAGCTTGACGTTGATGTTGGCGCTGCGGTTGGCGTTTTTCAGATCGTAGATCAGCTCTGCCAGATCCTCGATGGAGTAGATATCGTGGTGGGGCGGGGGAGAGATGAGGCCCACACCGGTGGTGCTGTGGCGGGTCTTGGCGATCCACGGGTACACCTTGGCACCGGGCAGGTTGCCGCCCTCGCCGGGCTTTGCGCCCTGTGCCAGCTTGATCTGGATCTCCTCGGCGCTGACCAGATACTTGCTGGTCACGCCAAAGCGGGCAGAGGCCACCTGCTTGATCTTGGAATTGCTCTCGCTGTGGTAGCGTTCCTCAGGCTCGCCGCCCTCACCGGTATTGCTGCGGCCGCCCAGACGGTTCAGGGCAATGGCAATGGTCTCGTGCGCCTCGCTGCTCAGTGCGCCGTAGCTCATGGCAGCGCCCTTGAACCGCTTGACGATGCTGGAGACCGGCTCTACTTCTTCCAGCGGGATGCCGCCGTCTGCGGCGTAGTTGAAGTCCAGCAGACTGCGCAGATGCACGCCCTCGGCACCCATGTTGTCCACCGTCTGGGTGAACTGCTTGAAGGTGGCGTAATCGCCGGTGCGGCAGGCTTTCTGGAACAGGTGGATGGTCTGGGGGTTGAACAGGTGCTCTTCCTTGCCGCTGCGGAACTTGTGGGCACCGCTGTCGGCAAGCTCCATGTTGATATCCAGCCCCAGCGGGTCAAAGGCAGCGTTATGCAGCGCCTCCACATCGGCCTGAATGTCTGCCATGCTGATGCCGCCCACGCGGCTCACCGTGCCGGTGAAGTATTTGTCGATGACCTCCTTCGAGATGCCCACAGCCTCGAAGATCTGGCTGCTCTGGTAGCTCTGGATGGTGGAAATGCCCATCTTGGAGGCGATCTTCACGATGCCGTTGAGGATGGCGTTGTTGTAGTCCTCCACGGCGGCATAGTAATCCTTGTCCAGCAGGCCCTGATCAATGAGCTGGCCGATGGTCTCGTGGGCCAGATAGGGGTTGACGGCGCAGGCACCGTAGCCCAGCAGGGTGGCAAAGTGGTGCACCTCGTGCGGCTCGGCGCTTTCCAGAATGAGGGCCAGTGCGGTGCTCTTCTTGGTGCGGATGAGGTACTGCGAGACGGCCGACACGGCCAGCAGGCTGGGGATGGAGACATGGTATTCGTCGATGTCCCGGTCGGACAGGATGATGATGTTTGCACCCTCCTTGTAGGCGCGATCCACTTCCAGAAATACCCGGTCGATGGCCTTTTCCAGACTGGTGTTCTTGTAGTAGTTGATGGACACCGTAGCCACCTTGAAGCCCGGCACGTTCATGTACTTGATCTTCAACAGGTCGGTGTTGGTCAGGATGGGGTTGTGCACCTTGAGCACCTTGCAGTTCTCCGGCTTATCCTCCAGCAGATTGCCGTGGGCACCGATGTAAACGCTGGTGGAGGTGACCACCTTTTCCCGGATGGCGTCAATGGGCGGGTTCGTCACCTGTGCGAACCGCTGCTTGAAGTAGTTGAACAGCGGGGGATGCTGGCTGCTGAGCACGGCCAGCGGGGTGTCGGTACCCATGGCACCGGAGGGCTCTGCGCCCGCCCGCGCCATGGCAAGGATCATGGTGTTCACGTCCTCGTACTTGTAGCCGAACACCTTCTGCAGCCGGGTCAGCTGCTCGCCGGTGTAGCTTTCCACCTTCACGTTGGGGATCTTCAGCCCGCTCAGCTGCACCAGATTGCGGTCGATCCACTCGCCGTAGGGCTCGCGGCTGGCGTAAAGCTCCTTCAGCTTTTCATCGTCCACCACCTCGCCCTTGACGGTATCCACCAGCAGCATCTTGCCGGGACGCAGGCGCTCCTTGACCAGAATATTCTCCGGGTCGCATTCCAGCACACCCACCTCAGAGGACAGGATCATGCGGCCGTCCTTGGTGATGTAGTAGCGGCTGGGGCGTAGACCGTTGCGGTCCAGTACTGCGCCCATCACATCGCCGTCCGAGAACAGGATGGCGGCGGGGCCGTCCCACGGCTCCAGCATGGTGGCGTAGTACTGGTAGAAATCCCGCTTTTTCTGGCTGATGTTCTTGTTGTTCTCCCACGGCTCGGGGATGGTGATCATCACAGCCAGCGGCAGATCCATACCGTTCATCACCATAAACTCCAGAGTGTTATCCAGCATGGCGGAGTCCGAACCGGAGGTGTTGATGATGGGCAGGATCTTGTTCATATCGTCCTGCAGAATGGGGCTGGAGATGCTCTCCTCACGCGCCAGCATGGCGTCGGTGTTGCCCTTGATGGTGTTGATCTCGCCGTTGTGCAGGATAAAGCGGTTGGGGTGTGCACGCATCCAGCTGGGGTTGGTGTTGGTGGAGAAGCGGCTGTGCACCATGCCGATAGCGGATTCATAATCCTCGTCCTGCAGGTCGGTATAGAACAGGCGCAGGTCGTGCACAAGGAACATGCCCTTGTACACGATGGTGCGGCTGGACAGGCTGGGCACATAGGTGCCGTTGCTGGCCTGCTCGAACACGCGGCGCACAATGTACAGCTTGCGGTCAAAATCGATGCCCTTGCTCACCTTGGCGGGCTTTTTGATGAAGCACTGCCAGATGGCGGGCATGCAGTCCCGCGCCTTCTGCCCCACGGCATCGGGGTCTACGGGCACTTCGCGCCATGCCAGAAACTCCAGCCCCTCCTTGCGGGTGACCACCTCGAACAGCTTCATGGCCTGTGCCCGCAGGTGCTCGTTCTGGGGGAAGAAGAACATACCCACGCCGTACTCCCGCTCGTTGCCCAGCCGGATGTTCAGCTCCTCGGCCACCTTGGAGAAGAACTTGTGGCTGATCTGCAGCAGGATGCCCACGCCGTCGCCGGTCTTGCCCTCGGCGTCCTTACCGGCGCGGTGCTCCAGCCGCTCTACGATGGACAGTGCATCGTCCACCGTCTGGTGGCTTTTACGTCCCTTGATGTCCACCACAGCGCCGATGCCGCAGGCATCGTGCTCGAACTGTGGGTCGTACAGACCAAGGGTGGTTTTCTGCTCTGTAAAGTTTTCCATAGTCTTTCCCATCCTTTTTACTTGTTTACCGGGGGCTGCGGCACCCTCTGCAGCTTTTTATCCCCTGCAAAAAGAAAAAAGCGCCCCGCAAGGGCATAGGATGCCCCTGCGGAACGCCTTTGTTCCGATACCTGATATTATACAGATTCCTGAAAAATCTTCAAGTGACAGCTGCACCAAATATGCTACACACATTGCGCCGCTTCTTGTGCGAAACGCCGCGAGCCCCCGCAGCTGTGCGCGGTATACAAGCAAAACCGCCGCACCCGGCGTTGTGCACGCGGGTACGGCGGTTTGGAGGAATTTGCCCTGAGTGATGCGGAACACTCAGGACTCAGGAATGCTTTGATTTGCGGGTTTGTTGCAAAATAACCAAACGAAACCTCACCCGCCCAGAATGGCCTGCAGGTCGGCTTCCGGGGTGGCAATGGGCTTGAGGCCGTACCGTTCCTGCAGGGTGCGCACCACCCCCGGCGAGAGGAACGGGGGCAGGGTAGGCCCCAGCCGGATGTTCCGGATGCCCAGCGCCAGCAGCGCGATGAGGATGCACACGGCCTTCTGCTCAAACCAGCACAGCACCAGCGAGAGGGGCAGGTCGTTGACGCCGCAGCCAAAGGCGTCGGCCAGCGCCAATGCGATGCGGATGGCGCTGTAGGCGTCATTGCACTGGCCCACGTCCAGGATGCGGGGCAGGCCGGTGCCCGGCACGGTGCCAAGGGGCAGGTCGTTCAGGCGGAACTTGCCGCAGGCCAGGGTCAGCAGGATGGTGTCGGGCGGGGTAAGGCGGGCAAACTCGGTGTAGTAGCGGCGGCTGGGCCGGGTGCCGTCGCAGCCGCCCACCAGAAAGAAGTGCCGCAGCTTACCGTCCCGCACCGCCTGCACGATCTCGTCCGCGTGCTGCAGCACGGCGGTGCGGGCAAAACCGGTGGTCACCGTGGAGCCGCCGTTCAGGCCGGGCAGCAGGGTGTCCTGCGCGTAGCCGCCCAGCTCCAGCGCCTTTTCGATCACCGGGGAAAAGTCGCGCCCTTCGTCGATGTGGGGCACGCCGGGGTAAGCCACCACCGAGGTGGTGAACACCCGGTCGGCGTAGCTGGCGCGCAGGGGCATGATGCAGTTGGTGGTGAACAGGATGGGCGCGGGGATGTCCTCGAACTCCCGCTGCTGGTTCTGCCATGCGGTGCCAAAGTTGCCCTTGAGGTGGGGGTAGCGGCGCTTCAGCTCCGGGTAGCCGTGGGCGGGCAGCATCTCCGAGTGGGTGTAGACGTTGACGCCCCGGCCTGCAGTCTGTTCCAGCAGCTGCTGTGCGTCGTAGAGGTCGTGGCCGGAAATCACGATGAACGGCCCCTTTTCAATGGTCAGGGGCACCTGCACCGGTTCCGGATCGCCAAACGCGCCGGTGTTGGCCGCGTCCAGCAGCTCCATGCAGCGGTAGCTGGCTTCTCCTGTGGCCTGCACCAGCTGCCACAGGGCGTCGGTGGTCTGGCCGGGGTCGCCCACGGCCTGCAGGGCGGTACAGAAGAACCGGTCCAGCTCCGGGTCGATGCGGCCCAGCACCCGGGCGTGGTAGTTGTAGGCGGCCATGCCCCGCAGGCTGAACAGCACAAAGCATTTCAGGCTGCGCCGGTCGGCATCCGGTTCCCGCCAGAGGGCCTGCATGTCGTAGTCCGGGCCGGTGCCGGGGCTGGCGTCGTGCACCCGGCGGGTCAGCGCGTCCACGGCGGCGGGGTCAAAGTTCACGTTGGTAATGGTGGTGAACAGCCCCTGCATCAGCAGCCGGGCCTGTTCCGGGGCCGGGCCGCGCCCCGCCGCGATGAGCTGCCCGGCAAACGCGATGAGCGCCCCGGTGAGCCGGTCCTGTGCGGCGGCTGTCTCGGCCGACTTGCCGCACACCCCCGCTGCGCCGGTGCAGGCGGTGCAGCCCGCCGCCTGCTCACACTGAAAACAAAACATCTGCTCGTCCATACAAAACTCCCTTTCTGCCATAAGATACTGCCAGTGTGGGCAGAGCGGGGCGGGGTTATACCAAAAAAGAGCCGCACCCCTGCGGGCGCGGCTCTTGGACGATGCAGTATGACTTAGTAGGTGATGCCCTGTGCCATCATGGCGGTAGCGACCTTCAGGAAGCCGGCGCAGTTTGCACCGACCATCAGGTTGCCCTCAGAACCGGCAGCCACAGAAGCATCGTAGGAAGCGTGGAAGATGCCCTCCATGATGCCCTTCAGCTTGGCATCCACTTCCTCAAAGCTCCAGCTCAGGCGCTCGGAGTTCTGGCTCATCTCCAGACCGGAGGTAGCCACGCCGCCTGCGTTGGAAGCCTTTGCGGGTCCGTACAGGATGCCGTTGGACAGGTAGACCTCGATAGCCTCCGGGGTGCTGGGCATGTTAGCGCCCTCGCACACCACGGTGCAGCCGCCCTTTACCAGAGCCTCGGCAGACTCCTTGTTGATCTCGTTCTGGGTAGCGCAGGGCAGGGCGATGTCGCAGGGGACAGTCCAAACCTTGCTGCAATCAGCCACATAGGTTACACCCTCGTGGGTCTCGGCGTACTCCTTGATACGGCCGCGGCGCACTTCCTTCAGATCCTTGACGTAAGCCAGATCGATGCCGTTGGGGTCGTAGACATAGCCGTTGGAGTCGGACATGGTGACCACCTTGGCACCCAGCTGGGTAGCCTTCTCGCAGGCGTAGATAGCCACGTTGCCGGAGCCGGAGATGACCACGGTCTTGCCCTTGAAGCTGTCGTTGCGCATGCACTTCAGCGCCTCAGCGGTGAAGTAGCACAGGCCGTAGCCGGTAGCCTCGGTACGGGCCAGAGAACCGCCGAAGGTCAGGCCCTTGCCGGTGAGCATACCGCCCTGGAAGCTGTTGGTCAGGCGCTTGTACTGACCGAACATATAGCCGACCTCGCGGCCGCCGACACCGATATCGCCGGCGGGGCAGTCCACGAACTGGCCGATGTGGCGGTACAGCTCGGTCATGAAGCTCTGGCAGAAGCGCATCACTTCCATGTCGCTCTTGCCGTGGGGGTCAAAGTCAGAGCCGCCCTTGCCGCCGCCCATGGGCAGGGTGGTCAGGCTGTTCTTGAAGGTCTGCTCGAAGCCCAGGAACTTCAGGATGCCCTGATTGACAGAGGGATGGAAGCGCAGGCCGCCCTTGTAGGGGCCGATGGCGCTGTTGAACTGCACGCGGTAGCCGCGGTTCACCTGCACCTTACCGGCATCGTCCACCCAAGGCACACGGAAGGTGATGATGCGCTCCGGCTCCACCAGGCGCTCGATCAGACCGGCCTTCTCGTACTCGGGGTGCTTTTCCACAACGGGCTGGATGCTCTCCAGCACCTCGCGCACAGCCTGCAGAAACTCGGGCTCGTTGGCGTTACGCTTTTCCAGACCCTCGTAAACACGCTTCAGATATTCATTCGTCAGCATAATAGAATACTCCTTTTCCCAATTACTCTATAAATTTGAAAAAGCGGAAATGCCCCTGCCCGCCGCACAGCGGGGATATCCTTGCAGATGCCGGGCGCTTCCGGTTCTCCATGCTTGCACGGCACGCCCGCAGTGGCGGGCAATGCTTACTTTACTATTATAAAGCTTTGCAATGGGTTTTACAATAGCAAAAAGCAGAATTTGTTTAAAAAAACAGATAAAAAGTCACAGCTGCTTCACAAAACGAAAATTAAAAGCCGGAATGTGCCGCGAACCTTGTTTTTTAAAGTGCGCTGCCGCCCCAAAGCCGTACGGAAAAGAATGTCTTTTGCGTGTCGGCGGGCGTATCTAAGCAAAAAGCCCTGTGTCGCAACGGGCACAGGGCGGGGTGCATTACTTCTTCAGCAGCTTTTCGCAGGCGTCTGCGGCACCTTCCAAAAATTCGCCGCCATAGGTCTCGATCATGCCGGCATCGGAAAGCTCTGCCAGTTTGGGGTCGATGGGGCACTTGGCCAGCACGGGCAGATGATGCTTTGCGGCCACCTCGTCCACATGGCTGTTGCCAAACACATTGATGTGCTTGCCGCAGTCCGGGCAGACGATGTAGCTCATGTTCTCCACAATGCCCAGCATGGGCACCTTCATCATCTCGGCCATGTTCACGGCCTTTGCCACGATCATGCTTACCAGCTCCTGCGGGCTTGCCACCACAACGATGCCATCCACCGGCAGGCTCTGGAACACGGTCAGGGGCACATCACCGGTGCCCGGGGGCATATCCACAAACAGGAAATCCACGTCCTTCCAGACCACATCGGTCCAGAACTGCTTGACGGCACCGGCAATGACCGGGCCGCGCCACACAACGGGGTCTTCCTCGTTCTCCACCAGCAGGTTGATGCTCATCACGTCGATGCCCATCCGGCTCTGGATGGGCCAGCAGCCCTTGTCGTCGGCCATGGCGCGGCCATGGATGCCGAACAGCTTCGGGATGGAAGGGCCGGTGATGTCGGCATCCAGAATGCCGCAGTGGTAGCCGCGGCGGGCCATGGCACAGGCCAGCAGGGCGCTGGTCATGCTCTTGCCCACGCCGCCCTTGCCGGAAACAACGCCGATGACCTTTTTCACACTGCTGTTAGGGTTGGGGGCATCGTGCTGCGGAGCGGCATCGCGGGAAGAACAGGCTGCACTGCAATTAGAGCAGTCATGGGTACATTCTTCGCTCATTCTCTTTGTCGCGCACGGCAGGGGCAGGACCCGGGCGGTGCGCTTCCTCCTTGCTCAAAATACAGGCGGGGGCTTGCGCCCTGCCTGACCACTGTTAACTATACCATAAAAAGTGCGCAGAAACAACCCATAGCGCCGCTCATGTTTTGCAAAGCCGCTGCATAGGCTGAACCGTGAACGCCCGTTCCGGGGCAGGGGGAGGTGCAGGGTGCGGCAGAGTTATTTTAAGAACGCGGCGCTGCTTACCGGCTCGGACGTGGTGCTGCGGCTGGCTGGCATGGGGCTGCGCATCTGGCTGGCCAACGCCTTGGGCGGGGCGGGGATGGGGCTGTATCAGCTGGTGCTGGCAGTGTACGGGCTGTTCGTCACGCTGGCCACGGCGGGCATCTCGGTGGCCGCTGCCCGGCTGCTGACCGAGGAGCTCAGCCGGGATAAAGCCGCTGCGCGCGGGATGCTGGTGCGGCTGGTGCTGGCAGGGCTTACGCTGGGCGGGCTTGCCATGGCCGCCCAGCTTGCCACCGCAGGCCTTGCGGCAAAATGGTGGCTGGGGGATGTCCGTGCCGCTGCCGCGCTGCGCACTTCGGCGCTGGGGCTGCCGTGGATGGCTGTTTCTGCGGTGCTGCGCGGCTTTTTTCTGGCGCGGCGGCGGGTGGAGCCCAACGTGCTCAGCCAGCTGGCAGAGCAGACGGTGCGCATTGCCGCGGTGGTGTGGGCGCTTTCCCGCACGCAGGGCTGGCCGGACGGCAGCCGCTGTGCACTGGTGCTGGCTGCCACCGCCTTGAGCGAGGCCGTATCCACCGCCCTGATGACACTGTTTTACCGGCGGGAGGCGGCACGCTGCTTCGGCAGCACAGCGCCGCGCCCGCCAAGGGAGGTGTCCCGGCGGCTGTGGGACATCCTGTGGCCGGTAGAGGGCGGCAGGGCGCTTTCCAGCGCGCTGCACACCGCCGAGAATATGCTGGTGCCCGCCTGCCTTGCGGTGTATCTGGCGGCTTCCGGCGGGCGCACCGCTGCACTAGAGCAGTACGGCACCTTAAAGGGCATGGCACTGCCGCTGCTCAATTTCCCCTTTGGGCTGCTGGGCAGTCTGGCTGTTTTGCTGATGCCGGAGATCACACAGGCGCATATAGAGGGGCAGACCGCCCGGCTGAACGCCCTGCTGGACCGGATGCTGCGGCTTACGGGATACTTCTCTATGCTGGCGGGCACGCTGTTCTGGGTGTGGGGCAGGCCGCTGGCACAGCTGCTCTACCACAGCCCGGAGGCCGGGTTCTATCTGGAGACCCTTGCCCCGGCCATGCCGCTGATGTATCTGGAAAGCATGGTGGACGGCGCCATGAAGGGCATCGGGGAGCAGAAGGCCGCTTTCCGGTACAGCGTGTGGGACGCGGTGCTGCGCATTGGCGGGGTGGCGGTGCTGCTGCCCCGGTACGGGATGCGGGGCTTTCTGACGGTGATCTTACTTTCCAGCTTTTACACCTGCGCAGCCAACACCGGGCGGTTGCTGCTTTCCAGCGGCACAGGGCACGCCTTCCGGCGGTGGCTGGGTGCGCCGCTGCTGGCGGCGGTTGCCGCCGGTGCGGCAGGGCGGGGTGTGCGCCGGGCGCTGACGGGCTTTCCGGCTCAAGGGTTGCCGGGGCAGCTGACAGTGCTGACAGTGGGCGGTACGGTGACGGCCATCGTGTTTTTGCTGGCGGCGCTGCCGCTGGGGCTTTGGGAGGAGCTGCGGGCGGTGCTGCGGCAGGCAAAGACCGGGAAAAAACAGGGGAAAGTGATAAAAACGTAAATTTTCTGGACACAGGCGGGGATTGTGAGTATAATACAAACGTGTAGTTGTATCCTTCCGGCATTGCCGGGGGAGAACACTGCCGAAAAAGCAGCGCAGGGCAAACCCTTGGCGCTGAGAGGGAAAAAGAGGATCGTAAGTGAAAGATAGAACCAAGAATACCCCGCAGGTGCTGCTGCGCCGTGCGCTGCTGGTGCTGCTGGATGCAGCCATTGTGGCATTCAGCTTTTATTTTGCCCTGCTGCTGCGGGCAGACGGTGCCGTGGAGGCCGGGTGGTGGCCGCACAACCGTGCCCTGCTGTACGAAAACCTGCCGTGGATCGTGGCGGTGTACATCGTCTGCTTTCTGGCAGGCGGGCTGTACTCGGTGCTGTGGAAGTACGCCGGCGAGCGGGATCTGATCCGCCTTGCCGGGATGATCGCCGTGCCCACCGCCGTGGTGTATGTGGTGAACCGCCGCTTTATCCACGGTGTGCTGTTCAATTCCGCCAACTGCATGGCCTCGGTGCTCATCTTTTTGTTCATCGGCGGCAGCCGCTTGGCTTGGCGGCTGTTTTTGAACCATCCGCTGGGTGAGCGGATGCGCAAAGTGCCCGCCAAGGACCCCAACCGCCCGGTGTTGATCGTGGGTGCGGGCGAAGCCGGTGCATGGGCCATCAATGTGTGCAAATCCAACAAGGAATACGGCCACGCCGTGGTGGCGGTGGACGATGACCCCACAAAGCTGAACCAGACCATCCACGGCGTGCCGGTCAAGGGCACGCTGGAGGATATCCCGGAGCTGTGCACGCGCTACGGCATCCACAGCATCATCATTGCCATCCCAACCTTAAAGGGCAGCAAGCTGAGCCACGTTATCGACCTGTGCGTCAGCACCCACTGCGCGGTGCAGCTGCTCAGTGACCCGCAGCTGGTGGGCAGCGGCGCACCCCAGCAGGAGGTGTTCCGCGAGCTGAACCCCGCCGACTTCCTCTCCCGCGAGGAGGTCACGCTGGATACCGACAAAATTTCCGGCTACCTCACCGGCAAAACGGTGCTGGTAACAGGCGGCGGCGGCTCCATCGGCAGCGAGCTGTGCCGTCAGGTCATGCGCTTCAAGCCCGGCAAGCTGCTCATCTTTGATATCTACGAAAACTGCGCCTACGAGCTGCAGATGGAACTGCAGCAGAAGTACGGCCGCGATATCCCGGTCACGGTGCTCATCGGCTCCATCCGGGATAAAAAACGTCTGGACGAGGTTTTTGATACCTACCACCCCACTGTGGTGTTCCATGCAGCGGCGCACAAGCACGTTCCGCTGATGGAGGTAAGCCCCGCCGAGGCCGTAAAGAACAATGTGCTGGGCACCAAAAACCTGCTGGTCAGTGCCAGCGAGCACGGGGTGGAGCGCTTTGTGCAGCTTTCCACCGATAAGGCCGTGAACCCCACCAGTGTCATGGGCTGCACCAAGCGCATCTGCGAGATGCTCATCCAGACCTTTGCGGGCAACACGGATATGAAGTGTGTGGCAGTGCGGTTCGGCAACGTGCTGGGCAGCCACGGCAGCGTTATCCCGCTGTTTGAAGCGCAGATCAAAAAGGGCGGGCCGGTCACCCTGACTGACCCCAACATCGTGCGCTACTTTATGACCATCCCGGAGGCAGCCCAGCTGGTGCTGCAGGCCGGTGCGCAGGCCGAGAGCGGCAACATCTATGTGCTGGATATGGGCGAGCCGGTGCGCATTATGGATCTTGCCAAGCAGCTCATCCGCTTTTACGGCTACGAGCCGGGCGTGAATATGGAGATCAAGATCGTGGGTCTGCGCCCCGGCGAGAAGCTCTACGAAGAGCTGATGATGGACGAGGAGCAGGACAAGATGCGCCGCACCCAGCACAACAAGATCTTTGTGGCAAGCCCCCGCACCATTGATCTGGCCGAGTTCTACGAGCAGCTGCAGGCGCTGGAAGCCGCTGCCGCCCACAACGACGAGGGCGTGGTGCGCCAGCTGGCGGCCATGATCCCCACCTTTACCCCCACCCGGGAGAACCTGAAACTTTAACAGTTGGAACTGCGGCACTGGGCCGCATGGGATAGATCGCAGGCCGGAATATGCCGGGCTGCGCAAAACGAGAGGGATGTTATTATGGAAAAGAAACCGTTTCTGACCGAGGCGATGGCACAGCAGATCATCGAGGATGTGCCCACGCCGTTCCACGTCTACGACGAGAAGGGCATCCGGGAGAATGTCCGCCGCATCAACAAGGCCTTCAGCTGGAACAAGGGCTTCAAGGAGTATTTTGCGGTCAAGGCACTGCCGAACCCTGTCATCCTGCAGATCCTCAAGGAGGAGGGCTGTGGTGTGGATTGCTCCTCCCTGACCGAGCTGATGCTCAGCGAGGCCTGCGGCTTTACCGGCCACGAGATCATGTTCTCCTCCAACCAGACCCCCGTGGAGGATATGCAGAAGGCCTACGAGTTGGGTGCTTATATCAATCTGGATGACGCCACCATGGTGGAGTTTCTGGAGCGGGTGGCCGGGGTGCCGCAGGAGATCTTCTGCCGCTATAACCCCGGCGGGACTTTCCAGCTGGGCGAGAGCGAAGAGGGTTTTCAGGTCATGGACAAGCCCGGCGATGCCAAGTACGGCATGACCGAGCAGCAGATGATCGACAGCTACAAAAAGCTGATGCAGAAGGGCGCAAAGCAGTTCGGCATCCATGCTTTCTTGGCCTCCAACACCATCTCGGACGCCTACTACCCGGAGCTGGCAGGCATCCTGTTCCAGCTGGCTGTCCGGGTGCAGCAGGCTACCGGTGCGCACATCAGCTACATTAACCTGTCCGGCGGTGTGGGCATCCCGTACCGCCCGGAGCAGACCGAGAACGACATCATGGCCATTGGCGAGGGTGTACGCAAAAAGTTTGAGGAGATCCTTGTGCCTGCCGGTATGGGCGATGTGGCCATCTTCAGCGAGATGGGCCGCTTTACCACCGGCCCCTACGGCGCACTGGTGGCAACTGCCATCCATGAAAAGCACATCTATAAGGAATACATCGGTGTAGATGCGTGTGCAGCAAACCTGATGCGTCCGGCAATTTATGGGGCATATCATCACATTACGGTTCTTGGAAAAGAAAATGCACCATGCGATCACGTGTATGATGTGACAGGAAGTCTTTGCGAGAACTGCGATAAGTTCGCGGTTGACCGGAAACTGCCAGAGATCGACATGGGAGATTATCTTGTGATCCACGATACCGGAGCACATGGATTTGCAATGGGTTACAATTATAATGGTAAGCTGAAATCATCAGAGCTTCTGCTGAAAGAGGATGGCAGAGTACAGCTTAACCGCCGGGCAGAAGAACCAAAAGATTATTTTGCAACCTTTGATTGTTTCCCGATTTATAAAAACCTTGGATTTTAATGATCAGAAGACTGAAATCTCAGAATTGCTATGATTGTTATGATTTTCA
>OGMC01000256.1_pt1 | contig 17633 bp, 13 predicted proteins | sample 1573011 | NCBI WGS metagenome assembly OGMC01 (sample SAMEA2581888, study PRJEB24529) | metagenome | biome: Human gut stool | place: China | collected 2011
AATTTTTCTCGTAGGTTTCCTGATCAATATCTGCAATTGCAAGTGCTTCTTCCAATGAAAAACCTTCTATTGCTTAACTGGCCGGCCAAGCTGTTCTGTCTGGTGCTGGCCGTGATTATCTGGTCTTTCATCAATCACTGGGTGACTACGAATGACGGCGTGTCCACCCGCGGGCAGCTTGAGGAGATTAGAAGATCCCATCCCTGAATATTTACCGTTATGAGGAATTTCATTGTTACCGGTACCGATACGGAAGTCGGGAAAACTTATGTGAGCTGCCTGATCGTCAAATCTTTAAGAGAGGCGGGCATTAATGCCGCCGGGTTCAAGCCCGTGGCCTGCGGAGACAGGCAGGATGCCCGCCTTCTGCGTGAAGCCGGGCCAAAGGGGCTGACGCTGAATGAACTGAATCCCGTTTTTTTGAGGAATGCCACATGTCCCTATGTAGCCGCACGGCTGGAGAATACGCAGGTGGATGAAGAGGTTATCCGGAACGCTTATGACGCGCTGTCCGCCGCACATGAATGCGTGCTGGTGGAAGGGGTGGGGGGCTGGGAAGTCCCCATTGGCCCCGGACGGAATTTCAGCGACATGGCTGCGGATGTCGAGCTGCCCGTTCTTCAGGTGATAGGCAACAAGCTGGGGGCCATCAACCATGCCCTGCTGACGCTGAATGCGATCAAGAGACGCGGCTTGGAATGCCTGGGCATTGTGTTTAATAATGTGAAAGAGGAATGGGATACTGCCTGCGTGACGAACAGGAGCATGGTAGAGGAGTTTTCCGATGCGCCCATTCTCGGCGAACTGATTCATGGGCAGGATTACATGGATATGGAACCCCTGCTGAAACGTTTGCTCTGACAGGGCGGGGGTAGCGAATGAGAGGGATAGCGGTGAAGGCGCCTGTCCCTTATTGCCGGGTTTGCGGAGTGAAACAGCGATGTGAAGGAACAATCATGTCGTGTTGGGGCGGATGGGGAGAACGCTACGGTTTCCCAGGCGTGGAAGCCCTGTTTTTGCGGAACGGCATCCGTTGCGGGAAATTTCTTTGTATGGAGTATGATTCCTGTCCAGATGTCTGCTGACAGGGCGTCCCTTCCCGTCATTATTCTTTTTCAAAGACGGAGAGAATGGCTTGATGGACATCCTCAGCGGCATGAATTTTCGGCAGGGAGGCCGGGCCGATGAACACGGGCTGCTGGTTTGCAGGCACCCGGTCTCTGCCATGGGAGCCTTTCACCTGGTCTCCGTTGAGGGGGATAACTTTCATCAGGGCGCGGAAACCCAGCTTTTTTTTCAGCAGAAAGGCGGCGGCATGGAACATGGGGAAGGCAAGGCCCGGATCAAAGAACATTTCCGCGGGGTCATAGCCGGGTTTGCGGTGGATGTCCACGCAGCGGGCGAAGTCCGGCGCCTTGGTGTCATCCAGCCAGTAATAGTAGGTGAACCATGCGTTCGGGGCCGCAACGGCGGTGAATTCCGGCAGGCGTTCCAGAGCCGCGGAAGAAAGGCCGGAGAAGTCCGTTTCCCTGATTTCTTCCACTCCGGGGGTAGCGGAGAGCAGCGCTTTCACTTCTTCTTTTACGGAAGGATCATTGATGTAAATATGGGCAGTCTGGTGATCCGCCACGGCAAAGGCGCGGGAGGCGCCGCAGTCCAGCATTTCCGTACCCATTTCCGGTTTGATGGTGATCCAGCCCCGTTCCCGGAAGATGCGGTTGAGGGCAATGCTGCGGGATACGTCGGAAATGCCGTATTCACTGAGGACGACGGGGGTGACGCCTTCCCGTTCCAGAAAGTCAATCAAGTCGCAGAGAAGATCGTCCATAGCCTCCGCCGCATGGGCCGCCTGAGTTGAGGATGGACCGAATTTCTGAAGGTCATAGTCCAGATAGGGCAGATAGATGAGGCTGAGGTCAGGGCGGTGTTTCCGTTCTATCCACCGGGCGGAGTCCGCTATCCATTGGGAGGACCGGATCCCTGCCATGGGGCCCCAGAAGGTGGGGAAGGGGAATTCTCCCAGGTCCTTTTTAATGGTTTCCCGGAGTTCCATGGGTTGGGTGTAAATGTCGAAGATTTTGCGGCCGTCCGCCGGGTACATGGGGCGCGGCGTGATGGTCCAGTCCGCCGTGGAATACATATTGTACCACCAGAAAAGTTTGGCGCAGGTGAAGCCGGAGCCGTACCGTTCACGCAGTTTCTCCCAGAGGCGCGGGCCCTGCACCAGCTTGTTGGACTGCTTCCAGAATTGGATTTCACACATGTTCCGGTTGTACCATCCGTTGCCGGGAATGGCGTGCTCCCGCGGGGAAAGCCCTGTCACGTAGGTGCTCTGGGCGGAGCAGGTGAGGGCCGGAAAGGCCGGAGGGAAGGAGGAAACGCTCCGCTCCCCCGCCCAGGCGGAGAACCGCGGCATGTGTTCCATCATCTGGAGGGAAAGGGCCACCACGTCAATGACGGCCACACGGGTGCGAGGGTGTTTCATGGGAGGGATATTAGCTGTTTGGAAGGGGAATTCCATCTTTCCATTTGAAAAAGATGACGGCATCCGTCATGATTCCCCGCATGGAACGTCAGGATAAACGACTTGTGGACCAGTTGCGTCCGATCAGCTTTGAAACGGGTATTGCCCCGAATGCCACGGCTTCCGTGCTGGTGACTTTCGGACGCACCAAGGTGATTTGCGCCGTTACGATTGAGGATGTGCCCGCTGGATGAAGGTTCAGCGTGTGGAGGGAGGATGGCTGACGGCGGAGTATTCCATGCTTCCCTATTCCACGCTTGACCGTAAACGCCGGGATATTACGGCGGGGAAACTGGACGGACGTTCCAGCGAGATCCAGCGTCTGATCGGCCGTTCTCTGAGGGCGGCCGTGGATCTGGGCAAGATTGGCCAGCGCACGATTTGGGTGGACTGCGACGTCTTACAGGCTGATGGCGGTACCCGCACCGCTTCCATTACCGGGGCTTCCGTAGCTCTGGCCATTGCCGTAAACAAGCTTGTCGCGGAAGGAAAACTGGCGGAGTCTCCCATGAAGAGGCTGGTTTCCGCCGTATCCGTGGGAATACTGGGGGGAGAGGCTCTGCTGGATCTCTGCTATGTGGAGGACAAGGATGCGGAAGTGGACATGAATCTGGTGATGACCGACCAAGGAGAGTTTGTGGAGGTGCAGGGTTCCGGTGAAGAGGCCGTGTTCACGGCTGACCAGATGAACCGGATGCTGGAATTAGGCCGCAAGGGGCTGGAAGAGATTGCAGAACTCCAGCGGCAGGGGATTGCCGAGGAGGACAGGCCGGACTCCGGAGCTTTGGAAGGGTTGAGTTCCTTTTTCGGCAGCGGCAGGTAGGAATTTCCCCTGTGGCCCGGGGGTTCCCCGGGCCTTTTGCAAGGGGGGCGGAGGCGGAGTTTTCACGCCCTTGCAGGGCCAAGATTTTTATGAGAATATGCTTGTCCTGACTGGGAAATCGCGTTAATAGTAGAAACGAACATAGATAACCACGTACGGTTTTCTTAAACTGTAAACATTCCATCATATCCAACAATGAAAGTATCTTTTGCAACACGCCAGTTACGCAGGGGGTTTACCCTGATTGAACTTTTGGTTGTCATTGCCATTATCGCCCTGCTGGCTTCCGTGGCATATGGTCCTATTCTGAATCAGATCAACAAAGGCGACCAGATGCAGGCCCTGACCAACATGAAGAACGTGGGTGTGGCGATGAACGAGTTCAAGGCCAACAGCAAACTGGGCAATTTCCCCGATGACATCACTGCCGATCGCGTTGTGGCCCAGCATAATTACATGAGCGGCCTGGGCGCGCTTCAGGGCGATACTTCCAATGACTATTTCCGCCAGCTTCTGGGTAATGAGTCTGTTTCCGAAAGCAACTTCTACGCCAAGGTTCAGACTCCTTCCGGCGGTTCCACCGTTACTCCCAACGGCGAAATTTACGACGGACAGGCCCTGACTCCCGGTGAAGTGGGCATTTCCTATGTCATGCGCAAGGGCGACAATAACAAGAAGGTAGGTATTGGAAGTTCCGTAGGGGAATATCCCCTGATGGTCACTTCCGTACTTCCCGGTGAAGACGGCAGCACCGTTGTGGCCGGCAATGCCGTGCGTTTCGACCCGGAAAGCTTCCGCGGCAAGGTTCTGATTTTCACGACTGCCCAGAGCGCCAAGACTCTGGAACTGGACGACAACGACAACCTTCAGGATACCTTCATTCCCAAGAGAAGGGGCAAGGACATCAGCGACCAGTTCCTGATCCTCACGCCTGATTTCAGCGGCCAGGAGTAAATTCGCCGCCGACATGATTTGCACAGGGCGCATCCAAAAGGATGCGCCCTTTTTCATACCTGATTTTTGAAAAGGAAAGCTTCTGTTTTGCGGAAATCCCTCGCTGAGTTGACCGGGTCTTCCCGTTGTTTGCTTAAAATAGATTTTACGATGTAAGGAAAAGCGCCAGGTTTTCCGACGGCAGGGAGAAGATTGTTCGTACAAACAGGAAATGGAACAGAAGCCTTCCGGAGATGATATCGTGGCTGATTTCAGTCGGTAGGCGTTTTTCCCGGGGTTCTGCCGTTGGTGTGACCAACCATAAATCACGGTAAGGGTGAATCCTTAAATCATCGTAAGGGTCAGGAGGGGGGAAAGAGAAAGGGTCAAGTGTCCCACATGGGACACTATTTTTTTTCCGGCTCGCGGGTGGAGAAACGCATGAGTTCCGCTTCAAAGCGAAGCGGAATGTCCCCGGTGGGGCCGTTGCGGTTTTTAGCCAGGTGGAGATTAGCTTGTCCGGCCAGTTGTTGCCGCTGGTCCTCGTCCTCGGCGTAGTAGTCGGAACGGTAAAGAAGGCCTATCATGTCCGCGTCCTGCTCGATGGAGCCAGATTCCCGCAAATCGGACATGCGGGGAATCCCGGCTTCTTTCCCGGCTCGCGTCTCCGGTCCGCGGTTCAGCTGGGCCAGCACGACGACGGGAACCTTGAGTTCCTTCGCCAGGGATTTCAGGCCCGCGGATATTTCCGCCACTTCCCGTTCCCGGCTGTTGGCCGCCTGTCTGGACGTGGAACGCATCAGTTGCAGATAATCCACGCCGATGACGGCCAGCCCTCCCTGGTCCCTCATGACGCGGCGGGCTTTGGCCCGTAGCTCGGTGATGGCCGCGGTATCGTCAATGACCAGCTGGGACGCCCCCACGTCCTCCACGGCTCGCTTGAAATGCTGCATCTCTAATTGGGTGAGAGTGCCTCGCCGGACAATCTCCCCGCGGCGGACGCCGGAACGGGCGAAAAGAAGACGCTCCACAATCTGGACGGCGGGCATTTCGCAGGAAAAAAGAAGGGTCGGCTTCTTCTCATTGAGCGCGACATGCTCCATGATATTAAGCAAAAAAGACGTTTTCCCCATAGATGGGCGGGCCGCAATCACGAACATGTCCCCCGGCTTGAGGCCGTTACTCTTCTTGTCCAGCTGGTCAAAACCCGTGGAAAGTCCCTGAATGCGCCCCTTGCTGGCGATGAACTTTTCAAAGTTGGTGACGGCGTCCCGGACGAGGGAAGCCAGACTTTGGCCGTCCGCGCGGCTCCTGGACCGCTCCCGTATCTGGAAAATATGAGTTTCCACGGCGTCCAGGAGGGCCGCTACGTCCTCCGGGTTGTCAAAGGCCTGCGTAGTGGACTGGTTGGCGATGTCAATGATGGACCGCAAGAGGGACTTGTCGCGCAGGGTACGGAGATAATGCTCAAAATACGCTCCGGTGGTGGTAAAGGTGTAGATTTCCGCCAGCCCGGCGTTGCCTCCTACGGCGTCCAGCTGGTTACCGTCCGCAAGGGCCTGCGTCACGGAAATAATATCCAGCGGCAAATTGGCGTTGTACCGGGCGAGGAACAACCGCCACAGCAACTGGTGCGCCGGGATATGGAAAAAATCCTCCGTCACGCCGAACGCGACGGCCTGGGACATGTAGGTCGTCGGGTCCATTGCCAGCAGGGCCAGAGCGCCCTTTTCCGGGCCGGGGGCCTGGGGAATCTCCCGGCAGGCAGGAAGGAAGAAGAATCGCGGAAAGAAGTCATTGCTTAGTGTCGGCGGAGGGTTAGCGGGAGGTCCGCGGAAGATTGGCGGAAAGGGAATGCTTGTTATTTCTCGAATGAGAAATTGCCTCCATAATGCGTGCGCAGGCGTCCCGGATAGAAATGCCCTCCCGTTCGGCCAGCGGACCGTAAAAAGCCATCTGGCCGCAATGAACCGCGTCGGCAACATTCTCGCTCCACCCCACCGCGCACACGCCGCCGCGCGCCAGGCGGGCGATTTCCTCCAGATCGCGCGGATCACACGTCCGAACGCCAATCAGACGCCGCCCGCCCCGGAACTCCAGCACGTCAACGCCGCTCGCCCCGTACAGGTATAACAGAATTTTTGAAATGGTTTCATCTTCCGGATATTCCTGACGGGCGTTTTCCGGCCATTCCCGCCGGGCAAGCAGTTCCAGCGCGGCCTTGATGGCTGGGCGCGTCAGCCAGTAGCAGCAGCCGGCCCAGGCAAGCGGCACGCTGCACTGCATTCCCCCCGCTACTTTCCCGCGGTCTTTCAGGGACCGTATAATCTCCGCCGGGTCCATCAGCAACGTATCCGCGTCAATCTTGATAACCGGATCATCCCCCGGTATGTCCAGCATGCACCCCAGCATGCCGCGCACGCATTCCAGGCCGTTCAAATTCCCCCGGCGCGCAAAATAGGTGATTTTGTAGGATATATCGTTTCCCGCGGGGACTTGTGCCGGAAATAAAGGCTTCGCGGCATCATCAAATAAATAAAACTGGGCGGCCCGGTCAATGCTTCGTATCTGTTCCAGACACAGCCCCAGGCATTGGTGATCTTCTCGATAGCAAAATATGGCGTAGTTCATTGTTGTTTAGTTGATGGGTGAATATATTTGGGATGTTGTAATCCATTGCCCCTGCTGGATATAGATTTGTCCGTTTTCGTCCCGGTGCAGGCGTAAGGCGTGGTCAGTGTCGCAGGCCAACGCTGTCCAGGAATCGCTGATCATGGCTCCGTCCCCGCCGCCGGTCGTGTTGGACGTATCGACCTCAAGATCAAGCTGTCCATTCCGGTCATACAAGGCAATAGTCGTGCCGTCCGGCAGGGTGTGAGGATCCTTGACATAATCAAGCACAACATACTTCCCATTTTTCCGCAGTGGGGCGCGAAAGCTCAATTCTTCCGCGGCGTTCCCAGGAGTGACCACAAGGGACAATCCCCCCGCCGTGGCATTGGACAATCCCACGGACGCCCCTCCACCCAATTCATGAACCGCAGTATCTACCGTTAAATCAAGTTCCCCTTTCAATCCCTCAGGAGAGACGGACAACTTTACAGGCCATTTCCCCGGCTTGGGAGAATCTGCCTCCGTTGAATCAATCCTGATCTGTAAAAACTGCGTATCAATGTCATTCCCGTTCTGATCCTTGTCCTTTTTCCATTCCAGGCCATCCCCAGGTTCCACTTTTTGGGCGGACAAAGACAGTTTTCCTTCTTCATCCTTAATGTTGACCGAGCCGTCAGAAGAACATAACAGTTTCAGCTTGTAAGGTTCTCCCTTGTTTTCGCCTTGCCCTCCCTGATCCCCTCCATTATCGCCTCCCTGATTTCCTTCGGAGTTCCCGCCGTCTTCCTTTTCTTCGTAAATCAAAGAGCATTGTCCGCTGGATGGCTCTTTCGCGTCCTCAATCAGAGCTGCGATCATCTGCTCCCTTTCATTTTCCGTCTCTATAATCTCTATCCCCTTACCGGCTTTCAACCTCAATTCATCAGGGGCAACCCCGCAATAAACCGCTCCCAGGGCATACTGTTTTACCGACACCAGACACGGCAAATTACCATCCTCCTGCAAGGGTTCTTCAAGCTTCTCCACCTTCGCCAAAAGGAAGCAATAAGTGAATTCCTCTTCGGCTTCATCATCATCCGGTTCCGCTACATACTGGAGCGGCTTGGAAGAGCCTTTCGTCTCCTTCAGTTCGGCACTTTTAATGACGCCGTCGCCTGTGCATTTCACTTCCAGCCAGATTTCCCCCTCTTCTTTAGGAGCCACCTCCCAGGAACCTTCGCCGCGTTGCGCCAGTTGCCCGGCTATATAAATATCGCCCTTCTTCACATAGGCTTTTTCCGGGGAGCCTTGAGCATCCGTACTAACAACCACTCTCCACCCCTCGCTAAAGGATGCTGCGGCGTAGGTAATGCATCCGGTCAAAAACGGGGTGTAGGTGATGTCGTCCGCGCTGGACCCGGAGGATTGAGCGGCGGACACGAACTCGCCCAGCGTCAGCCTGGCGGAGCGTCCGCCGGGCGGGGTTTCCTCCGTTGAAATGCGGGCCGCCGTGATGCAGTCGTGGCTGTTGTCGCCCCACACCAGGTCCAGAAACACTTTTTTCCCGGCCTCCGCCTCAAGGGCGGGATAAGGGACAGAATCCATCTTGTCGGCTCCCATTTTGGGGACGATGACCCGCGCCCCGCCCGCGTGGACTTCCAGCACGCGGCCTGGGTTGAAATAGGCTTTCCAGGTCCCCCCCGTCTTGACCAGGGAGCGGAGGGAAAAACCGCCCTTATCCGCCGCATACCGTCCGCCCGTCCAGCGGCTGGCCGCCGGGACGGAAGGAAGCATCGTCTGAAAATCGGATGACCTGTTGAGCGCGTCCTGGATGGCCTCAACGCTGTTATTCCAGTTTTCGGCGGTTAAGACCGCCCCCTTGCTTTTTTTGGGGAGGTTGTACATGCTCTTATTTATAAATTTCCTGGTCCCACTCCCCGCCAATATAGGTAACTTGCGTGACGGTTCGGCCATTGCGGCGCGTCAGGCCGCCTCCGGCGCAAAGCCAGACTTGCCCGTCCGGCAAGCTGGGCAATCCGGCACGGCTGCCAATCTTGCCGGAATCGGAAATATCCACCTTGCCGGGGCTAGTCAGGCGGCATTGGGTATAGGCCGCCTTGTAATGGGTCTGACCCCGAAGAATTTTAGAAAGCAGGGATGGCGGCACTTTGCCGTTGAGCTTGTCCGTCAGGGAAACGCCCTGTTCGTCCACCTGTTCCGCCTCATTCTGCCAGACGGCCAGTCGGTCGCGATGGAAGTCCGTCAGTTCCGTCCCTCCCCGGAGCAGGCGCCGTTCCAGTTCCTCCATGACGGCGGCGTAACCGTCCCGTTCCAGCAGGAAGCGCCATTCTTTCCACTCCATGCTTTCCGGGCATCCCGGCGTGATGAGGGGCCGGAGAGGGGAGTGGGTGAGCAGGCCGACGACAAAGGGGTCTCCCGGCATCAGCAGCCAGCGGAAGAAGTACAGCAGGTTTTTCCCCAGCGGAGAGTCCACGCCTACCGGAACGTCGTCACACACTTCTGCGGGGATGCCGTGATCCGTCAGCCATCCCTTGATGACAAGAGCCTGGTTCTTCGTACTGACCAGTATCGCTGTTTCCAGGCCGCGGCGCAGGGCTCCTGTACGCTCCAGAATATCAGCCGCCGCCTGGCATACCAGGTCATTGGCAGAGACGTTTTCCGTCTTGGGCGCCTGCCAGATTTGGGAGGCGCCGGGGCGGCCTTCCAGATGGGGGGCGCACCGGTGCTCCGGATATTCCCCCCATTGTTCCAGGGCGGCGGGTTCGCACCCGGGCGCTGTCCGGGCATAGTCGCAAATATCGTTGACCAGATCCAGCACAGGCTGGACGGAGCGGTAGGAAGTGGACATGCCGCGTTGTTCCAGTTGAAGCTGTGAAGAAACGGAGCGGAACAGCTCCGGGTCTCCGCCGCGCCATTGGTACACGCTCTGCTTGATGTCCCCCACTACGAAAATGCTGCCTTCATTTCCGGCCTTGGATTCCGCCAGATCATCCAGGAAAGGCTTGATGACGCGCCATTGGGGCTGGGACGTATCCTGGAATTCATCCAGCATCCAATGGTCGTAACGGCAGTACATGCGGTATTGCAGATCCCGTTTAAGTTCCGGCGTAATGGTGCCCCCTCCCAGCATGCGCGTAACGTCGTGGAACAGGAACCTCCCCCTGTTGCGGACCAGGGAGGAGTATTTGCCCTCAAACAGGAGCATCAGTCCGTGCGTGGCGCGTGTGCGGCGCAGCGTGTGCAGGGCTTCCATGCGCAGCCAGCTTTGGATGAGTTTTTCCAGAGCAGGCGTCCAGAAATCCCGGAATTTTTCCCGCGCCTCTTCCACGGTAATGGTCCAGGGGGAACCTCCCTCTGTGCGGAAGCGAACGCGGCCCAGCCTGGCGTATTGGGAAAATCCGTTCAGGAAGCGCAGGAACAGTTCTTTGTTTTTTACGCCGTTTTTCCCTTCCGGCGCAGGAGTTTGCTGAACCTGGAAAACCAGGGAATGCAGTACGGAGTCAAATTGTTCCAGGGGAACGGGAGGCGCCAGCTCCTCCAGTGTGAAGCCCAGTGTGACGGGGTTTCCCCACATCCCGGCATCCGGCACATCCAGAAAAAGTTCGTGATAGGTGTCCAGGCGGCGCATCATGGAATTCTCCGCGTCCGCGGCTTCCGCGTCAGAATCTGCCCCGGAAAGGAAAGCGTCCTCAAAGTCCTTCCTTCGCTCCCTGTTTACGGAGCATTCCCGGTACAGGGAGAGCAGGGCTTCACGGCGCGCCAGTTTCTCCGCCGTGGAGTCAATCATGCTGAAGCCGCTGACTCCCAGTTCAAAGGCGCTGGCGGAGGCAATCTGGGCAAACAGGCTGTCAATGGTGCAGAGGTTGAGCCGCGCCAAATTCTGCACCAGAATGTGCAGTAAATGGAGGAAGCGTTCCCGGTGCAGGTTTTCCTCCTTCCATGCCTCCGGAGCGCCGGGCCAGAGGCCGGGCTCCCCATCCGTTCCCTTGATGACCGCCCATAGCCGTTCTTTCAGCCGCGCCGCGCCTGCTTCGTCCGCGGCCCCTGCGGCCAGGTCTGTCAGAATGCGGTCCTTGAACTCTCCCGCCGCTTTGCGGGTGAATGTAATGGCGATGAGGCGTTCGGGGTGGTTGCCGCCGTTCAGCGCCAGCAATCCCAGGAAACGCAGGGAGAGCTGGTAGGTTTTTCCCGTTCCGGCGGAAGCGGAGATCAACATGTTGGTCAGGGGCGGCATCTTAGAAAGGCAGGTGGGGGGTGAGGCGGAGGCCCAAAAGATCCTGCAGGCTTTCCCTCCGGGAAGTCATCAGGTCCTTGAATACGTCATAAGAGGGCGGTGGCCAGCCCAGTTCTTCCGCGGTGATGAGCCCGCGGCCTTCATAAAGAAGCTTCATCAGTTCCACCGCCCAGGAACGGGCGCTGTCCAGCGCGCATTCCTCATATCCGGGCATGGTGTCGTGGAGGGTGTCCCAGGCGGAGATTCCGATATCCATGGGATTGGCGGGAAGGTTGTAATAGGCCGCTGAGGGAGCGCCGCCGTAGGTTTCCGAGGCCCACAGCACATAAACGGGAAGCTGCAGGTCTTTCCAGCGCGCGTGCGCCAGCTTCCCGTTTTTCCGTCGTTTGGTGTAGGGATGCAGGGCCGGGGAAAGCAGGGACAGGGCGTCCGGCCGTCCGAGCGGTTCCAGATGCTTTTTTTCACAGGAGGAGGCCGCTCCCGTTTTGTAGTCAATGACCCGTATGCGCCCGTCCGCATGGCGGTCAATGCGGTCAATGCGGAATTTCATGGGGAATCCGCCCAGTATCCAGTTTTCTACCTGGTGCTCAAAGGCAATGCAGGACCATCCTTCCTGAAGGGCCTGCAAATGCTGAACGGCGTAAACGGAAAGCCTCTGTTCCATGGAGCGTTTTTGCAGCAGCAGGGGCATGAGGGGGGAGGGGCCGTATTGTTTCCGGAAGGTTTGTTCCAGTATTTCCGTGATGACGGCCTGAAGGGAAGCTGCGTTCATGCCGTCTTTCAGGACGGCGTGTTCCCGGCAGAAGCATTCCAGCACGTCGTGCAGCATGGTGCCCAGTTCATTGGCGGCCATATCCTCTTTGTCCGGCAGGAATTCTTCCTCATTCATGTGCAGAGCCTCCTGCGTCCAGAAACGCATGGGGCAGGACAGGAACCTTTTGAGGACGGAGGGGGAGAAGGGCTTCCCTCTTTCCTTCCACGGGTTTTTGTAGCCGGGCGCCATCGCGCCGATGTCCGCAGCGGTCTTCCAGCCTTCCGCGGGTTGAAGATGCCAGTTCCCGCGCTGGTAGGGCAAGGGCGCGGGCGCATCGCTGATTTCCTGGAAAAGCAGTTCTACGCGGCGCGGCAGCTCCGCCTCCGGGCAGCGCATGAGCAGGGAGGATGGGGTCAGAGGATCATTCCTGCGGCTGGTCCGGGAGAGAAGGATGGTGAGGCTGCCTTCCCGTTCGCGGGAATGGAGCAGGGCGGTCAGCAGAAAACTGTCCCGGGCTTTCTTCCGGTTAAAGGAATCAATGCCCAGGGTTTCCCGCAGTTCCTCCGGCATGAACTGGTCGGAAACGCCTCCTTCCGGTACGGTCCCTTCGTTTAGTCCCGTTAGAATGAGGTCTTTTTCCGGGCGGAAGTGAACTTCCATCCAGCCCAGGGAATCCAGCGCCGCATGAGCTTTTCTCCTGTTTCTGACGCGCAGCGGCTGGAGGCATTTCATCAGGAGCAGGAGAGCCGTCTCCGGGCTGGAAAACGCGGTGGAGCGCTGTTGCAGACGCATGAGCCCGGAAAGGCAGGAATGTAACATTTCCATGGCTTCCGTCTCCGGGCCATAGATGGTTGCCAGGGCCGGGAACCATTCCATCAGCCGTTCTCCCAGCATTCCCGGTTCCGCCATCCGGTTCCGCCATTCCAGAATGGCTTGGATGGAAGGAAAGGCGCCGGGATAAGCCTCTTTCAGCCTGGAAAGCAAGTATTCTTCCGTTTCCGGAAGGAATTTCTGCTGGATTTTGTCCAGCGCGGCGCAGCAACTCTGCTGGTCTTTTATTCCCAGGGAGGCGCAGAGCAGGGAGGAGCGCGCCAGGGAATAGACGGGGCGCGCCGTCCCTTTTTCCTCCAGTGCCCGCCGAAGGTTGCGGAGCAGATCCATGACGCCGCTTCCGGCAAAAGGCTTCCCTTCCGGATTGTGGAGACCCCAGCCGTATTGGCGCAGGGCTGCGTCCAGGGCGACGTTCATGTCAGAATCGCAAACGCCCAGGGCGATGTCCGGAGTTCCTCCTTCCGCTGTGCGGGCAACGATGCGGCACGTTTCTTCAGCAAGCCGCTCCGGATTGGCCGCAATTTTGATTTGACCGTCGCGGATTTTGATGGGGCGCCGGGACCACTCTTCCGGCAGAGGGCATCCCCAGGAATCAAAGGAGGCGGCTTCTTCTTCCGGCGCGTGTATCCATATCTGGACGGGTACGCCATTGTTTTCCGCATGCCGGAGGGCATGGCGCAGGGGGGACGGAACCTCCGCTACGCAGGCCAGAATAATGTTTCCTCCTGTTTCCCTAAGCGAGTTCAACAGCCGGGGCGGGGCTTCCGCCTTCATGGCGGTCCTGTCTTCAAGCTTCCAGCTTTCCAGTTGTTGCGTGCATTGTTCTTTCAGCCTTTCCATGTCCGTCCAGCGTTCGTCTCTGCCCGCACAGGCATGGTGGGCCATGATGCAGGAGACGCCCTGGTTCGCCATGGCGTGCCTCAGGTTTTGCAGGCTGCCGGCCATTTCCAGCATGCTGGAAAAATCCTCCGGCATGGGGCGGGGAAACAGGCGGGGGTAAAGGCGGTGGGGAGAGTCCCCCAGAGCCAGGAGCCACCCGGCCAGTTCTTCCGGAGCGGACGCCGTTTCTTCCTTTTCTTCCATCCGGAGGAACTGGTCTGCCGGAATGACCTGGGGAGCAAAGATTGCCTGTGTACGGGAAATGGAGGCGAGGAATTCCCTCAGCTGCCTCCCGGATTCCCGTGTGGGAACCAGCACCAGATGCCGGTGGAAGTCATTTCCCAGGGAAAGCAGGCGTTCCGCCACGGCCCGGCAGGCCGGTTTGTCCCAGGATAGAAAGAATCGGTTCATGGCAGGGAAGCAGGAATCCCCGGAAAGGGGAAAAGTTGAGGGCTACATGGGAATGCTATATCAGAATGGCTGAATTTCCCATCTATTTTTTCATGATTAACGGGGCGGCGCATAGCGGGCCGTGAGGTGAGCGGGCTTTGGCCGCATGTTGGCGGAGAAGGGAGGAACTTTTTTGCCTTTCTGGCAGGGGCGTGGCGGCGGAAATCCGGAGGAATGGCGTGTTTATTGTTCCTGGACGGCCCTTTTTCCCCCGGTTCCGGTGACCAGAAGCACGCCTGTAAAGACCAGCAGAACGGAGAGGACTTTCATCCATCCGAAGTGGTCCATGCCCCACATCACCGCCACGGATGAGGCGATTACCGGCTGGCAGTAATTGTACATGCTGACGGCGGTGGGTTTCAGCCGCTGCTGGGCGAAAGACAGGCAGATATAGCTGACAAAGGTAGCCAGAGCCACCACGTAGGCAATGCCCAGCCATGTTTGTGCGGGCAGAGCGGAATAATGGATGGAACCCACTTCCCGGAAGGTGAAGGGAAGGCAGGCGGCTGCGGCATAAGTAAACATCCATTTCAGCAGGGTGATGGGCGAGTATCTGCCAATCAGGTTCTTAAAGAAGACAAAGTAAACGGCTACGCTGCACTGGGAAGCCAGGCAGAGAATGTCCCCCAGCAGGTTGTTGTCTCCCGGGAGGGCCGCCGCACGCCCTCCGCTGCCGGAAACCAGCAGAATGGCTCCGATGGCACTGGCGCAGACCCCGATGATTTTTTTCCCCGTAATCATTTCCCGGAGGACGAAGGCTGCCAGAATCATGGTCAGTACCGGCGTAATGGTGGTGATGATGGCCGCATCCGCCGGGGAAGTGAACCCTACGCCTACCGTGAAGGCCATCTGGTTGAAAATGATGCCGAACAGGGAGGCATAAAACAGGGGCAGGCGGTGCTTTCTTTCTATAGGTTCCCCTGGCACGAAAGCGGAGGCCAGCCAGAACAGGATAGCCGCTCCCAGCAGGCGGAATGTGGCGAGAGAAGCGGAGCTTACTTCTCCCTGCTGCATGACCAGTTTACTGACGGGAGACATGAGGCCCCAGATGACGGCCGCCGCTCCCATCGCGATATGTCCTTTCAGCGTTTCTGACGGCATGGTGCGGCCCGCTACACGGCGGGTCGCACATTCTCCGCTTCCACAAGCGGATTGCAAGAGTTTTATGGGTGTTCCCGGCAAAGATAAAAAACGGAAAATGGTCTTTCTGTCCGTCAGATAATTCTGCGCCTGGAATGAATATGGGAGTCAACGCGGCAGGCATGGTTCCTGCTTCAGGCGATGCCGGGAACTGTTCCCGCTTTTTCCGGGGAGCCGGATGAAGAAGCGCCGATGAAGAGAGCGTTGTGGTTTAATTGCCAGAAGGCTGCGGATTCCCGGCGTGAAATCCCCTCCATATTGAGATAACGCGTGCGGAGCAGAGACAGGCTGGAGTGCCCCATGTCCATTTGCAGGGAGGCAAAATCCCTGAATTGCCTGGCGTGGTAGCTGGCGAAGGTGTGGCGGAGAAGGTCCGCCTGCCATGGCCTGCCGTTCAGGGCGGAGAAACGCGCCCTGACCTGTCGCCATTTTTGTTTCCAGTTGGCGGGGGTGACGGGCATGTCTGCGGGCCTCCTGACGCGTTTCAGGATGCTGGACAGCGCGGGCTGGAGGCTGACATGGCGCGCCCCGCCCGTTTTGGAGTGTTGCGGCGGGATGGAGATTACCTTGTCTTCCAGGCAGACGTGCTTCCAGCGGAGCCGCTCCACTTCCGCCGGGCGGATTCCCGCAAACAGCATGATGCCTGCCGCCGCCAGACATTCCCCGTGGTGCATGTCCCCGGCCAGGCGCAGCAGCAGGGAGCATGCCTGCACGGGCAGGGCGGCAATGCGGCGTTCCTTGATGACGGGGATATCCACCCCCGCCGTTGGGTTGCGTTCCGCCCAGCCGCGGCGTATGGCGTGGGAGCAGACCGCGCTGAGGGCCGCCCGGCCATTCAGAAAGCGGCGCGGCGTGCGGAAGCTGCCGTTAAGCCATTCCCGGCAACTGGCGGCATCCAGCCCGCGCACCTGCCGCCGGGCCAGATCCGGCCTGTCCCGGAGCAGTTTGCCCGTCAGAGTGCGCAGCCCTTTTAAGCTGACTGGGCGCAGGCGGTCTTTTTTACTCTCCAGCATATCCTGCGTCGCCTGGGCTACGCTGACGCTTTGTTCCATTTCTTCCAGGTTTTTTGCCCCCAGCAGGATAATGCGGCGCGCTCTTTTCAGAGCCCCCCTGCCTCCGCGCAGGCTTCCCGCGCCTGCATGCCCAGCATGAAAACTTCCGCCGGGCTGACCTTTCCGCCCGTCAGCAGGGCGCAAACCTGTTCCCATGGTTCCTGATGATGTTCCATACGGGATGAAATAATGGATGTTGGCGTAACATGTGCATCAAGCTCGAAATGTTGAAAATGAAAGGAAAAAAGAATGAGTGGAATGAACAATATTGCTGCTATTTTGTTGGATGGCTTCTGTATATAATTTATAATAAATGCATACGGAAATAAGGTAGCATGTTACGCCAACATACTCTGAACGGGTGTTGACTCCTCTTCAGATAGAACAGGCCGTTGCGGAAGCATGGGAAACGTGGAAGCATGCGGACGGAGATTCCCTGATTTTTGACTTTCTCCTGGCCTATGGGCTTCCCAAATCCAGCGTCAGCCGCCTGAAAAGCGGCGCTTTAAATGTGGCCGCCCGTCCGGGGGAACTGCTGTGGAAAAAAAAGCTTTTTTACAAAAGGGCGGAGCCGGGGCTGCTGATGAGCGCGGTTGACTCCTGCCGCCGGGATCCGGAGGTATTGAAGTACGCTCCCCGGTTCATCATCGTCTGTGATGGCGGCTCCTGGGCCGCGGCGGACATGAAAACGGGGGAAGCCCTGGAATTCCCCCTGAAGGAGCTGCCCCGGCATTATGACTTTTTTCTCCCCTGGGCGGGGCTGGAGAAGACGGTCATCACGCTGGAGAATCCGGCCGACGTTCGCGCCGCGGAGAAGATGGGGAAAATCTTTGACTCCCTGAAAAAAGATAACCCGGGGCTGGACAGCCACGCCATGAATGTGTTTATGGCGCGCCTGCTGTTCTGCTTTTTCGCGGAAGACAGCGGCATTTTTGAGGAAGAACGGCTTTTTACGGATTTCATTGAACGCGCTACGGCGCCGGATGGATCCGACCTGCGGGAACAGCTGGAACGGGCGTTTGCCGTCATGAATCTTCCGCCGGGCAGCCCGGAACGCGCCGCCGTCCCGGTTTCCGCGGCGCGTTTCCCTTACGTCAACGGCGGCCTGTTCCAGAGGGCGCACGCCGTGCCGCGCTTTTCCTCCCGTTCCCGGAAAGCGCTCATTGACGCGGGGAATCTGGATTGGTCAGACATCAATACGGATATTTTCGGCAACATGTTCCAGGCCTGCGTGGCGCCGGACAAACGCTCCTGCCTGGGGGAGCATTACACTTCCGTTCCCAACATCATGAAGGTGCTGCGCCCTTTGTTCCTGGAAGAGCTGGAAAACGCCGCCCGGCAGGCCCGGGGCCATGAAGCCCGGGCCAGGAAGTTTATTGAGAGGCTCAGCTACATCCGTT
>OGMC01000259.1_pt1 | contig 17533 bp, 18 predicted proteins | sample 1573011 | NCBI WGS metagenome assembly OGMC01 (sample SAMEA2581888, study PRJEB24529) | metagenome | biome: Human gut stool | place: China | collected 2011
TCTCACAAGGCGGTTTCGGCGGACGGCGGGCGCGTTGAATACACCGACGCGCACGGCAAAACGGGAACCGTAAGCGCGGATATCATAATAAATGCGTCGGGCAGAACCGCGTGCTCGGACGGCTTGGGCATTGAGAACATCGGGCTCGAAAGCCTCGGCACTGACAGTCGGATGAGAACTGCCGTTCTCGGCGTTTTTGCCGCGGGAGACGTAAACGGAAAGGCCATGTCCGCTCACGCCGCATACCGTGAGGCGGAAGCGGCGATAAACAATATTCTCGGGAAAGCGGACGAGGTAAACTATCTTGCGATACCGCAGGTCGTGTTCACTTTCTCCGAGGCAGCGTCCGTCGGCGATACGCTCGAGGGCGCGCTCGAAAAGGGCATTGACGCCGTGTGCGCCGAGGTGCCTCTGCGCGCGAGCGGCAGATATTTTGCGCAGGGCGGGCAGGACGGCTTTTGCAAAATAACAGCGGAAAAATCAAGCGGCAGGCTGCTCGGAGTTCACATAGCGGGCGGCGAGGCGTCGGAGCTTATCTGCGGCGCGGCGGCAATGATAGCAAAAAATATGACTGTAGAAGAAATTAGAAACACGGCGTTCCCCCACCCCACGGTGAGCGAGGCAATAAGAGAGGCCGTTTTTCAGATAAGGAGCAATTGCGATGTATGACAAGCAGTTCAAATTCAACGAGGACGGAGAGTTTAGGATTCTGCTCTTCGGCGACCCGCACGAGAAGGACGACTTCGACTCAAAGGAGGGCAAGGCGAAGCGTGCGGACACGCTGAAATTCCACGAAACCGCATTCAAAGCCCTGAAGCCCGATCTTGCGGTATACATGGGCGACATATGCTCTATACCGAGCGGCGATGCGGACATGGAGCCGGTTGTGCGGCAGCTGAAGGGGCTTGTCGCGCCCGCCGTCGAGCGCGGGATACCGTTTGCTACCGTCATGGGCAACCACGACCACGACGCGCAGCGCGAGGAGGAGCTGACGGAAATTCTCGTCAACACCGAATACTGCGTGACCCGCCGAGGCGACAAGAATATCACGGGATATTCGAACTATTATATACCCATCTGCGGCAAGAGCGGAAAGCCGGAATTCAACCTCTGGTTCATGGACTCGAACAACACTTTTTATGACACGGATATCTCCGCCTACGATATTATTCACAGGGATCAGATAGACTGGTACGAGCAAACCTCGGCAAAATTGCGCAAGGAAAACAAGGGCGCTCCCCTGCCCGCTCTGCTGTTTCAGCACATCCCGGTTCTCGAGGAATATGAACTGATGAGAAAGGCGAAGCCGTGGGAGATGTGGAAAGCCGTACGCGGCTACGGGCATCTCAGCAAGAACTGGTATGTTCTCAAGGACAAGGACAACGGCTATTTGGCGGAGGGACCCTGCCCGCCGGACGTCAACAGCGGACAGTTTGAGAGCTGGAAGAAGATGGGCGATGTCAAGGGCGCATTCTTCGGCCACGACCACATGAACAATATCGCGGGCGAGGTTGACGGGATATTGCTCGCACAGTGCAAAACCTCGGGCTTTTGGGCATACACAGACGGCGGCAGACCGTCCGTCAGGCTTGTGACCGTTCACGAGGACGGAAGCTTTGAGACGAGCGTACACTCTTTTAAGGATTTCGCGCTCGAATGCACCTGCTTAGGGCCTATTAAAAAGCGTATAACCGACCGCCAGAGCGTCAACGCCACAATAGCCGCATACGCGCTCGGCGTCGGAGCGATAACTGCGGCGGTGATGCTCGGAGCGGGAAAAGCCCGTCAGTCTTTCAAAAACAGGAGGAAATAAAATGGTAACACATATAGTATTTTGGGCGCTCAAGGACGAGGCCGAGGGACACGGCAAGAGAGAGAACGCAGAGCACATCAAAGAGCTGCTCGAAGCGCTCGTCGGCGTTGTTCCGGGGCTTATAAAGGCAGAGGTCGGAATAAACGAAAACGGCGGCAAATACGACGCTGCGCTCTTCTCGCAATTCGAGAGTTGGGACGCGCTGCACGCCTATGACAGCCACCCGGAGCACCTCAAGGTAAGAGCTTTCGTCAAGGCGGTTCGCCTCGAGCGCGAGAGCGTGGATTTTGAAAGCTGAGCTTTGATTTTAACATTTAAGAGCCGATGCCCGAATGATATAATCCCCTTAGAGTAGACACTTGAAAAAACAAAAAGTTTTCGAGACTACTTTAAGGGGTTATATCAAAAAGCCCGACTCTTTTTCTTTTGTGTGAACAAGCTGTTAATTTTGCTTTTTTTGAGAATTTTGTTGTCATATATAGCTTTGTATGCTACACTGAAAGTGCAGAGAGAAGCACAACGGCAGTTATATCCAAATCCCACTTCAGGCTCTTGAAAGCGAGGTTTTCTTATGGATATCAACGACAATAAATTGAAGAAATTTTATACCGTATCTGCCGCTATAGGATATATTCTTTGCGGTCTATACGCGTTCATATACTGTGCGTCCTACGGGCTCGTCCATCTGCACCTGCCGATTTCGTCGGAGGCGGTATTAAGCGGTGTGTTCGATGACTTTTTCTATTTCAGCGAAGCGACTGTTGGCGTTTTGTTAGTCTTCGGCATCGTATGCGTGGGGTCATATCTCGCGCTCCTGTTCATCGCGTTCGACAAAGGGCACCGCCCGCTGCCGTTCAGACTTTCAATCATAGCGTTTGCCGCGTTCGTCATGAGCTGCGCGGAATTCGGCAAGCCCGACACGGATTTGCGTATATTCTGCACCGTGCTGGCGACAATGTTCCTGCTCATAGGCGTTTATACCGCTGTGCTTTGCGTGCGCAATGTGAAGAGATTAACGAAATAAAAGGAGGGACTTCGATGAAAAAACTCGGAAAAGTTTTAACCGTGCTGCTGCCTGTCATCGCTCTGTTTTTGGAGTCGCTGCCGTACGGTGCGGTTCTGATTTTCAAGGATTTCCCTGACGGGACAATACGAACGACTTACTCATATTTCAGTCCGACCCCTTGGGGCTACGCAAACTTTCCGCCCGGGATAACAGCGCTTCTCACCTGCGTTTTGCTGATGGCCGCAATCCTGGCGGCGGCAAAGGACAGCCGCAAGGCTCTGCTTCGGGTTCTCGGCATCTCTCTGGCGGCGGCCGTTATTTCGTCCATGCAGCTGTTATATAATATAAATAATTTCTCCGTCACGGGCTGTCTGATAACAGTCACGCTCGCCGCCGAATGTGTTCTGTCGGGAGTGCTCGCAAGGAGAAAGTAAGAAAAAAATGAACAAAGAAAGAGTCGATATCGATTGTGTCGGCTCTTTCTTTTTATGTTAGAAACCGTTCGTACATGAGCAGATAAGGACACTTTTTGAACAGCACAGAATCTTTTTTATTCGTCAGATTGAAGTAAAATAAGTATATAAGTACAAAACTTTTTATATGTAATATAAAAAAGCAGTAAACATAAACAAATCCGGCAACTCACACCGGCTTAATATATCAGTCATAAACGGACATTAAAAAGAGCAAAGGAGGTCATTGGCATGGAAAACTATATGCTGCAGCGTCGTTATGTGGGCAACAACGAAACCGCCGCATATATTGCGCAGGACTTTGCCGATAGCTTTTCTATAGGCAAATATGGGAACAGGTTTATCTGGGATGTCGTAAAAATCGACTTTAAGATAAACGGAATCGTCACGCTTTTCACCGGCGCATGGGATGTTATAAACGATATGTTCATAAGCGCTATTGTTGACAGAACGCGAACGCGCTGGGGGAAATTCAGACCGTTCCTGATATGGATGAAGATACCGCTGACAATCTTCGGTATGTTTTATTGGTTCATGCCGCTGTTTTTCCCAAATACCGCCGCGACCTGTCTTCCGAAGCTCATCTATTTTTTCGCATTCAGTATAATAAACGAAACTGCCGGCACGTTCATAAGTATCTCCCAAGCAGGACTGCTCTCAACCATAACACCAAACCCCGAAGAGCGCGTCAGGCTCATTGCGCAGGCGAAATTTTTCTCGCGGTTCCTCGGCGAAAAAATGCCCGAGTGGGTCATGGGATTTCTGATAGACCTCATCAACGCTCAAAAAATCGGCACATCGTTAAAGAGCTTATTTATAGTAATGGGCAGCGCGACAAGCATTCTTTCGGCTGCGATGACCTTTTGGTTCTATATGGCGTCAAAGGAGCGTGTAACGCAATCTATAAAGCGCCCGAGCATTAAAAACGGCCTCAAAGCGATTATAAATAACAAACCGCTTTTGCTTATAACTCTGTCCGATTTTCTGTCCGGGTTCGGAATCTCGCAGAGCCGCTCCGACTATTATATAGACGTTCTCGGTCAGGCTTCGCTCCAAACTCTTGTCGGCATACCTGCATATCCGATACTCAACATCAGCTATGCCTTTGTCTCTCCCTTGCGCAAAAAGTTCACCTCCAAAAAACTTTGGATAGCTGAGGATATTTGGACTGATATGTGTTGGCTCATCGTTTTTGCAATAGGGTCGTTCGACAAAAACTTTATGAAACGCAAGGTCATGATTCCTGTCATGATGATAGAGGAGTTCGTTGAAATGTGGGTATACGGCGTGCGTCATGTTATACCGGATGAACTCTACAACGAAGCTATGGACTACTGTGAATGGAAAAACGGCTACAGAGTTGAGGCAATGACGGGAGCGGCGCGAGGCTTGATTTTAAAAATACAGAACATTCTCATGACATCTTTGAAGAGCTTTATTCTCGCAAAAATCGGATATGTTCAAGGCGTAAAAATCGGCACCCAGAGCGATTCGGCGAAATGGTGGCTGTTTGCTCTCGGAACCGGGATCCCGATAATAACGAGCGCATTCGGCATACTGCCGAAATTCTTATATCCCATCAACAAGAATTTGCGGGAAAGGATGTACGACGAGCTGTCCGTCCGCAGAAAGCTTGTTGCGAGCGAGATAACATCAGACGCTCAAATAAGCGAAGCAGAGACTAAAACAAGCTCAAAAAAATTAGACGGCATAACGGCATATTAAAACGCCGTCGGATTTTTATATTTTCTGTTTCTGCGTTCTGTATTTCTTCGGGGACGTACCGTAAGTCTTAAAAAACAGCCGATGAAAATAACTGACATTTTCATAGCCGACTCTTTGGGCGACTTCCGCTATTCCGAGAGACGTGTTTTTTAAAAATTCACAGGCCTTCATAAGACGTTTTTCTTGAACGAGCATAGTATATGTTTTCCCGGTAAGGCGTTTAATCTGCTTTGAAAGAGCATTGACATCATAATATGTCAAGACTCCGAGTTCAGTCAGGCTGCCGTCCGCATAATTTCTCTCGATATAATCAAGAACCGTAAATATGAAAGAATTGTTGCCGCCGTTGTAGCCTATATCGTCAACGTCGTCCATGAGATGAATGAACAGCAAGCCCATGGTGAGTTCATTTATTTTATCCGCATCCTGCGACTCATGCAGGAGATTCCAAACAAGATTCTCAACAAGATTCTGAACCGTACGCATATCGCAGGAGCAGAAATGAAGGAACGCCGCTTTCCCCGAATCGCCCATTAGACACTGAATAATAAATCTGTGCAAAAGCGTTTCCTTGTCGCCGAGCATAGCAAGTATCTGCTTAAAAAATGCCGGTCGAACAATGAAGTTTATCGCTATGTCACCCTCATCGGACGGCAAGTTTTTCTGATGGGAATTTTGGCTTAAAAACAGAAATTCGCCCTCTTTGAGTTCGATAGTCTCGCCGTTGACTATATGCCTGCTGTGGCCGCGGCACATATACACGATTTCTATATAATCATGCGTGTGCTCCGGAAAGCCCTCCGTACCGGTATCGACTCTGACCGTGATAAGCTGTCCGTCATCAAGAAACCTGCTGCTCTCAACGAGGATATGGTCGCTTCCGGTCGGGACGCACAGAGACAGCCTTGACGGACTCAAAGCCGTTGACAGAACAAGTTCGTTTATCAGCTCGGCATTCATTTTTATGCGCCTCCGTTCTCCGTACTTTATATCCGTGGTGCAGTCAAACAAGCTACAAAAAAATTTTACACTCGCAGCAGACCATTGTCAAGAAGAAGGCGCTGCAATCAGCCTTATAAAATACAGAGCCGACATCAAAAGATATCGGCTCTCTGTGTTATTTATCTTTGTTTTTTTTCGCACTGCGAGCAGCAGCCGGAGCATCCGGAGCAGCCCGAGCATCCGCCGCGCTTTTTCTGCCTGCGTATTGAAATAATCGCAAGCACAACGAGCAGAACTATAACGGCTATTATAACAAAATCAACGGGTTTCATGCTATCAGGCTCCCTATCTGATAAACGCCGAACGCGACGAGCCACGCGACAACGCACTGGAGAATGACTATGCCTATCGTTGCAAGGGTCGAGTTCATCTCGCGCTTTATGGTTGCAACTGCGGCGACGCAGGGCGTATAGAGCAGAGTGAACGCGAGGAAGCTCGCGGCGGTCAGCGGAGTAAACAGCGACGAGAGCGCGCCGCCCAGGCTCGATATGCTCGTATTGAGCAGGACGGACATCGTGGAGACGACCGCCTCCTTTGCGGTAAAGCCCGAGATAAGCGCGGTTGCGACGCGCCAATCCGCAAAGCCGAGGGGCTTGAATATCGGCGCTATAAAGCGGCCTATCGCGGCGAGCATACTGTCTGCGCTGTCCTCAACGGGGTTTATGCGCGTGTCGAAGCTCTGAAGGAACCATATGATAATCGTTGCGACAAATATGACTGTAAACGCGCGCTGGAGGAAGTCCTTTGCCTTTTCCCACAGCAGGAGCGCAACGCTCTTGGGCGACGGGATTCGGTAGTTCGGCAGCTCCATGACAAACGGCACGGGGTTGCCGCGGAAAGCGGTATTTTTGAGTATCAGCGCGAGCAGGACGCTGAGCACTATGCCCGAGAAATACAGGCATATCATAACGAGCGCACCGTTCCCCGGGAAAAATGCCGCCGCAAAGACCGAATATATCGGAATTTTCGCCGAGCAGCTCATATACGGGGTCAGCATTATCGTCATCTTGCGGTCGCGGTCGGACGAGACGGTGCGGGTCGCCATTATCGCGGGGACGGAGCAGCCGAAGCCGATGAGCATGGGGACGAAGCTGCGCCCCGACAGACCGATTTTCCTCAGCGGTCTGTCCATAACAAAGGCGATTCGCGCCATATAGCCCGTGTCCTCAAGTATGGACAGGAAGAAGAAAAGAGTCACGATTATCGGCAGGAACGACAGGACACTTCCGACGCCCGCAAAAATTCCGTCGATAATAAGGCTGTGTATAACCGGGTTTATCCCGTAGGCGGTCAGACCCGAGTCAACAAGTCCCGTGAGCTTGTCTATTCCGATGCTCAGCCAGTCGGAGAGGGCGGAGCCTATAACATTGAAGGTCAGCCAAAACACGAGACACATCACGCCTATGAACACGGGAATGGCGGTGTATTTGCCGGTCAGGACACGGTCGAGCTTCATGCTGCGGCGGTGCTCCTTGCTCTCGTGGCATTTGACGACCGAGCTCTCGACTACTTTTTCTATGAATTCGTAGCGCATTTCGGCGAGCGCGGCGTTTCTGTCAAGCCCGGTATCGTTCTCCATCTCGACTATGCAGTGGTCGAGCAGATCGCGCTCGTTGCTGTCCAGTTCGAGCTTGTCCGCCATATCGTCGCCGCCCTCAATGAGCTTTGTCGCGCAGAAGCGGCACGGCAGGTCAAGGCGCGAGGAGTGGTCTTCGATAAGATGCACTATAGCGTGGATGCAGCGGTGGACGGGCGATCCGTCCGAACAGAAGTCCCAGACCTTCGGCAGCGTCTTGCTTTTTGCGACCTGCAAAGCCTGATCAACAAGCTCGGACACGCCCTCGCCCTTTGCCGCGCTTATCGGCACGACGGGAATACCGAGCGCGTCGCTCATCTTCTTGACATTTATCGTGCCGCCGTTCGAGCGCACCTCGTCCATCATGTTGAGCGCGAGCACCATAGGCACGCGCAACTCAAGTAATTGCAGAGTCAGATAGAGGTTTCTCTCTATATTCGTGGCATCGACTATATTTATGATACCGTCGGGTTTTTGGTTGATTATAAAGTCGCGCGAAACTATTTCCTCCTGCGTATAAGGGCGCAGGGAGTATATTCCGGGCAGGTCGACAACGGAGCTGTCCTTTGCGCCTTTTATCGCGCCCATCTTCTGATCGACTGTGACGCCCGGAAAGTTTCCGACGTGCTGATTAGAGCCTGTCAGTGCGTTAAAGAGAGTTGTCTTTCCGCAGTTTTGATTACCTACGAGAGCAAATATCATTTTGCGTCCTCCTCGGCTCTGACTTCTATCTTTTTCGCGTCGTCAACGCGGAGCGTCAGCTCATAGCCGCGCACCATTATCTCTATCGGATCACCCATCGGCGCGACCTTTTGAAGCGTCACACGGGTTCGTGGAATGAGCCCCATATCGAGCAATCTGCATCTGAGCGCGCCCTCGCCGCCTACGGCGGTTATGAGCGCGCTCTCCCCTGCTTTCATCTCATTAAGCGTCATATTATCCTCCCGAAAAGTCAGCCTTGCTTAATTTTAATTTTACACTTCAAGTAAACGCTTGTCAAGAAATCGAGACAGAAAGACGGCAAAAAATCCCGCCCCGCCGACGGTTCGCACAGTCGGCGGGGCAGGTTCATTTAATCGGAAGATTTTCTTTTTTGCTGCCGTTTTAAAGCAGGGCGCAGTTTACGCACGCTCGAGTATCATCGTGCCGAGGTTATAGAGAAGGCAGTCATCCGGCAGAAGTGAAATCTCCGCAAAGGAATCAACCTTTTCGCCCAACACCTCGCCTTGAATCCCGGTGTCATAGTAGAACTTTCCGTCTTCTTCCTTCCATACGGTACTCTCCAAAACCGCATATCCGTTTTCGCGGATGTCCGCGCCCTGCTTTTTCGCCTCTTCGCGCACCTCTTCGGGCACGAATAAGAGCGTGTTGAGCGTTCCGTCCGGTGCAAATTCCATGATATATTTGCACATCTGGACGATTTCGGCATACATATCGTTATCGACCGGACTGTCTGCCGTAAAGACTTTCTCGCCGTCCGGGGTAACCAAATGCATTTCCCTGACTTTCCAAAGTCCGCAAATATCCATATTATTTCCCTCCTGTTATGCCCACGGGTCGGCTTCCTTCGGGGTGCGCACGCCTGTCAGCAGGTACTGCTCCCACAGGAACCACTTGCCGTCGGAGCCGCGCTGGCGCATCTTAATGGGACGGGGATCGTCCGCGCCGCCGCAGGGAATGAACAGCTTCATGTAGTCCTTCTCCTCGCCGGATACGTGATTGCTCTCAATGATTATCGTATAGGGCTGAGAGGGAGTGTAGTTATTGTCGGGCGTTGCGCCTACGAAGTAGGTGAACGGGAGATAGGTCTTGCCGTCGCGGAAGCGGTCGTTGAGGAAGGATATCTCCTGACCGTTGAGCGGACGGGGACCTCTGAGCCAGTTGAGCATCTCAAGGCCGATATTCTTATCCGCCGCATAGGCGCAGAGGGCAAGGACGGTCAGAGCCGCCGTCTTAAACGGTGTGTCAAGGCTCGCCTCGGGGAGCGCCTGCATTTCGGCAAGGCTCTCGGGCAGAGAAGCGAAGGTGAACTTCTCTCTCTTGTTGCCTATCGACTGTATGGCGGAAGTCGCCGCCTGCTGCGCTGTGCTCTTAAGCTTATCAAATATACTCATATAATCTCTCCTTTTTCAAATGCTATTGCTTCTTTTTCCTGAGGGCAACCGCCACTCCGGCTATTATGCCGCCTATTGCAAGGCAGGCTATCGCTATCAGGACAACCGCCTTCACGGAGAGTGTTTTCCCCGTGCTGTCCTGCTTCGCGGCCGTGGTGGACTCGACAGAGCCGGGCTCGCCTATATCGGTTTCCATACCGACTGCGCTTTCGTCCGGCGCCTTAACGCTGTCCGGCTCGGAGGTCTTTTGAACCTCTGAGGTTTTATCCGCGCCCGGAGTCACCGGGGCGGGTTTCTGCGTCGGAGCAGGCTTCTGTGTTGCGGTCGGCTTCTGTGTCGGCGTGGCCTTTTCGACTACCGTGACGGGAATGACGCTAGAATACGCCTTACCGCCGAGCTTCGTCTCAACATAGCAGACATAGTAGCGCGTCCCGGCCTTTCCCGTGTCGCAGACGAGAATAGGATCTTCCTCCGGGTACCCCTCGTTCGCGCCTATGGCTACAATATCCTTGAGCTTGCCGGTAGTTGTTTCATACCATAAATATGACTTAACCTCGTCACCGTCCGATGCCTTGGCGTCGCAGTAGAGCTTGAGGACCTTGCCCTTTTCCACTCTGACCGACGCCGACACTTTAAGCTCCGGCGGGGACTTGCTTCCGCCGACGGAGATATAAGCCCTCGCCGAGGTCACGCTGCCGGTTTTGTTCGAGACGATACAGTAGATTTCCGCCCCGTCAAGGGCGCTCCCGATACCGTTGATAAAGAAAGTATTTCCTTTATCGTTCGAGCCGTAGCCGCTTCCGACAACACCGTCCTGCCACGGATGACCCTCGGCAAAGGACTTGTTGGTGTCATATGTAACACCATTGTACACGATGAACCAATGGTAGGAAAGATTATCTCCCGCTGCCTCTACGCTCCAAGATGCCACACTGTTTTCCGGGAAGGTTCCGTTCTGCGGCTGACGGGTAATCACTATATTCCCCGCAGCAAGCGACGGAGTCAACGCAAATGTCGCTAAGATGAGAATGAACATTAAAACTGCTGTTGCTTTTTTCATAGACACCTCGCTTTCTTTGCGGCGGCTCAGAACTTACCGCCTCCGCCGCCGTGTGTCGTTCCGGAGGAAGATGTATGCGTACTGCTTCCGCCGGAGCTGCCGCTGTCAGTATTCTTCGGTTTTGCCGTGCGCGTAACGGTATTGTACAGGAACACATCCCTGCTCTCCGTTATATTAAGGCTGCCGCTCTTCATATAGTCGCCTGCCGCCGCCTGGAAGCGCACTGTCTTGAGCTGCGCTTTCATCCTGCCGACTATAAACATCGCAAGGCCGACGCCCACCAAAATCGAGATCACAATCCAAACTATCGAAAGAGGTCCCTTGGGCAGATTGCTCTTGTCGTAGGGCTCTCCCTCTCTCGACTTTGTGATGAAATCATCGGAGAGCTCGGCAAAGGTGTTGAATGCGGCGGCATAGTTGCCGTCAGCCAAATCCTCTACCATCTGCTCACCGATATACTGGATTCCGGCATCCGTAAACGCGGTTATGCCGTAGCCGCAGGTGGATATCCACCAGTCGCGGTCCTCCATGCTGACGAGGAACAGCAGACCGTCTCTTTTTTCTCCGTAGCCGTATTTGCAATAATCATAGATATCGTCGGCATATTCCATGGGCTTTTTGCCGTCCAACGTCTTGGTCGTCACGACTATTACATCCATTTTCTGACGTTCGCTGAGCTCGTCGAGCGTTTTTATAAGGGCTTCTCTCTCGCTTTCCGAGAGGAGCTTCGCCATATCCTGAACGCGCTCGTATTCGCTTACAAAGCCGTCCGCATCCACCGCAAAAGCCGGGATAACCGTGCAGAAGCAGAGGGCAAGGACAAATATCATCGCAAGTATTCTCTTTTTCATTGTTATCCCTCCTTTACAGTATTCCTGCAAAATGCAGAAGCCACGCAATGCCGCAGGCGGCAGCGCTGAGCGCCGCGGCAAGTCCCACCGTCCACTTTGTGGCGGCCGACTTATCGAGCGGAAGATTGCCGACGAATTTGCCGGTCTGTCCGTTCATGGCAAAGGTATATTTTTCTCCGTTCCAGGTTGTGTTCAGCAGCCACACGGGATAGAGCGCATACTTTGCCTTTCCGCCATGGAACTGCACCGAGCTGCTCTCGGCATTGACCGTTGCATAGCCCTGAACCGTCGAGGCAAAGGCATCCTCCGTGGAGCGCCTGACGCGCTGATTGGCGCGGTCGATGCTCTCCTCGGCGGTCACATCGTACTTATCCGCAAAATAGCCCGCAAGATAAGCCGTCTGGAAATCCAGAGCATCGGAATAATCGTAGGGCTCGACGGACTCCATGAGATCGTCCGGCATTTTGGATGAGCCGTCCACCGGGACATGCTCAAAGCCGACGCTTCCGCCGCGATGAATCATATAATAGCTCGTCTCGGTGTAGTTGTAATCCTCGTCGCTCCATGTGCGAATCTTGGTTGCACGGTAACGCACCTGCGCGTCGACATCGGTATCAAAGAGCCAGAACGGGACATAGACGCCCTTTACCTCGTCGATATGATTCTGATCCTTGAAAATCTTGGGCAGAAGCTTCTTTCCGTTGAGGTGCTTCATCAGCCCCGCCTTTGCCGCCTTCTTATCGAGCTTGAACGGGATCACGATGTCGGGCTTGAGCAAGCCCGCAAACTGGTTCATCATGACTACCGGATTGCCGCAGAACGGGCAGGACGTTGCCGCCGTATTGGCATCGCCCACTATTTCTCCGCCGCAGGATTTGCATACATAAGAGCGTAACCCCTCAATCTCGCTCTCCTGCCACTCACTGCCCGCGGAGGTCTCCCATTCCATATTGTCCGCCTGTTCGCCCTGAAGCTCGGCGTCATAGCTCTTGAGCGCATCCATTTCAAACTCAGTGTCGCAGAAAGGGCACTTCATCTTCTGGAGCGTGCTGTCAAAAGCTATTGCGCCGCCGCAGCAGGGACATTTATATTCCTGCAAGGTTTGCATTAAAAAACTCCTCTCTTAAAGAACATTAACCGTCAAGCGTCTTTATGTTTTTACCGCCGCAAAAGCCGCATAGAATTTTCGGTACCGACATAAAGCAAAGCCAAACTAACGGTATTTTGTTTTTTGCCGTTTTCAAAAGCTGTTCATTGTATTTGCAGCTACGCAGGTCGGCGATGCACACACATGTGCGCGGTTCTTTTGCCGAAGATAAATTTTACAGCCCACCTGCGTAAACGCCGTAAAACCTATATCCTCCGCCGCATTAATATCGGCTCCGAAGCCTTTAAGCTTCTTTTATCCGTCTTTTTTCTCTCGGCACGAAGCAATGACCTGCCGGCCGTAAGCTCATCTCCCCTTTCCGTCAAGCCGTTTTTTCGGCAAGCTGATTTGTTTATTCGCTTTTTGCAGCGCCGCGAAAGGCTTGGATCAGGCGGGAACCGAGCCGCATTAAACCGCCGCCTTTCGGGACGCCGATTACCACTGCTTTATCAGGCGAGCGGCTTGCCGCATTCCGGGCAGAATTTGGGCATAGCCTGACCGGGCGCGGGCGACCAGCCGCAATTCGGGCAGCCGCTAACCGAAGCGGGCTTCAGAGAGCCGCAGTTTGCGCAGAATTTGCCTGTATTCTGTGCGCCGCAGGACGGGCACATCCAAGCTGCCGCTGCCGCCTGCTGCTGAGGCGCGGGGGCGGCCGCATATCCGGCCGAAGTCGCTGCCGCGGGGGCGGCTGCATATCCCGGTGCGGGGGCTGCCACATATCCGGGGGCGGGATTCGACGGTCTGTCGCCGCCGTATACCGTGCGGTTCATCATGCCGTCGCCGTCCCATGTACGGTAACGGTTATCACGGCGCAGAAGTATATCCTTGAGCTCGTTCATCTTGCGCTCATACTCGCGGTAGAGGTCGGTATACGGGCTGTCGGGGCGGCTTCCGTCGCTTATCTCAAGCTCGATACTGTCAAACCACGGGGAGTTCACGCGGATAACCACATCGAACTCATAATCGCACTCATAGCGGGGCGGCTGATAGCTCTTTCTGTTTCCGTCGGAATCCTCGAAGAATATCTCTTCCCTGTTTTCTTTTATATTTGTGTCGACCGCAACAACCTGCGAAAGCTTAATGATGTCTGGATTGGCGCTGCGCCAATTCGAGCTTCCCGTAACGATAAACGCCTCGGAGACAGTGCTGATATACACTTTTTTGCTTCCGTCGAACATCACGTCGGGGTTAAAATTTCTGACGAGCTTCTCGTTTTCCTCGCGGTAAGCGAGCTGACGCTTGATATCCTCGACCGTCGAGCGACGGCGTTCGCTGAAGAACGGAGACAGCTTCGCGGCGCAGTTCTTGCAGAGATTGCCGTCTTCAAGCTTGCGGTTTCCGAGAAGTCCTATTTTCTCGCCGCAGATATCGCAATATTTTTTATCAAATAATCCCATAGTGTTTCCCTCCTGTTATTTTTTTCGGTCGCCGTAACGACCCGTTTTGCGCTGTCAACCCGCAAACCGTATCGAAAGAAACGATTTCAGCAGCTCAAACAGCTCTTTTTCACCCATGCCGTTATATTTCATCGAAATAACGCTGCCGTCGGCAGAAGCCGGCCTACGCAAAGCAGACTGTCCGCTTCGTCATACACATTCTCTCCCGCCTCTGTCCCCGGTTGAGGCTGTTAAGCACAGCGTCCTCGGGGATATGGGGCAGCTCGGAGATTTTCGGCGAAGCTTGCTTTTTCGCTAAGCGGCGGTGACACCGCACGCCTGCGGCAACGCCCAATATGAGCGCCGAAAGCAGAATCAAAATTATGAGCAGCGCCTTCATCGGCCGTCTTATTTTTTATCGTTATCGTCAAATATATCTCCGCACTCGGGGCAGAACTTCGGAGGATTGGAGGGATCCTCGGGCTCCCAGCCGCACTTATCGCAGCGGTAGAGAGGAGCACCCTCGGGCTTTTTGGCTCCGCAGCTCTGGCAGAACTTGCCCTTATTGACGGTTCCGCACGAGCAGGTCCAGCCGTTTGCGTCAGCGGGCTTCGGAGAGCCGCACTCGGGGCAGAACTTGCCTGTCGCGGTAGCGCCGCACTGACATTTCCAAGCGCCTGCCGCCGGCTCGGGAGCGGGCTTCTTTCCGCCGCAGTTCGGGCAGAAGTTACCGGACACCATATTGCCGCACGAGCACTTCCAGCTATCCTGTGCCGGAGCGGCGGGAGCAGGCTGCTGCGCCTGTGCCGCCTGTTGCTGAGCCTGCTGCTGTTGCTGCTGACCCATGGCGAACAGGTTCTGGGCGTTCATGCCGCCGCCTGCGTTCATAGCCATGCCCATGCCCATAAAGCCGGTCATTGCGCCTGCCTGGTTGCCGGCCGCGGTCTTCATGGCGTCCGCCTGAGCGCCGACAAGGGTTGCCGCCGCCATGGTGGGATCGCGCATGATAGCTGCACGCTGAGCCTGCTTGATGAGCTCCGCATCCTCTTCGGGGAGAGTGACCGAGCCGAGGGCTATTGTGACGACCTTGAGTCCGCGCAGCTCGCTCCACTTTGCGGAGAGGGCGGCGTTCATAGCGGTTTCAAGCTCGGTGTTGTGAGCCACTATCTGATTGGGGCGAAGCTCAAGGTCGGAGAGCTGCGCAAAAGCGGGCTGAAGTGCGCTGATGAACTCTGTCTTGAGCTGATTGTCTATCTCTTCGCGGGTATAATCCTGCTCGACATTGCCGCAGACATTGGTATAGAAGAGCATGGGGTCGTCTATCTTATAGGAATATACGCCCGAGCAGCGGACTGCGACATCGATATCAAGGCCTATCTTCGAATCGACGACACGGAACGGAATCGGGTTCGGAGTGCCGAACTTGTTGTCCATCAATTCCTTGGTGTTGAAATAATAGACACGCTGATCCTTTCCGGTATCGCCGCCGTAGGTGAAACGCTTACCGATGGTCTGGAATGTCTTTTTAATGCTGTCACCGAGAGAGCCCGAGAATATTGAGGGCTCCGTGGAGGCATCATATGTAAACTCGCCGGGCTCCGCGCAGAACTCGACTACCTTGCCCTGCTCGACTATCATCATGCACTGTCCGTCCGCAACGGCTATACCCGAGCCGTTTGTGATGATGTTGTCACTGCCCTTTGTGTTTGACGATCTGCCGCTTACGCGCTTCTGTCCTTTGGTAACAAGAAGCTCCTTCGGCATTGCCTCACAATAGAAAAATTCCTTCCACTGATCGGCAAGAACGCCGCCGACTGCGCCTGCACCGGCTTTAATAAGTCCCATAAATAAAAACTCCTTTGCAATATTATTTTATTATATTATTTCGTGGGGTGATTCCCCTTTTTGACTGTTTATCCTACCGCTTCGTCAAAGAGCAGCGGCTCGCTCTTCAAAACATAATCGGTTTTTCCGTCGCGTCCGTCATAGGTGAGCACTTTTCTCGCGGCCATGCCGCCCTTTTCGGCTTCTATGGCGGCGGTGGGAGCAGTCTCGGCAAGGCTGCCGTCGAACTCATAAACCTCGCCCTTTTTGACCTTCACCGAGAAGAGGATACCGTCCGACTCCATCTCGTTATCGGCTTCGTTATACCTGAGCTTTACGAGCGTGACGGTGACTCCGTCAACATTCGAGACAAAGCGTATCCTGTCGTTCGGATAAATCGCGCTCCCGGTCTTAAAAATCTGCACTGGGTCGCCGAGAGCCCTGTATGACGCGGAGCTCGAATCGGTATAGAGCGAGAGCTCAAACGCATCCTTCGTCACATCGTACTCCGTCATAACTTCCTCGGTAGTCTGCATATCCCCGTCGCCGGTCGTCTCATCGGTATCGCCCGTTTTACCGCAGGCAAAAAGGGTGAGGGCGAGGACAAGGACCAGAAGAACCGACAGGATTGCCGAAATGCTTTTCTTCATTTTCAAACCTCCGTTCACGGCAGCAAAGTCCAAAGGTCGGAAATTGCGTCATATTCATATACCACCCTGTCAAGGTGGTTAAAGCACACATTTATCTCGCGCACGAAGCTGTCTTCGCCGCTTGTGCCGAGGGCATAGATATTGTAGCGGATTCCGTCCTGCTCCATATACTCGCCCGTATCCAAAATCGCCATGCCGGAATCGACATATTCGGCGAAGCCCTTGCTGCATTCGCGCATCTGTTTGACCGCCTCATCCAAGGGTATGTCATACTTCTCGCCGCGCTTTATCTCCGTTCCCGAAATATTCGACGGAAGCGTCATTTTTTCGGAAGAGGTCGAGGATATCGCCGCTTCTGCGGTCGTGCCGTCCGACGTTTCGGGGGTCGGTTTTTTGTCCTTAGCGCAGCCTGCCGACAGCATAAGGGCAACCGCCGTCAACAGAACCGCTGCCGTTATCAGCATTCTTTTCACTGCGGGGTCAAGCCTCCTTTTCACGGGTTTCTTCTTTTTTGTCCGCCCTGCCGAAGCTCGACGACGAGGCGGAATAGGGATTCAGATTCTTTTTCGGCTCATCCCGCACACTCGCGCAGTCACCCGCCCAGCTGATGAGCAGAGTGCGCAGCAATATGATAAAAAACCATATTATGAGCAGCGAAGCGAACCACCATATGGAAATTTTAAGGATGAAATGGGCGGCAAGCAATATCCACGCGGGCACCGACCAGCCGAGGTTGAATACGAGGTTCATCAAAAAACAGAGCATAAAGCCCCCGAAATCGCGTTTTCTCACGGTTTGTCTCCCCTTTCTTCAAATACATCCCAAATACTGCACATATATAATATCAAAAAAAATGTCCGAGCACACTACCCCCTCGGAGTAGTTTTGATTGAAGAATGCGAAAAGGCTCGGATAA
>OGMC01000262.1_pt1 | contig 17374 bp, 13 predicted proteins | sample 1573011 | NCBI WGS metagenome assembly OGMC01 (sample SAMEA2581888, study PRJEB24529) | metagenome | biome: Human gut stool | place: China | collected 2011
TGAAGGTAAGAAGAGAGAAGCTTGCTGCACTGCAGGAAGCCGGAAAGGATAAGAAACCGTTTTTCATGTTCGTTTCCTACAACGCCCCCCATTGGCCCAATGAAGCCAAACCGGAGGATATCACCAAATTCAGGAACGTGCAGAACGGGGAACGACGGGTTTATTGCGCCATGGTATATGCGATGGACAGGGGAATAGGCCGCATTCTGGATGCCTTGAAAGCGGACGGTTTGGAAAAGGATACCATCGTCGTCTTCCTGTCGGACAATGGAGGCGCTCCGGAAGCTTCTTCCTGCAATGCCCCTTTCCGGGGTGCCAAGAGGCAGCATTTTGAGGGAGGTGTTCGCGTACCTTTTATTATCAGATATCCGGCGGACAAGCGTTTGATTCCCGGAAGCGTTTGCAGACAGCCCGTTTCCTCCGTGGATTTGCTTCCCGCTTTGCTGAAGGCGAATGGCCGTCACATTCCCAGAAAGCTGGACGGCATGGATATTCTGGAGCTGGTGGGGAACAAGGGAGCTTCCGTTCCGCGCACCTTTTTCTGGTGCACGGATTACACGTCCGCTGTGCTGGCCGGTGATATGAAGTACCTGCTGGTACCGGATCGCGCTCCGCAGTTTTACAATGTGGCGGATGATCCCCAGGAACAGAGGGATTTGTATTTTTCCAGGCACCAGGATGCGGATCCCCTCGCTAAAAAGCTGGGAACATACCTGACTACGACGCCTGCATGCCGTTTTCCCGACAGCATCAGCTGGTCCGCCAAATTGATGAGGGAGTATGACAAGACTGCGCCGGACAGGCAGCCTGAGTAAGGCTGCGTTGGCTTTGTTCCGTATTCCGTCCTGCATGCCAGCGTTTGGGAACCTCCTACGGCGGGAGAGGGGGAGGAACCGCGTGCATGGTTTCCTTTTTCCGCTGAAAAACGCTTTATTTCAGGCGCTTGGGTTCCGCAATGCGGAGAATGTGCTCTCCGGGAAGGGCCAGGTTGCCTTTGTCCCGGGCAATCATTTCAAAGTAGTGGGGATCCTGTGAGATCCAGATGAATTCGTTTTTTGCCTGTTCCATCTGCTCCCTGGATTTTTCCAGATGAGCCTGAAGGAAGGAACGTTCATGCTCCAGGGAGCGCAGATCCTTCCATGGTTTGAAACACACCAGGGAAAGCAGCATCGTCAGGCACAGGGCCAGGACAATGGCAAAGAGGCGCAGGGCTCTCTGGACGATCAGGGCACGTTTCTCCCGGCGGATTTCAAGCTCCGCCAGGGTAAAACGGTGGTAGTAGCGGCGTCTCCAGAGCATTCCTTGCAGTCAAACAACATATTTTTGATCATAGAATATGAATTTTACCACCATAAACTGCGTCATTTCCCAGTTCTTCTTCAATTCTAAGCAATTGATTGTATTTGGCCATGCGGTCGGAACGGCTTAGAGAGCCGGTTTTGATTTGCCCCGCGTTCGTCGCTACGGCAATATCCGCGATCGTGGCGTCTTCCGTTTCCCCGGAGCGGTGGGAGATGATGGCAGAGTATTTGTTATCCTTGGCCAGTTCCACCGTATCCAGCGTTTCCGTCAGGGAACCTATCTGGTTGACTTTCACCAGGACGGCATTCGCTACATGGCGGGAAATGCCCTGATTCAGGAATTCCACATTCGTCACGAACAGGTCGTCCCCTACCAGCTGGGTATTGCCGCCCATGGCTTTAGTTAGCTGTTCCCAGCCCAGCCAGTCGTTTTCCGCACAGCCGTCCTCAATGGAAATGATGGGGTATTTTTTCTGGAGTTCCTGATAGTAAGCCGTCAGTTCCTCCGCTGTTCTGCCCAGGCCGTCTGATTTTTTGAAGACGTACAGGTTCCGGGAGGGATCGTAGAATTCGGAGGAAGCCACGTCCAGGGCAATGGAAATGTCCTCCCCGAACCGGTAACCGGCCTTGTCTACCGCCTGGGCGATGCAATCCAGGGCGTCTTCCGCAGAGTTCAGCCTGGGGGCGAAGCCGCCTTCGTCGCCCACGGCGGTGGAAAGGCCGCGGTCATGAAGAACGGATTTCAGCGCATGGAAAACTTCCGCGCCATAACGCAGGGCTTCCCGGAAGGTGGGAGCGCCGGACGGGACGATCATGAATTCCTGGAAGTCAATGGGCGCGTCGGAGTGGGCGCCGCCGTTGATGATGTTCATCATGGGGACGGGCAGAACCTTGGCGTTCGGGCCGCCCAGGTAGCGGTACAGGGGCTGGTGCAGCTGGGCCGCCGCAGCCTTGGCAAGCGCCAGGGAAACGCCCAGAATGGCGTTGGCCCCCAGTTTGGCTTTGTTGAACGTGCCGTCCAGGGAGTTCATGAGGGCATCCGCCGTGGTTTGCTCCGTGGCTTCCAGACCGATCAGGGCCGGAGCAATGATGTTGCGGATGTTGTCTACGGCCTTGGTGACTCCCTTGCCCTGGTAGCGGGTTGCGTCGCCGTCCCTGAGTTCCCAGGCTTCGTGTTCCCCGGTGGAAGCTCCGCTGGGGACGCCCGCCGTGCCTACGGCGCCTCCTTCCAGATAAACGTCCGCCTCAATGGTGGGGTTGCCGCGTGAATCCAGAATTTCACGCCCTGTTATTTTCGCGATGCGCATTTCTTTCATAAAAATCGGATGGGTTCTTCCTTGGAAACCAGATATTGAAATTAGCTCAAACTAACTTATGAGGCTTGTGTATCCTGTATCCGAAGCGGATGCAAGCTTTTTCTCCGGGAGAAAGACCGGAGTTCAATCAGTATGGGTGCCCCTTGGCGGCGGTTCAGTTGCGGTAATGTTCCTTCAGCCACGTTATTTCTTCGCCGTGCCCGGCGTCGTCCCTGGGCGTTTCCAGGAAGAAGGGCAATTCCCGCAGAACGGGATGGTTGATGATGTTGATGAAGGCCTGTTCTCCCAGGGAACCCTTGCCGATGGTTTCATGGCGGTCCTTGAAGGAGGAGAAGGGCGTCATGCTGTCATTCAGGTGGATGGCGCGCAGGCATTCCAGGCCCAGCACGGCATCAAAATGTTCCAGTACGGAATCCAGCCTGTTGACGATATCATATCCGGCGGAATAGACATGGCAGGTATCCAGGCATACGCCAAGTTTGTCCTTCAGGTCCACCCGCTCCATGATGGCGGCCAGTTCTTCAAAGGTCCGGCCGACTTCGCTTCCCTTGCCGGACATGGTTTCCAGCAAAACAATGGTTTTTTGTTCCGGTGAAAGCACGCCGTTTAACTGGTTCGCCACCAGTTCAATGCCTTTTTCCGCTCCCTGCCCTACGTGGCAGCCGGGATGGAAGTTATAAAGATTTCCCGGCAGATGTTCCATGAGTTCCAGATCCTCTTTCAGCACCTGGGCCGCAAAACGGGCGACGCCGGGGTCTGCGGAACAGGGGTTCAGCGTGTAGGGAGCGTGTGCCAGCAGCGTGCCGAACCCGTTGTTCCGCGCTAATTCCAGAAAACGGGCAATATCCTGTTCGTCAATAGTTTTGGCTTTGCTCCCACGCGGATTGCGGGTGAAGAACTGAAAAGTATTGGCGCCGATGGAGAGGGCAACCCGGCCCATGGCTTCATAGCCTTTTGCGGAGGAGAGGTGGCATCCGATGTATGGCATGGCGGTAAGTTCGGAATGGAAAGGAAGTTTATCAATGCCGCGGAGAGGAAGAGAGACTAAAAGGCCTGCATGACTTGATCGGAAAGAATAAGACCGTCAGAAACGTACGATGAGTTAAAACGATAGTGATTGTTGGTAATGAATTTAAACCAGTTGATTACGGCGGCTGTATTGGGAGGAGCTCTGTGCGCGACCTGTTTTGCAGAGGCCAGGCCAGAGGATGTTTTAACGCCGTTGACGCCTGTTCCTTCCGCGGTGCAGCTTGAATGGCATGACATGGAGATGTACGCCTTTATCCATTTTACAATTAATACTTTTACTGGAAAAGAGTGGGGCTATGGAGACGAAAAGCCGGAGCTGTTTCATCCTTCCGATTTCAATGCGGACGACCTTGTCAGGACGCTGGCGGACGCCGGGTTCAAAGGGGTGGTGCTGACCTGCAAGCACCATGACGGTTTCTGCCTGTGGCCTACAAAAACCACCCGGCATAGCGTGGCGGCCTCCCCGTGGAAGCAGGGGAAGGGGGATGTGGTGAAGGAGGTGTCCCGCGCGTGCGGAGAGTATGGCGTCAGGTTCGGTGTTTATCTGTCTCCGTGGGACCGCAATGCCGCCTCTTACGGCACGCCGGATTATATCCGGATGTACCGTCGGCAGTTGAAAGAGCTGGCGGCGGGATACGGTCCCATTTTCCTGGCTTGGTTTGACGGAGCGAACGGAGGGGACGGGTATTACGGAGGAGCGCGGGAAAAACGTTCTATCGACCGTAGCACGTATTATGACTGGAAGACAACTTGGGGAGAGTTGAAGAAACGGCAGCCCGGAGCCGTCATCTTTTCCGACGTAGGGCCGGATGCCCGCTGGGTAGGCAATGAAAGCGGCTATGCGGGTTATCCCTGCTGGGCCACATACACCCCTGTTCCGCTGCAAGCCGGGACGGAACCCGCGCCCGGCGCCGTGCGCTACCGGCTGGGCACGGAAGGCACCATGGACGGCAAGTACTGGATTCCCGCGGAGGTGGATGTTTCCATCCGCCCGGGCTGGTTCTGGCATGAGCATGAAAATTCCCGCGTCCGGACGCCGGAAAATCTGTTGAAGTTGTATTTTGACAGCGTAGGCAGAGGGGCCAACCTGAATTTGAACGTGCCGCCGGACCGCCGCGGCCGCATTCATGAAGAGGATAAAAAGTCTCTGGCGGGCTTCCGTGTGTTGCTGGATGAGTTGTATTCCCGCAACTTCGCCTCCGGGGCACAGGTTGAGTCCTCCTCTTCCCGGAAAGGGCACGGTGCGGAACAGGTTCTGGACCGGAAACGGACGACGTACTGGGTGGCCGCTCCGGAAGATAAGCATCCCTGCGTGGTATTGAAATTGCCGAAGCCCGCGGCGTTTGACGTCATCCGGCTGGCAGAGCCCATCCAACTGGGGCAGAGAGTGCGCAAATTCCGTGTGGAGGTGCGTGAGAACGGCCAGTGGAGCAGGTGGACGGAGGGAGTCAGCATAGGGGCCAGAGTTCTTCTGAAAGGAAGGCCCGTGACGGCGGATGGAGTGCGCGTGGTGCTGGAACAATCCAGGGCCGTTCCGGCCCTGTGCGAGGTTTCTTTGTGGAAGTATCCCGTCATCCTGAATGCTCCGGCGGTGAGTTATGACCGCAATGGACGGGTGACCCTGGCTTCCGCGGAGAACGTGGTGATTAGGTACACCACGGATGGGACGGAGCCTGGTCCGCAGTCCGCCGTGTACAGGAATCCTTTCCTTCTCCCTGCCGGGGGGACGGTAAAAGCGGCGGCCGAATATCGCGGCAGAAAATCTTCCGTGACCACTCAGCTCATTCCTGTTCCCACGCGGGACTGGAAAGTGGTGTCCGGGGAAAGAAGCGCCGCCGCTCCGGAACTGGCCATTGACGGAGATTCTTCCACCCTCTGGCATACGCATGCCGCCCAGGGAGAGCTGGCTCCCCCGCAGGCGCTGGAGATTGACATGGGGCGTCCGGTTAACGTTGCCTCCGTTATTTACACGCCGCGCAGGGATTCGGCAACGGGAACGATTGACCGTTATGCCGTCTATTTGAGCGCGGATGGAAACACATGGGGCGCTCCCGCTGCGGAGGGGGAGTTCTCTAATATCCGCGCCAATCCCGTTCCGCAGCGGATTGACCTGAAAGCGCCTGTCAAAGCGCGTTATCTGCGTTTTGTAGGCAAGCGGGTGGTGGAAGGCAGCCATGTTGCCGTTGCCGAGCTGGGAGTATTGGAAAAATAAACGGTTTCCTTTTTTTATTATCGTAATCCTCCGGCGTTTTCTTGACGGATGGAGGGAAGAGGGGCAAGATGGCACGCATGGAACAAGTCAGCCTCATGGAGTTGGGCAAGCTGGCCGCGGAAGGCCAGGTTGAAGCGGAAGTTTTTGCCCAGATCGCCCAGTGCGCGCAGAAGATGACCAAGGGCAACAAACCGTATCTGGATGTGTCTTTTGCCGATGCGGAAGGGACCATGGGATTGAAGGTGGGGGAGGATAAACCCTGGTTCCGGACGCTTGCTTCCCTGCCCCTCCGCAGTTTCGTGAGCCTGCGCGGCCAATGGGCCAAGGGAGGGTTCGGCATGGAGGTTTCCGACCTGGACGTGCGGTTGCTGGACGAACAGGAAAAGGAAAGCTTTCTGGCCGGTTCCGGAACCTTGAAGAAAAAGCAGAAAGCTGATCTGAAGGAAATTTGCGTGCTCATCAAGGGCATGAATGATCCGCGCATACGCGCCCTGTGCATTGAATTCATTGAGCAGTTCGGGGAACGCCTCCAGCGCGCCGCCGCCGCCCGCACCTACCATCACGCCCGCCGCGGCGGACTGGTGGAACACGTGGCGGGGATGATGCGCACGGCCTCTGCCGTCTGCCAGGCGAATCCGGGGCTGAACCGTGACCTTTTGCTGGCCGGGTGCCTGTTCCACGACTGCGGGAAGTTGTGGGAAAACTGCTACCCGAAGGAGGATTTTACGATGCCCTATTCGGAGGCCGGAGAACTGCTGGGCCATATTCCGCTGGGCATTGAACTGGTCAACAATTTGTGGAAGCGCATCATGTCCCTTCCGGAGGCGGATTCCTGGAAAACGCTGGACCCTCCTTCACCGGACGTGCGCATGCACCTGCTGCACCTGATTGCGTCCCATCACGGGGAACTTGCCTTCGGCTCCCCCGTGTTTCCCAAGACGCCGGAGGCGGTGGCCCTGCATTACATCGACAATCTGGACGCCAAGCTGGAAATGTTCCGCGGAGCTTATGAGACGGGCGAGGCCCTGGCTCCCAGAGTGCTCCAGCGCAAGGCCCCTCTGCCTGCCAACGTTGTTCTTCCGCTGCCTTCCGTCCTCCCGCTGGAGCCGGACGGCGAAGACGCTCTGCCGTAAGGTTCCCCCTGCATGGAAGAGGTTCGGCGTGTTCTTCGTCCGTGGCCGGAACGGATGACGGCATCTGCTCCCTTGCTGATTCCGGCTTTGTCCCTGCTGTGCGCTTGCGCGGCCATGGATGTTTCCCTTTGGTTCTGGCTTCCATGTTTCTGCCTGGCGGCGTTGCCGTGTTTTTTACATGCGCCCTCCATGGGGTTGCTTGCCGCTGCCCTGGCGATGTGGGCTGCCATTTATCTTTTCGCATATGAACGGGAATACGCAGGCGTTCCCGTGGAAGCGGGGAGAGCCATGGTGATGGAAGGCTCCATTGAGGCTGTTTCCGGAAAATCCGTATTGTTTCGTCCGGATGGTTCCCAGTGGCTGTACGCGGTTTCCTCCCGTGACGGGGCCTGCCCTCTGGAGGCGGGGGAACGCTACCGGATTAAAGGAGAGGCGTATCCGCTTCAGGCGCCGTGTGGTCCCGGCATCTTTGACCGGGAGCGGTGGGGTTACCTGCACGGCATCATCGCCGGAATCCGGCTGGATGAGTACTGCCGGAACGGGCCGGGGGACTGGCGCAGCCGTTTCCGGGCTTTTTCCCTGCGGCTCCGGGAAAGGGCCGCCTCCCTGCTCAGGGAGGGCGCCCCTCCGGATGATGAGGCCCGGCAGGTGATGGTTTCCGCCGTGCTTGGGGACAAGACGGACGCGAGGCCGGAAACGATGGCGAAGTTTCTGGAAAGCGGCTGCATGCATGTATTCGCCGTCAGCGGCATGCATGTGGGCGTGGCCGCCATGCTGGTTCTGGGTATGCTGAGGCTCCTGCATGTGCGTCCCCGTGCGGCCCGGCTGTCCTGCATCCTGTTGCTGGCGGTGTACGTGTTCGTGACCGGGATGTCCGCTTCCGCCCTGCGGGCGTTCATCATGGCGTCAGTCTGGCTTCTGGCGTTCGTGCTGCGCAGAAAGGGGCATCCGGCCAATATTCTGGCGCTCGCTTTCATCCTTCTCTGCTTGATGAATCCGCTCCAGGTTTTCCAGCCGGGGTTCCAGCTTTCTTTCTGCGTTTTTGCCGCCATTGCCTGCCTGGCGGGATGGCTCAGCCGGGAAAAGCCCCTGTGGTCGCCGGACCCGTTCATTCCTCCCCGGATTTACCATGCGCGGGAAAGATTCCTGGTGCGGCTGGAAAAAGCAGGCCGCGGCGCGCTGATTGTCTCCGTGGGGGCGTGGCTGGCCTCCATTCCCCTGACGGCATGGCACTTCGGAACCTGGAACCTGTATGCTCCCTTGACCAATTTGTGCCTGAGCGTACTTGTCTTTCCCCTGATGGGCGTTTCCCTGTCCGGGCTGATGTTCGCGTGGTGCCCGTGGATGTTGCATGTTTGTAATACGGCCGCTTCCTGGCTGGCGTCCGCCATGCTGGCCGTAGCCGGGGGAGTGGCTTCCCTGCCGTACAGTTATCTTTCTTCCGCACCGCCTTCCGGGGAAAATGAAGCGGTGATCGTTCCCCTGCAGAAGGACGCCTGGTCCGCAGTCATTTCCAATCCCGCACTGGTTGTGGGAAGCGGAGCGGAAGATGCGGTGCGGTACACCCTCCTTCCCGTGCTGAAGGCGCGCAGTATCCGGCCCTGCGGTATGCTGTGCTGCGGGAACGGCAAGGCGGAACGGGCCGGGGAGAAAGAACTGGAGAAGGAATATCCCGGAATCCGGAACTGGGGCGCGGAGTCCGGTGAATGTCCCGTCCGGCAATGGAGGTTACGGCCGGGCAATGAACTTGTGCTGGAAGATTTTCCTGTACCGTTGCGCACGGGAATTCGTCAGGACCGGAGCTGGGTGTTGTCATGGGAATGCCGCGGGCGGCGGTTCCTGATGATAGGGAATGCCGGGTTTTCCTCCCTGGCGCGCGCGGAAAAAACGCCGCGGGCGGATGTATTGCTCATCGGGCATCATCCGCGCGACCCGGTGGACAGCGCTGCGTGGATCAGGGCCACAGGCGCCCGCGCAGTCATTTTCGCGACGGAGCATGAATGCCCCGTGCCGGAGGGAACAGCCGTGTACCGTCTCCGGGAAACCGGAACCCTCTATCTGCGGATGGAGGAAAAGGGCGTGCGAATCATCCCCTGGAGGGGCATGGAACGCCGTACAGGGTGAATCCCGTGCTTTCCTCAATGCGGATGGGAAGGATCTCTCCCGCCAGGTCAGGGGCGGCATCCACCATGACGGGCTTGTTCTGGGAGGTTCGGCCGGAGAGGCGCGCCGCATTCGTTTTAGACGACCCTTCCAGAAGAACTTCCTGCACGGTGCCTACCAGATCCCGGTTTTTCCGGATGGCTATTTCATTGACTACGGCCAGAAGGTCCTGGTTGCGCGCTTCCTTCACTTCCTCCGGAATCTGATTCTCCATAACGGCGGCGGGCGTGCCGCGGCGCGGGGAATAGCGGAAAATGAACGCGTTGTCAAACTGGACCTGTTCCACGGCCTGCCTGGTCAGCAGGTAATCCTCCTCCGTTTCTCCCGGGAAGCCCACGATGATATCCGTGGTGATGGATAAATCCGGGCGTGCCTGCTTCATCCGGGAGCAAAGGTCCAGATAGGTTTCATTCCTGTACGGCCTGCGCATCATTTTCAGGATGCGGTCGCTGCCGCTCTGCATCGGGAAATGAATATGGCTGCACAACTTGGGAAGATAGGTGAACGCCTGCACCAGATCCTGGCGGAAACCGATGGGATGCGGGGAGACGAAGCGGATGCGCCGGATGCCTTCCACTTCATGCACGGCTTCCAGCAGCTGGACGAAGCCGCCCTTGCCGTCTGCCGTTTCCATCTGCCTGCCGTACCGGTTGACGATCTGGCCCAGCAGCGTGACTTCCTTCACGCCGGAGTCCGCCAGCATCTTTACTTCATCCACCACGTCCCGGATGGGGCGGCTGCGTTCTGCGCCGCGGGTGTAGGGGACGATGCAGTAGGCGCACTTCATTTCGCACCCCTGCATGATGGAGACATACGCCGTGGAGCGCGCTCCGGGATTCAGGTGGTCCCGGATGCGGTTCTGGGAGTCCGCCTCTTCCGCCACATCGCACACATGCGTGCCGGAAAAGGCGGTTTGCAACTCGTCCATGCGGCGTTCCTGGCGCGCGCGCAGAATGCCGTCCACGTGTTCAAACACGCGGTGGTATTTCTGGGTGCCGACCACGAGGTCCAGGCGCGGCAGTTCCTTGAACAGCTCCTCTTTTTTACTTTGGGCCATGCAGCCCATCATGCCGTACACTACATGCGGACGGTGCCGCTGCTGCTTGGCCAGAAGCCCCATTTTCCCCAGCGCCTTTTGTTCCGCCTGTTCCCGGATGGAGCAGGAATTGAACAGGATGACGTCCGCCTCATCCTCGCGGTCCGTCATGGTGTAGCCCTTCTGCACGAACATGCGGGCCGCCGGTTCGGAGTCCCGTTCGTTCATTTGGCAGCCGTAAGTTTTGATGTAAAGCTTGGGCATGGAAAAAATCAGGTATTTTTTTTCAGGGTGACCACGCATTCCAGATGCTTGGTCTGGGGGAACAGGTCAAAGGGCTGGACGGCGGTGGCGGAATACCCGGCCTTGTCGAATTCCGCCAAATCCCGTATCTGGGTGGCTGGGTTGCAGGAAACGTAAACGACTTTTCCGGGGCCGAAGGCGAACAACTGGGTCAGGAATTCCATGCCCGGCGTCCGCCGCCAGGAATTCCGCGTGTTCAATTCCGTTGCTGCGCGCGTTGCTGCGCGCCCAGTCCGCGGAAGTCTCACTGACTTCCACGCCCAGCACTTTTTTAAATTTCTTCGCCAGGCTCAGGGCGAACAGGCCGGAACCGCAGTAAGCGTCCACCAGGAATTCCTCCCCGTCCATACTCGCCTGTTGGGCCACGTAATCCGTAAAAAGCGGAAGAATGAAAGGATTATTCTGAAAAAAGTCCCCCGCCAGAAAATGGAACTCCAAATCGCCCACCCGTTCGCACGCCACGGCGTTGTTATTGGTGATGACGGTTCCTTCCGAAGCCCGGAGCAGAATGGTGGCTCCCCGCTTGAACCGGGCCGCGGCCTGGTAAACGCTTTTGCGGGCCAGGGGCAGGGCTTCATTGATGCACTCCATGGCAATCGGGCATTGCGGCACATCCACCACATCCCTTCTGGAGCCAGCTTTCAGAAAACCGATGGCCGGCTTGCCTCCTTCCTTCGGTTTGTCAAAGTGGGGCGTAATCTTGGAGCGGTAATGATATTGGCGGGGAGAGGCTATGGCCGGATTAACAGGCAGTTCCAGACCTGCCTGCAGGCGGAGCAGATCCGCTACCTGCCGGGTTTTCCAGAGAAGCTGGCGGTCATAGGAAAGGTGCTGGTACTGGCATCCTCCGCAGGTGCCGAACAGGCGGCATCCCGGTTCCACGCGGTCCTGGCTGGGGTTAATTATTTCCACCAGATCGGCGGAGGAGTAGTTTTTGTCATTACGCCAGACGCGGGCTTTGACACGGTCTCCCGGCAGGGCGAAAGGAACGAAAACCACCCATCCGTCCACGCGGCCGATGCCGTCGCCCGCATTGGAAAGGGCGTCAATATCCAGTTCAAGCTCCTGGTGGTAGGAAAAAGGTTCGGGGTGGAAGCCTTTGGGAATGGTCGCAGTCATGGTGGTGGGAAAAGATTATGGGGCGGAAGGGGTAATCAGCTTGCCGTCCAGATCGTACAGCAGGGTTTCCGGCAGCCGGGGGGTGCGCAGTCCGGGGCGGAAATCGCCCGGCAAGACAGCTGGTCCCGGAGCGGACTCTTCATTCTCATCCTCTGGAAGAATTTCCTGTTGCGCCGGAGCGGGAGCCCAGGGTGCGGGATGGTCCGCCGGGGCGGTTTGTTCCGGCTGAACGGCTGGAACCGGGGCGGGGGCCTGAGGCGCCGTTTCCTTGTTGGAGGCGCAGGAATAGGTCCAGGTCAGCCCGGCAATCAGACAGGAGCGGATCAGGAGCTTTCTCATGGCGCGGATTCTTACAGCTTCATTCGGACTTGGCAAGTGAATAGCCCTGCTATGGTTCATGTAAAGGGCATTTCTTTTTTCCCGGAAACCGGGAAACGCTTGCTGTTTGACTATCCCGGGATAGTATCTATAGTAGGAACACGTATGAGGCCTTTCCTTTTTTTATGTTGTTCCGCTGCGGTTTCAGGGCTGTTTGCCCCTCAGGCCGGCATAGCTCAACAGCGTCCTCCCATTTTCGGGTTTGCCAATAAAAACAGGATACCTGAAGTCAATAAATCGGGCAGCCCCGTTTTTGACAAACTCCGTAATGAAGCTATGAAGAAAAAGCTGCCGCTGGTGATTTACCTGACCGGTTCTTCATGGTGTTCCCGGTGTAATATTTTTACCAGGGAATATATTAAAAAAACAAATTTCAAAAATGCCGCCGGGAAGAAATTTATATTCTGGCTGGTGGACACCAAACAGGTGCCGGGCAATTCCCCGGGAACGTTTAAATTCAAGATGGTTCCGGAAGAAGCCGCAAAAATCGTGGGGTGTGTGGATTCCCCCCGTGCGCCGTATGTGGTTCTTGGCCCTCCCGCCGTGTTTATCATTGACCCTGTTTCCGGAGAATTGATCAAAAGCCTGTTCACCAAAAGTGAAGTGGACAAGTATGGAAAGCCTCTTGCCGGAATTATTGAAGAAGCCTGGAATAATCATGTAAACCGGAAGAAGCTGAATTGAAATGCTTAATGGCAAGGTATCCGCGAAGCCAAATAATGACGGCGGCAAAAGCGGAATGATGAAGCGGAACGGTTTTAAACGGTTATCCGTTGGAAAGTGATTTTTGACGCGTAGCGCCGGGAATGGCAGCTTGTGGTTTCTGTTGGTTTATCAAGTCCTGACGTGTTGATATTTTAACTTTGCAATATGAATTAAGAATAATTTTAATTAATATGACCAGTATAAAGCAAAGAGACGAATTGCAATCTACTATTTGGAAAATCGCCAACGAAGTGCGTGGCGCCGTTGACGGCTGGGATTTTAAGCAATTTGTCTTAGGAACTCTTTTTTATCGGTTTATCAGTGAGAACTTCACCAACTTCATTGAAGGCGGTGACGAAAGCGTCAACTATGCGAATATGCCGGATGACGTTATCACCCCTGAGATAAAAGATGACGCCACCAGGACAAAAGGGTATTTCATCTATCCTGCTCAGCTTTTTGTGAATATAGCAAAGAATGCCGACAACAATCCTAATCTGAACACGGACTTGGCAGCTATTTTCGATGCGATAGAGAGTTCTGCCAATGGGTATCCGTCCGAACACGACATAAAAGGGCTGTTTGCCGACTTTGACACCACAAGCAACCGTTTGGGTAACACCGTGGAGGAGAAAAACAGGCGTTTGGCGGCCGTCATCAAAGGTGTGGAAAGCCTTGATTTCGGTAATTTTGAAGATAATGAGATAGATCTTTTCGGAGATGCTTACGAGTTCCTGATTTCCAATTATGCCGCCAATGCCGGCAAATCCGGCGGAGAGTTCTTTACGCCTCAGAATGTATCAAAGCTGATAGCGCGATTAGCTATGTCGGGATTGGCTTCCGTCAACAAGATTTATGATCCGGCTTGTGGTTCGGGTTCGTTGCTGCTTCAGGCGAAGAAACAGTTTGATGCGCATCTTATTGAAGATGGCTTTTTCGGGCAGGAAATCAACCACACCACTTACAATCTGGCGCGGATGAATATGTTCTTGCATAATATCAATTATGACAAGTTCGACATAGCGCTGGGCAATACGCTGCTCAATCCTCAATATGGCGATGAAAAACCATTTGACGCCATCGTCTCAAATCCGCCATACTCCGTCAATTGGGTGGGCCACAGGCAGAAACCGTCTTCGTGGCGTGCCGTCAGTACGGCATATTTCGCACCGAGGCTTTTGGCCGCTTCCATCCACTGGTCGACATCCAGTTTCGTCGGGTTGAAATCGGCCGGCGTAGCCGTACCGTCGCCGTGCTCGGCTCCGGTGAAGGTGTTGGTCGTAAAATGAAAAAAGGCGCCGATTTCGTTGTTCATGAAATCGATCTGTTGGGGCGACGGGGTAGCCAGTTTGATTTCGGCTTTGTTGTTAGGCCCGGAGCAACCCGCAAGAGCCAAAAATGCAAGCAATGGCAGGAATCTTTTTGTCATGGTCTGTCAAAGAGGTTTGAGTTCGGATGAATGAATATCGAAAAATGACCGGGGGAGCATCGTTTGCGAATATAAGGAAATAATATGTAAAAATCTCCCGGGCCCGTAAAGTCCCGGGAGATTCTCGCAGTGTAATCGTGTGTAAAGTCAGATGTTACGGTTTTTTGCTGCCGGGTTATAAAGCGGCGAGGGATCATTGTCTTCGGAAGCAGTGGGTGATGTCCCGCAAGCTTCCGCCGGGATCCACTTTGTAAAGCCGTTGGTTTGTCGTCGGTGCGCGCAAGCCTCCGAGCTTTTCGATGTACGGACCGAGCTTGAGGTATTCGATGCCCTCGGTGGAGAAGCCTTCGGGGAGTTCGCTCCGGCCCGAATACCAACCGACCTTGACCGGCGTTGTCCGCTGCGTATGCAGGAACCTGGCGATGCGCTTTATACCGGCCGGGTCTCCGTCGCCCCCCATCAGGCAGACGCAGGTGACCGCACCGCGGTATTTCTCGAGCAGCGCTTCCAATACCTCCTCGGTGAGCGGCTCACCGGTGTCGTCCCTCAGCTGCGGACTGTGGCATCCCGGACAGCGGTTCGGACAGTTCGTCAGCGAAATCGCGAGGGTTACCTCGTCGGGAATCTCCTGGAAGACGATGTCGTAACCGGCGTATTTAAGCATGGCCGTAGTAACGTTTGGCTGCCTCCACCTGACGGCTTTGCGAGAAATTGCTGACCCGCTTCATATAGCCGATCACGCGCGTCAGGTAATCGACGTTCTTGCTCTGGCATTCGGGGCATGCCTTGAGGTAACGTTTGTCGATATGGCCGCAGTCGTTGCAGACCGTATTGGGAATGTTGAAGGTGAAATAGTTGCAGCCCTCCTGCGCGGCTACGCGCAACAACTGGCGGTACTGCTCCTGGCTCAGGTGCTCTTCGAGGTTCATGTGCAACGCTGAACCGCCGGTCAGGTGTTCGATGTATTTGCGGCCGTGCAGCCGGAATTTGTCGATTACATTCAACGACGCATCTTCGACGCGGTAAAAATAGCTGTTGTAGCAGTCGCGCGGTACGACGTAGCCGTCTTCGCGATCCCATTTCGCATGTTTCACGCCGACATTTTCGGCCGGGATCATTTCGCAGTTGAACATCACCTCCTTGCTTCGGTATTTCTTGTTATACCGTTCGATCAGCCCGAGTACCTCCTGTACGAAAGCCGTATAGCGCGGGTTGTCGTTGATCTCGATGCCGAGCGCTTCGGCGGCCTCTACCAGTCCGTTCACGCCGATGGTCAGGTATTGGCGGTCCATGTTGATGTAGCCTGCGTTGAACAGCGGCAGCATCCCTTTGTTGTAAAGATCCTTGAGGTTTTCGTTATAGGCCATTTGCACCTTGTGTACCAGGTCCACCACCCCTTCGAGGAACGAGAGGTGCGGCAGGCCGGCGTTGGCCGCATGTTGGATACAGCGGTTGAGGTTGATCGTCAGCACGCTTTTCGATCCGGTCGAAACGCCACCGGCGCCGAGCGTATAGCTGAAACCGTTGTCCTGAATCTCGTTTCGCAGGCGGCAGCAGCTGCTCAGCGAGTCGGCGTTGTCGCTCATGTAGGTGAAGAACGAATGTCCTTCCGCATACATTCTGGCGGTGATGTTTCCGTATTCTTTGTCCAGTACGTCGCCGTCTTTCGACAGCAACGCCATCGTCTCGACCGGGAAGGTGAGCACGGCTTTGGTGCGCTCGGCGTTGAACCACCGCATGAAGCGCTGCTGGAGCCAGTCGAGCGAATCCCAGTCGGGTTTGTCCCCGTCCGGGAAAACGAAATTGCCGAACAGGCTTTCGAAATAGTATTTGTCGTAATAGGCGATGTTCCAGAAGACCGCCTGGAAATTGCGTGCGCCGGTGGGTTGGTTGATCGAGTAGACGATCTGTTCGAAACAGTCGGTGATTACCTTGTCGAGCGTACGCTGTTTTTTCGAGAGGTCGACCACCTTGTCGGCCCGCAGGAAATAGTCGTTTCCGTACTCCTTCCCGATGAAGTAGTTCAGGTACATTAAAAATTCCGGAGTCGCGCAGGCGCCGCTGAGCATGCTCGAAACCATGAAAACCATGTTGATGAAGCCGCCGCAGAACGATTTGAGGTTGGTCGGGCGTGTCGAGTTGCCGCCGATCGACAGCGTGCCGCTCAGCAGCCACGGGTACATCGTGATGCTCGCACAGTAGTTTGCGAGGCTCGTCTCGTCGTTTTTGTAGATGAAATGACGGTTCAGCAGGTCGAGGTACTTGTCCGACACCTCTTTGCCGTACATTTGCTTGATTTTGTCGGTCAGCAGCTTGCGGTTCAGGCGGATGAAGTTCGACTTGGGGAGTTCGCCGATCAGCGTGGCGATGTTCTTGTTCTCTACGTTCGCATTCGCGTCGTATTTGCTGCCGGTAGCCGGGTTCGTCGCGTTGCAGTAGTCGATCAGGAAACGGAGCTTGTCGCGTACTTCCCGGTCTTCGAAACGTTTTTGGCGGTAGATCATGAATGATTTGGCCACGCTGAAATACTGTTCCGCCATCAACGCCACTTCGACCTGGTTCTGGATCTCCTCGACGGTCATGCCGTTCGAGATGTTGAGCCGAGAGAGGACGCCGGTCATCGTCTCCTGCGTGGCGAAACTGCCTACTGAAAGAAAAGCTTTGGCAACGGCGCTTTTGATTTTGTCGATCGAGAATGCTTCGCGCTTCCCGTCGCGCTTGGTAATGTAGATTTCTGTATTCATCGCGGTATATTTTTGTGGTTTTTTGGCCGTTTTACCCAGTGGAGCTGCCGGCATAAAGCGATGAACAGAAGAAGAGAATGAAGGGTACGGTCTCTATTCTGTCGCCTTTCGCCCGAAAGCTACGAATGGAAGCGCCGGCAGGTCTTCTGACTTGTTCCGGAAGGTACGCCTTCCCGCCGCGATAAGCGGCAGTGGCTCAAGAGGTACCGTCCATGAAAGGAACTTACAGCTACGGGGATAGTTCCTGATTTTCACAGGATTCCCTTTTAATCCGGGCTCCGCGTGAGGACGGAGCGGGAACCTAACGCTGGGATAAAAGTAGAACAATCTCCCGGGATGGGCCCGCTCCGGAGGAGGAAGTTATCAACAACTTATTTACGGGGAGTCGGGGCTGTCCTGCGCAATTCCTTTTGCCTGTGCGGGATTGCGTCGCGGAGGGGATTTTCCCGTATTTTTTCATAGGTATGTGCCGATCCCTGCCGAAAAATCCATAACTTTGAATTGCC
>OGMC01000268.1_pt1 | contig 17059 bp, 12 predicted proteins | sample 1573011 | NCBI WGS metagenome assembly OGMC01 (sample SAMEA2581888, study PRJEB24529) | metagenome | biome: Human gut stool | place: China | collected 2011
GGCGCGGAGTACATTGCTTGCCATGCAGGGAGATGAAAAACTGCCGAGCTTGAAGACACTGCAAGCGGAGCAACAACAGCTTTTGGAAGAACAGCAGCGGCTCTACGATGAACGCGCAAGGCTCAAAAAGGAGGTGCGGATGATCGACACCATGAAGGCAAACGTGGACGATTTCCTCAAGCCGAGTGCAGAGCATGACCGCGACCAGCAGCACAGTTCACAGCGGGAATAAGGGAATAAAGCAAGGCGGTTATCATTGATAGCCGCCTTGCTTTTTGAGAAACAAAAACATCAAGAACTTGCAGTATTTCTTCTGATTTGCAAATGGGCTGATTGCAAACAAAAAGGATTTCGTGTATAATATGTTGGAGGTCGTAATTAGCGAATGAGTAAAGGGGCATAGACTATGGGAATAAGCTATAAAAAACTTTGGGTATTACTAATTGACCGCGACATCAAGAAGTCCTCGTTTCGGAAAGAGCTAAACCTTTCATCCGGAACATGGACAAAACTGAATAAGGGGGAAGAAGTGTCCCTCTCTATTTTGCTGCGCATTTGTGGCTACTTAAATTGCGACATCGGAGATGTTTGTGAGGCTGTGCGAACGGGCAAGGACTGAGTCTGGTTTTTCGTACAGCCTTTATGCTATTATATAAAAATAAGAGACCGCTGTGTGTCTCAATGAGGTGATGTAATGCAGATTATAGACAACATTAACAAGACCGTCAAAGATGATCTGCAAGCGGGTATTCGCAAAGGCAGTAAGATGTCCGTTGCCGCCGCTTGCTTCTCAATCTATGCGTATCAGGAACTCAAAAAACAACTTGAGGGCATTGACGAACTGCGTTTTATCTTCACATCCCCCACCTTCGTGACTGAGAAGGCGTCAAAGGCGCAGCGAGAGTTTTACATCCCACGAATCTCAAGAGAGAGCAGCCTGTACGGCACCGAGTTTGAAGTAAAGCTCCGCAATGAGCTGACGCAAAAAGCGATTGCGAAAGAGTGCGCAGACTGGATCCGGCGCAAAGCAGTTTTCAAGTCAAACGTCACACAGGAGCAGATGATGGGCTTCATGACGGTCGATGAGAGTACCTATATGCCCATCAATGGCTTTACTACCGTCGATCTCGGTTGCGAGCGCGGCAACAACGCCTACTATCCGGTGCAGAAGACAGAGAGCTTTGAAAATGCCAACTACTTTCTCAGGCTCTTTGAACAGCTATGGAACGACAAGAAAAAGCTGCAAGAGGTCACGGATATTGTGATCGAAAATATCTCTGCGGCGTATCGTGAGAACTCACCGGAGTATATCTATTTTGTTGCGCTCTATAACATTTTCAAAGAGTTCCTTGATGACGTTTCGGAGGACGAGCTGCCGAACGAAGCAACGGGCTTTAAGGAAAGCAAAATCTGGGGAATGCTTTATAACTTCCAGCGTGACGCGGTTCTTGCCATCATCAGCAAACTCGAAAAATTCAACGGCTGCATTCTGGCAGACAGCGTTGGTCTCGGCAAGACGTTTACTGCGCTTGCGGTGATTAAGTATTATGAGAACCGCAACAAATCCGTGCTTGTTCTCTGTCCGAAAAAGCTCTCTGAGAACTGGAACACATACAAAGGTAACTATATCAACAATCCCATTGCAGCGGATCGGCTGAGATACGACGTCCTCTACCATACGGACCTTTCCCGCGAACACGGACAGTCGAACGGAATTGATCTTGACCGCCTGAATTGGGGCAACTATGACCTTGTTGTCATTGATGAGAGCCACAACTTCCGCAACGGCGGCGAGGTGTCCGGCGAGGATGCAAAGGAAAACCGTTATCTGAAACTGCTCAATCGGGTTATTCGTGCCGGTGTGAAAACGAAGGTGCTTATGCTTTCGGCAACACCTGTAAACAACAGATTTATTGACCTTAAAAATCAGCTTGCACTCGCTTATGAGGGCGATGTTGCGCAAATAAACAAAAAACTTGACACAACAAAGAAAATTGACGAAATCTTCCGTCAGGCTCAGACTGCTTTCAACGCATGGAGTAATCTTCCCGCTGCGGAACGCACAACGGACGAGCTTCTTCGAACGCTGGATTTCGATTTCTTTGAACTGTTGGACAGCGTGACGATTGCGCGTTCAAGAAAACACATTGAAAAATATTATAATACTTCCGATATCGGCAAATTCCCCGAACGTCTGCCGCCGATTTCGCTGCGTCCGTGTTTGACCGACTTGAGCGATGCAATCAACTACAATGAGATATACGAACTTTTGAATGCGCTGAATCTGTCGATTTACACGCCGACAAAGTACATCATGCTTTCAAAACTGTATAAATATGTTGACTCTGAAAAACGCAACATAACTCAGGAAGGGCGCGAAGAAGGCGTTCGCCGCCTGATGAGCATTAACCTGCTGAAGCGGCTTGAAAGCTCGGTTCATTCGTTCCGCCTTACGGTTGACAGAATGCGGAAAAAGATTGACGAAACCATTAAGAAGATCAACAATTACGAACTCGGCTCGGAAGAAATTGAGTTGACAGATATCGCTGCGGGAGAAGATTTTGATTACGACGATCAGAACACCGATTTCTTCTCAGTCGGCAAAAAGGTCAAAATCGATCTTGCTGATATGGACTATGTTTCATGGAGGCGTGAGCTTGAACGTGATGCGGAAAATCTGGAACTGCTGTCCCTCATGATTGCAGACATCACACCGCAGCATGACACGAAGCTGCAAACATTGTTCGATTTGATCCGGAAAAAAATCGAGCATCCGATCAATCCCGGTAATAAGAAGATCATTATTTTCACGGCGTTTTCCGATACCGCAGACTATCTTTTTGCGAACGTCAGCAAATTTGCAAAAGAGAATTTCGGGCTGGAAACGGCAGAGATCACCGGCACGGTTGACGGTAAGACCACCATACCAAAGCTCCGTGCGAACCTCAACACGGTTCTGACTTGTTTCTCACCCGTTTCAAAAGGAAAATCCGTACTCCTGCCCGGCAGCACCAATGAGCTTGATATTCTGATTGCAACCGATTGTATTTCCGAAGGTCAGAACTTGCAGGATTGCGACTATCTCATCAACTACGACATTCATTGGAACCCCGTTCGCATTATCCAGCGGTTCGGGCGAATTGACCGTATCGGCAGCAGAAACGACCGTATTCAGCTCGTAAACTTCTGGCCGGATATGGATCTCGACGAGTATATCAACCTGAAAAGCCGCGTGGAAACCCGCATGAAGATTTCCGTAATGACCTCCACCGGTGATGATGATCTTCTCAACGCCGAGGAAAAAGGCGATCTTGAATACCGCCGCGCACAGCTCAAGCGGCTGCAAGAGGAAGTTGTGGACATTGAGGACATGACCAGCGGCATTTCCATCATGGATTTGGGACTCAACGAGTTCCGACTCGATCTGCTCGAATACATAAAGCAGCATGAGGACATCGAAACCGCGCCTAAGGGGCTGCACGCCGTTGTCGGGAGGGCGGGGGAGTCACCTGCCGGTGTGATTTTCGTTCTCAAAAATATCAATGACAGTGTGAATATTGACAATCGGAATCGGATTCATCCCTTCTACATGGTCTATATCAGCGAAGAAGGCGAAATTGTCTGCGATTATCTCAACCCGAAGAAATTGCTCGACACAATGCGTCTGCTCTGCCGTGGAAAGGACAAGCCTTGTGCGGAGCTTTGCAGGCGATTTAATGAGGAGACGGATGACGGACGCAAAATGGGCGAAGTTTCCGAGCTGCTGAGCGAGGCGATCAATTCCATCATTGACGCGAAAGAGGAAAACGATATTGACAGTCTGTTCAAAAGCGGCGGCACATCCGCCTTGCTCAGCGCGGTTTCGGGACTGGATGATTTTGAGCTGATTTGCTTTCTGATAATTAGGAATGAGAAATTAGGAGTGAGAAATTAGGAGTGAGGAATTAGGAATGAGAAATTTAACGGAAAATGCTGTTGCTGACAAGAGCCTTGCTTTTGCATTGCGCGTGATCGCACTGTACAAATACCTCTGCGCTGAAAAGAATGAATTTGTTTTATCAAAACAGGTTTTACGGAGCGGAACAAGCATTGGTGCAAACATTGCCGAAGCACAGTGTGCTGTCAGCCGAAAAGATTTTTTATCCAAACTGTATATCGCCTTCAAGGAATGTTCGGAAACGAAGTATTGGTTGGAGCTGCTATTCAGGTCGGACTATATTGATGCTCCGCAATATAACTCTATTCAGTCCGATTGCACGGAGCTTCTGAAAATGCTGTCCGCAATCACAAAGACAATTAGGAATGAGGGGTGAGAAATTAGGAATGAGAAATGAGGAATGAGGAATGAGGAGTGAGGAATGAGGAGTGAGGAATGAGGAGTGAGGAATGAGGAATGAGGAATGAGAAATTAGGAATGAGAAATTGAGCGGAGAATACGGTAATTGAAAAATGTGAAAGGAGAAAAGAATCGGGAGTAAGAAATTCCTAATTGCTCACTCCTAATTCCTAATTTCTAAGTGGCCACGGTAATTGCAAAAAAAAGCGAAAGGGGGAAAGAAATCGGTAATTGGCAGTCGGGAGCGAAAAATTCCTAATTGCTAACTCCTAATTCCTAATTTCTAAGTAGCCACGGTAATTGCAAAAAAAAGCGAAAGGGGGAAAGAAATCGGTAATTGGCAGTCGGGAGCGAAAAATTCCTAATTGCTAATTCCTAATTTCTAATTAAATCAGTGTTTCCTGCATCTACAGAATTCGGCAAAAGAATACCGAAGCAAAAATTTTACGAGAATCTTGACGTTTCTCCCGCATTGCGCCGTGCGTTTATCGATCAAATTCGGCTGGTGTACTGGCGGAACAAGCTGGCGGCGTCCACGCTGAATATTGCGGCGGGTGAAGCCGTAACGGAGATTGAAGTGCTTGAGATTCGCCTGAACGGACCGCAGCTTGACGAAGCGGTGCTGAAACAAATCGACAAGGAAATCCCGTACCATATCCTCTTTATTTTGACCTGTGACGGCAAGGCTCAGGCGTGGATCGGCCACAAGTCGGCCGCCGCCTCCGGCAGCAGCGCTTTCAAAGTCAATAGATATTATCACACCGACTGGATACCGGAAAATGAGATTGATCTCCGCATTGACGGCTTGACTTTGGACGCCGTTTATGATAACTTTGTTAAACAGGTTGCCGAGCTGCAAGGGGAGGAGTGGAACGCAAATTGCGGTGCCGCCGAAAACGTTGCGCAAAGCTTGGCGCGCGAAAAGCTCAAAAAGCAGATCGCCGCACTGGAAAAGAAAATGAAAAGCGAAAAACAGCTGAATCGGCGCATGGAAATGAATGCAGAGTTAAAGCAGCTAAGGAAGCTGTTTAGGGAGATTGCAAAATGAAGGTTAAACTATCAAATCGAAAGCTTTGGAAAGAGTATTATGCGGTCCTTTCTGCGATAAGTGTAATTGCATCGCTCGTTTTCCTGTTTCTGAAAGTACCGGATGGAAAAGAGCTTTTATGCTGCATTGGCTTTTTGATCTGTCTCATAATTTCATTCCTAATAGTGTGGTATCGAGCCAACCACATCCAAAACGCTGTACTTAACATCAATAATTCAACGCTGGAAATTGGACTTGGAGATATTTTTGAGGAAGAGGGCTTTAAGATTATCGCATTCAATGAGTTTTTTGATACCCAAGTAGATGATGTGGTTATATCGAGAAAAACGCTTAATGGAAAGTATATAACCCATTTTTATCCACAGGTATCGGAATTGGATGGGATTATTTCTTCTGATACCCATTCATCAGAGCAAATTGTTGGAAAACTCGAAAGAGAAACCGGAAAATCATCAAAATATAGGCTGGGAACGATTGTGAAAAACGGGGAGTATTTTCTCCTTGCCTTTACCCATTTTGACAAGAATAATAGGGCTTTCTTAGAAATCAATGACTATATTGACTGCCTCATGAATATGTGGAACGAGTGTGATATTCATTACGGAGGAAACACCGTTGTTTTGCCGTTGCTTGGATCTGGAATTACTCGGTTTCGGGGTTATGAAAACATAACGGATCAAGAATTGCTTGAAATCATTATTTGGACTTTCAAGGTGAGTCGTATTCGATTCCAATATCCAGCAAAAGCAAAGATTGTTTTAACAAAGGACTGTCTGAGTAAAGTTAATCTTTATGATTTAAAATTACAATACAAATGATTGGAGGGGGAGCAAACATGGCACATAAATGTTTTATTTCATTCAAAAAAGAGGATCAGTGGTACCGTGATAAAATAGACAATCTCTTTTCTGCCTCGGATATAATTAACAAAGGGCTTGATCGAGTGATTGATAGTAATGACGGAGACTATATTATGAAAACGATCCGCCAAGACTATCTTAAAGACTCAACTGTTACGGTATTTCTCATTGGGACACATTCGGCTGAAAATGAGGGATGTGATTATTGTGGACGGCGTAAAAACTATTTCATCGAACGTGAATTGCAAGCCTCCTTATTCAATGGTGAAGGTAACACGCGAAACGGTATTTTGGGTGTTGTTCTCCCTGAGATGTGTGATCAAATCTACAAGGGAACTTACCAATGCCCAAAATGTAATGGAACGCATAGTTATGTTGCTATTGATGACTCGACAGTGATCCGTGAATTCAAGGACAACTATTACATTGAGCCTCACTCTGGCTGTGCGTGGTCAGATGATGATCGCTATTGTATTCTTGTAAAATGGGATGACTTTGTTTCCAACCCCGAAAAATATGTAGACATGGCTTTTGAAAAGAGAACCAGTCCGGTTGCGGAAAGAGTTAAAATTCGTAATCTTCGATGATAGTTTTGAAGATCAACAGGCATTCCTTATGTTTTAATTATGGGAGGTCAAAATGAAATTTTCATTTACTGCGAAAAACGAGCCAGAATGTAAGTATTTCCTCGAAATCAGGATGCCTGATGGCGAGTATCAGCCGATAGACGAGTTCATTAAAGCACAGCCTGCTATTTCTGAGGCAGATCTTGAGACATGCTTTATAAAGTATCGCGGGGACGAGAAAACTTATAAGCAGGATTCTGATGATTACGTTGCCTTTTCGGAAACCATGAAGTTTGTAAATTTTATACCGCCAATGCTAATTGTAGATCAATCCATTAAACCAGCAATTTATTTCGCGCAGAAAGCGATTGAATGCTTACAATTTGCTCGGTTCTTCACAATGAAAAGCAATTTGATTCTTGACACGGACTACAATACTCATTGGGCGCAGGGATATGTTCCACAGTATCTCTTCCGCTGTATCTACTTTGGGACGGCGACAACATGGTATTCTAATGCCTTTGACCATGTACTGCAAACTGTATATTGGGGGAAGAAACTATACACCTCTGCTGTTGACAGAGATGGGATCCAATACAGTGACACATGGGATGCAAAGAAAATCATGACATATTGTACATACGAGTTTGTTGTGGGTGAATTGAAGAAATGCGGAGATACTGCGCTCAGAAAGTGCTTGACCTCATGCTCAGGCACAATCGAGCAAGTACGGAGTTGGGCAAACTATATCAAGCATAAAGGCGGCATCGACTATAAGTACCTCGAACCGGAAAACCCGTTTAAGCTATATTTTATGCCCATGAGCGGTGAAGCACCTAACGAAGCAAAGATTGGTGTACAGTACCAAGAGCCTGATGCAAGGTACGAAATAAAAGATTTCAAATCGCCGATTGAAATTGATATTGATGATAAGATTGAAGAACTTGTGAAAGCTCATACCGCAATCTTTGAGTGCATTGAAAATGTTCTTGGCGATATGAATTTCGAACAGTATGCGATACAAATAGGAGGAGCAACCTAATGAACCACATGAAATTTGAATCGCCGGACTTGACGGCGCAGAACATAGACCGCATTGCCGCCCTATTTCCGAACTGCATCACGGAGATGCTGGACGAGGAACGCAGCACGCCGGAGAAGAAGGTGTACAAGCGGGCAGTCAATTTTGAGCTGCTGAAACAGATGCTTTCGCCGGACGTGGTGGACGGGGACGAGGCATACGAGTTCACATGGGTGGGTAAGAAGGCTGCTATCGTGGAAGCCAACAAGCCGATCCGCAAGACGCTGCGCCCCTGTGTGGCAGAGAGCAAGAACTGGGACACCACCGAAAACCTCTACATCGAGGGCGACAATCTGGAAGTCCTCAAGCTCTTGCAGGAAAGCTATCTCGGCAAGGTCAAGATGATCTATATCGACCCGCCGTACAACACCGGCAACGACTTCATCTATGCCGATGATTTTAAGATGGAGAGCGAAGAGTGGAAGGTTGAGAGCGGAGAGTGGAGTGAGGAAGGCGACCGCCTGTTCAAAAATACCGATTCCAACGGACGGTTTCATTCAGACTGGTGCAGCATGATTTACTCCCGGCTGATGTTGGCGAGAAATCTGCTGACGGAGGATGGGGTTATCTTTATTAGTATTGATGACAATGAAATGGAAACGCTTACAAACATTTGTAATGAAATTTTTGGTGAGCAGAATGCGGTCACGCCTTTTATTTGGCCGCTTCCGCGAGGAATAAATGCAGGTTTGGTTGCAAGAGCACATGAGTATATATTGACATATACTAAAAACATAAAAGAAAGGCGCAATTTCAACAGAACAAGTGACGAGATAGAATATTCAATTGAACGTTGTAACAAAAAAATCGATGATCGTCACCCAGAAAGTGTTATAGAATTCCCTGCCGGTATTCCATATGAAGGAAAAAACCAAGTGTTAAGAGGGGTTATTGAAGGGTCTGAAAAAATTACTATAATCGATGAATTAGTATTTAAAGATGGGATCCTATCAAAGCCAGCGAAGTTATCTGCTGGCTGGACAATGAAGAATATGATTCTTGATTGGATTTCAGGAAAAGATGTGTATGACTTGAAGGGACAGAAAATTGTTGGCTTTTTCTTTAAGGAAAATGGCAAACTTTACTCAAAAAAAGAAATATCAACGGTATCAATCAAATCCGTCCTAAAGAATATTCCTGATACTCAAATCGCCAGAAAAGAACTGGAAGCGTTATTTGGAAGTCAGGATGTTTTTCCATATCCCAAAACATTACAGTTACCTAAATTGCTCGCACGACTTTCCCTGGATAAAGAAGATATCATTCTCGATTTCTTCTCCGGCTCCGCCACCACCGCCCACGCCGTCATGCAGCTCAACGCCGAAGACGGCGGACACCGCAAATTCATCATGGTACAGCTTCCGGAGAAGTGCGATGAAAAATCCGAAGCCTACAAAGCGGGCTACAAAAATATCTGCGAAATCGGAAAAGAGAGAATCAGAAGAGCAGGAGAAAAAATTCTGAAAGAGCAGTTGGCAAATAACAACTCCACTCTTAACTCTCCAAACTCCAAACTCGACATCGGTTTCCGCGTTCTCAAGCTGGATTCCACCAACATGAAGGACGTTTATTACGCGCCCTGTGATTACGATCAGGACTTTCTCCATCAGCTGGAATCCAACATCAAGGATGACCGCACCGACCTCGACCTGCTGTTCGGCTGCCTGATTGAATGGGGGCTGCCGCTGTCCCTGCCGTATAAGTCCGAGCAAATCGACGGCTGCACCGTCCACACCTACAATGATGGCGACCTGATCGCCTGCTTTGACGCTAATGTCCCCGAAAGTGTGGTCAAGGAGATCGCACAGCGTAAACCGCTCCGCGCTGTCTTCCGCGATTCCGGCTTTGCGTCCAGCCCGGAGAAGATCAACATGTTTGAGATTTTCAAGCTCTATATGCCGGAGGACGCGGGCGACATCACCAAGCGCGTGAGGGTGATATAAGAGTGAAGCTTTGAGAGTGGAGAGTGTAGTTATGAGAGTTGAGAGTGAAGTTATGAGAGTTGAGAGTGAAGTTATGAGAGTTGAGAGTGTAGTTATGAGAGTTGAGAGTGGAGAGTGGAGTTATGGAAGCAGAAAACACTGCGAGGTATAAGAGCAAGAGATTTGCCGTTCGGATCGTTCGGCTATATCAATACTTATGCGAAGAAAAAAGAGAGTTCGTGCTTTCAAAACAGATTTTACGAAGCGGTACAAGCATTGGAGCAAATCTTGCGGAAGCGGAGTGCGCAATTAGTAAAAAGGACTTCCTTTCGAAGATTTATATCGCATTGAAGGAATGCTCAGAGACATTGTATTGGTTGGAATTACTGACTGAAACGGATTATTTGTCCGAACAGGAGTTTAAGTCGCTCAACGCCGATTGTGACGAGTTGAGAAGAATGCTGTCTGCTACAACGAAAACAATTTCTTCCGCACAGCAAAAGTAACTTAACTCACAACTCTTCACACTCCACACTTCACCAACACCACACGGAGGAAATAACGAAATTATGAAGTTACAATTCAAACATCAAAAATTTCAAGCGGATGCGGCAAAAGCGGTCGTTGACGTCTTTGCCGGGCAGCCGTACCTCACGCCCACATATATGATGGACAGAGGCTACGAGAAAATAGAGGCGGACGGTGTGAAATCTTCGCAGATAGCCATAAAAGAAGAAGAGGATTTTACCGGCTGGCGCAACGAACGCATTGTGCCGGAGCTTTCCGACAAATTGATTTTAGAGCATCTGCAAAAGGTGCAGCGCACGAATCAGATAAAGCCATCTGATAAGCTTGAAGGTCGTTATAATCTGACGATTGAAATGGAGACGGGCGTTGGCAAGACCTATACCTACATCAAGACCATGTATGAGCTGAACAAGCACTACGGCTGGAGCAAGTTCATCGTGGTCGTGCCGAGCATTGCCATCCGCGAGGGTGTTTATAAGTCCTTTCAGGTGACGCAGGAGCATTTTGCAGAGGAATACGGCAAGAAGATCCGGTTCTTTATCTATAATTCTGCCCAGCTCACGGAAATTGACCGCTTTGCGTCGGACAGTGCCATAAACGTTATGATTATCAACTCTCAGGCGTTCAATGCCAAGGGTAAGGACGCGCGGCGTATTTACATGAAGCTGGACGAGTTCCGTTCCCGCCGCCCAATCGACATTATCGCAAAGACAAACCCGATTCTGATTATCGACGAGCCGCAGTCGGTCGAAGGAAAACAGACGAAGGAACGGCTGAAAGAGTTTTGCCCGCTGCTGACGCTCCGCTACTCCGCGACTCACAAGTCGGACAGCATCTATAACATGGTTTATCGCCTCGATGCAATGGAGGCGTACAACAAGCGGTTGGTCAAGAAAATTGCCGTCAAGGGCATCACGGAGTCCGGCAGCACGGCAACCGAGGGCTTCGTCTATCTGGAAAGCATCAACGTCTCGAAGGAGAAGAACCCGACTGCTTCCATTCAATTTGACTGCAAGGGTGCGAAGGGCATTCGCCAGAAGAACGTAACGGTGGGCATCGGCTACAATCTCTATGACAATTCCGGCAATCTGGACGAGTACAAAGTCGGCTTTGTAGTGAAATCTATCGACGGACGCGACAACTCCGTAGAGTTCCTGAACGGTATCAAAATCTTTGCCGGAGATGTGATCGGTAAGGTCAGCGAAGACCAGCTCCGACGCATTCAGATCCGCGAAACGATTCTTTCTCACTTGGAGCGGGAGCGTCAGCTTTTCCATAAGGGCATCAAGGTTCTGTCGCTGTTCTTCATCGACGAGGTTGCAAAGTACAAGCAGTACGACGAGGCTGGGCATCCGTTCAACGGCATCTATGCGGATATGTTCGAGGAAGAATACAACGACATCATAGACTCTATGCAGTTGAGAGCCGGTGACGATGATTACATTCGTTATCTGGACGCAATTTCCGCCCACGACACCCATGCCGGTTACTTCTCCGTTGACAAAAAGGGCAAGATGACCGACAGCAAGCTTTCCGACAAGAAGGAAGGCACATCCGATGATATTGACGCCTATGACCTGATCATGAAGAATAAGGAGCTGCTTCTGGATCGTGATCCGAAAAAATCCCCGGTGCGTTTCATTTTCTCGCACTCCGCACTGCGTGAAGGTTGGGATAACCCGAACGTGTTCCAGATTTGCACACTGAAACAGAGCAGCAGCGAGGTTCGCAAGCGGCAAGAGGTCGGTCGCGGTCTGCGCCTGTGTGTCAATCAGGACGGCGAACGCATGGACGCCAACGTGCTTGGAAATGATGTGCAGTCCATCAATGTTCTGACCGTTATCGCCAGTGAGAGCTATGACAGCTTTGCAAAGGGCTTGCAGACTGAGCTTGCCGATGCAGTTGCGGATCGCCCCGTGGCGGTTACTGCCGACCTCTTCAAGGACAAGGTCATTGTGGATGCCGGAGGCAACGAACAAGTTGTGGACGGCGATACAGCTCAGGCGATTTATTTTGATTTGATTGTCAACGGCTATATCGACAAGAAGGGTGTACTGACCGATAAATATTATGCCGACAAAGCAAACGGCGCGATTCAGGTTGCGGAGGAAGTGGCGGACAGCCGCGATTCTGTGATCAATATTCTTGATTCCGTCTATGACAGCCGCGCTATGCAGCCGGAGAATGCCCGCGACAAGAACGTCGAGCTGCAAGTTGATCCCGACAAGCTCGCCATGCCGGAGTTCAAAGCTCTCTGGAAACGTATCAGCCCGAAATCTGTGTATGTGGTTGATTTTGATACCGATGAGCTTGTAAACAAGGCGATTGCTTCCATCAACAGGAATCTTCATGTGCCGAAAATCTTCTTCAAAGTTGAAACCGGCGCGATGGATGAGATCAAGTCAAAGGATTCTCTTCTTGACGGAAGCGCATTCTCGAAGTCAAAGTCTTCTACTTATGACAGCAGCAAGCAAATCCGCGTGGGCAGCAGCGTGAAGTATGATCTGATCGGCAAGCTGGTCGGAGAGACAGGCTTGACGCGAAAGGCAGTCGTTGCAATTCTGACCGGCATTGAGAAACCCGTTTTTGAGCAGTTCAAGTTCAATCCGGAAGAGTTCATTATCAAAGCAGCCGCCCTAATCAATGATGAAAAGGCAACTGCAATTATTCAGCACATCACCTACAATGTGCTGGATGAACATTACGACACGGACATTTTTACCGAACCGACCATCAAGGGTAAGCTTGGAACGAACGCGATGAAAGCGCAGCGGCATCTATACGATCATATCGTGTATGATTCCACAAACGAGCGTGATTTTGCTGCCGATTTGGACACCAACACAGATGTTGCGGTTTATGTGAAGCTGCCGGACAGCTTCTATATCGCAACACCGGTCGGACACTATAATCCGGACTGGGCGATTGCTTTCTATGAAGGTACCGTCAAGCATATCTACTTTGTTGCTGAGACGAAAGGCTCTATGTCCTCCATGCAGCTCCGGCTCATTGAGGAATCGAAAATTCACTGCGCAAGAGAGCATTTTAAGGCGATCAGCAACGGAAATGTGGTTTATGATGTGGTGGATAGTTACCAAGCTTTAATGGACAAAGTCATGCGCTGACAAATAGCGTACAGCATTCGTGCAGAAATGCCAATCATACAGGAGGACACATCATGAATCGAACCATCACCATCAAAGGCATCGGCAAGCTGAGCCTGAAGCCGGATCTGACGGTTGTGTCCCTGACGCTGAAAACCGTCCGTGCGGGCTACGACAAGGCCATGGACAAGGCGGCGAAGCATCTGGAACAGCTGCGCAGTGCCATTGCAGAAATCGGCTTTACCAAGGATGACCTGAAAACCACCAGCTTTGATGTGGGAACGGAGTACGAGAACGAGCGTGACAAAAACGGGAATTACAAGCAGATTTTTGTTGGCTACCGGGTCACCCATGGACTGAAGCTGGAGTTTGATTTCGATTCCCAGCGGCTGTCCAAGGTGCTGGGAGCGATCGCAGTCTGCATTGCCGAGCCGGAGCTGAATGTGCAGTTCACGGTGAAGGATAAGGAAGCGGTCGATGCCGCCCTGCTGGATAGCGCCTGCGCCAACGCAAAGGCAAAGGCCGAAATTCTGACCAAGGCCTCCGGCGTGACGCTGGGCGAGCTGGTTTCCATCGACTATAACTGGGGCGAGTTGCATCTGTACTCTCCCACCCACTACTAGATGGATCCGCCCTGTATGGCGAGAGCCAGCGCCGCTCCGAGCTATGGACATCGAGCCGGATGACATCGACGTCGGCGACAGCGTCGCCTTCGTGTGGGAAATTCGATAAGATTTGGTTAGAAAATTTGGAAGGATAAGCAGCATGGACAGAGAAGAATTTGACCGGAAATATACCGGCCGACTGAACCGGCAGCAATCAGAAGCGGTGCACGCTGTAGAAGGTGCAGTCTTGCTGTTGGCCGTGCCCGGCAGCGGAAAAACCACCGTATTGGTGACTCGCTTGGGCTATATGCTCTGCTGCTGCGGGATTCCAGTCAACAAAATTCTGACCATGACCTACACAAAAGCCGCAACTCAAGAGATGAAGAAGCGATTTGCCCGTTTGTTTGGCGAGGACTGCCCGAACATCCCGGAATTTCGCACCATCAACGGTGTTTCTTCCAAAATCATTGATTTTTACGCGAAGTCCCATAGCAATGGGAATGCCTTTCAGCTGATGGCGGACGAGAGACTTTTATCCAAACTGGTTTCCGATCTGTATCGTGAGCTTAGCGGCGAATTCGCTACGCAGGGCATTATAAAAGACCTTTGCAAGAATATCACCTATGTGAAGAATCGTATGCTCGACAAGGAGGAAATCGGCAAGCTGGATACCGGATTTGAGAAGTTCCCGGAGCTGTATCGTCGGTATAACCTGACACTACGGCAGCAGCACTGGATGGACTACGACGATCAGATGGTCTATGCCAAGACAATCCTGGAAAAGCATGCGGATGTGTTAACGCATTTTCAGGATATGTTTCCCTATATCTGCGTGGACGAATCTCAGGATACCTCCAAAATCCAACATGCGATTATTCAGCGTCTGGCGCAAAAAAGCGGAAACATCTTCATGGTAGGCGACGAAGATCAGAGCATTTACGGCTTTCGGGCCGCTTACCCGGAGGCTCTGATGCAATTTGAGCAGACCTATCCCAACGCCCGGGTGCTGCTGATGGAGGAAAACTACCGCTCCACGCCGGAAATTCTCCGTCTGGCGGACGATTTCATCCGAAAAAACCATGCGCGCCATCCCAAAACCATCCATTCCACCCGGGCCTCCGGTGCAGACGTCCGGCTGATTACGGCAGCAGACCGTGCCGCCCAGTACGCATGGCTGACGCATACAGCGGCGCAGCGCGACGAACAAATAGCCATTCTCTACCGCAACAACGACAGTGCACTGCCGCTGATCGATCTGCTGGACCGTCAGGGAACCGCTTATCGCTGCCGGCAAATGGACGACACCTATTTCACCCATAGGATTGTTACGGATATTCTGGACATCATCGCCTTCGCCCATGACGGACGGAATGCGGAGGTATTTCTGCGCATCTACTATAAATGCGGCGGCGGTATCTCCAAAAAGGCGGCAGAATACGCTTGCGAAAAAAGCCGGAGTTCCGGAAAACCAATTCTGGAAGAGCTGCTGCGCTTTCCGCAGCTTTCGGCCTTCGCAAGGGACCGTGTCACGGATCTGATCGACCTGCTGCCGCAGATTCTCCAGGACACCGCCCAGCGGGGATTAGATTGCATCTGGCGGGAGCTGCGCTACAAGGACTATGTGGACCAGCAGAAGCTGGACACCAATAAGTTTGAAATTCTTTGCCTGCTGGCCAGGCAGGAACCCAGTATGGATGCCTTGCTGACCCGGCTGAAGCAGCTGCGCAGTCTGGTGGCTACTCCGGCTGTGCAGCCGGAGGCTGCCGTGCTTCTATCCACCATTCACTCCAGCAAGGGCTTGGAGTATGACACCGTTTACCTTCTGGATGTGCTGGACGGCATTCTGCCCGCAGTGACTGAGCCGAAAAGCGAAGCGGAACAAAGACAGTATCAGGAAGAACGCAGACTTTTTTACGTGGCTATGACGCGAGCCAAGAATCACTTGCAGCTGTTCTCATGCCTTAACCGCAGTTCCGCATTTATAAAAGAAGTACAGCAAAATATTCCGACCGAAGTGCCGGAGACGAGCGATGTTTTCCGCACATTTCCAACGGAGTTGTGCGGAAAACGTTATCACCACGCTCAAAAGGGCTGGGGCAATATTTTGGCGGCCTGTAATGGGCAGTGCCTGATTGCATATAACGGCGGCGAGACGCAATTTCTGACCGTAGGCCAGATGTATGAGCAGCGAATGGTCGTTCGTAAACTACCGGAGAAGCCTGCCGTCGCAAAAAAACGGGCGGCAACGCCCGATCTCAAGAAGCACAATGGAACACAATCCGGGTCGAAAGTAACGCTGTCCCCGGAAGAAAAGGCCGCACTGATCCGCAGGGCAGTTCCAGGATGCAAAGTGGTCCACAGGGCCTTTGGAGCGGGAGTTGTCGTGCGCTATCAGGATCCCATTGTGACTATCCGTTTTGCGAGATTCGGAGAAAAGAAATTTGTCCTTTTTGACGGTGCAGAGCGTGGCCTGCTACATTTTAACTGACAAATCAATTTTTGAGGTACACTCATGAAAGCCTCGCCTGACGGAGTGTATTCGGAATAACTGTGTGCATTCGACTTTTTATGCAGTTGCAGAAGGATGCGCCTTCGGTGCTTGCGCTGCTTCCTCCGGCATGGAGGCAACGGGGGATTTGACCTCCACGGTTTTTACCTCAATCGAGGTAATCTCATCGTTCTCCCATGCAACGACCTCCGGGTCTCTTTCCTCTGTTTTCTCAGAAGTGACTTCCTTCTCAGGTTCGGTCTGCTGTCGGAACGCATCCACGAAAAGTGCCGTCAGTCCAGGATTGGGTTTATCCACAAGGAAGCGGGAGGCATTCTCCGGGCAGACATCAATGCTCTTTGCCCATTCCTTGAGGGGCTGCGGAATACGCCCGTCAAAGTCTTTCTGCTGAATGGTGTTTGCAAGGACATATCGGACGCGCTCCGGAGAGAACTGCTCAAGGACGCTTTTCACGGCAGCATCCGCATCCAGCCGGTTATCTCCGTAGTTGGAGCTGATCG
>OGMC01000272.1_pt1 | contig 16941 bp, 14 predicted proteins | sample 1573011 | NCBI WGS metagenome assembly OGMC01 (sample SAMEA2581888, study PRJEB24529) | metagenome | biome: Human gut stool | place: China | collected 2011
GAGCCGCATAATCGTGCTCGATGAGGGCAAGGTTGCGGGCATAGGCACTCACCGCGAGCTGCTCGAAACCTGCACGGTCTACCGCGAAATAGCACAATCTCAGCTTTCAAAGGAGGAACTCGCATGAGCAGAAAATCACCTCTGAAAAGAAAGCGCACGTCATCGGCGAAAAGAAAATATAAAGAATATTCCGGCGAAAACCGCCGTCCCGGCGAGAAGCCGAAGAATTTCAAGGGGGCCGTCTCGCGCTTTACGCCGCTGCTCAAGCCCTTTGTCCCCGGCCTGACAGTCGTGCTCATAGCGGGCGTTATCGGCACGGTGCTGACCGTCACGGGGCCGCTGTTCCTCGGCGACATAGTTGACGCGATAAAGGAGCAGGCGGATATCAAGCTTTCGGGCGGCAGCCTTGATTTTTCGAAGATACAGAAAATCCTGCTGACAATTCTCGGCATCTACGGCCTGAGCGCGCTGCTGAGCTATATTCAGCACTATGTCATGGCGGGCATAACTCAGTCCGTCGTGCGCGATTTGCGCGACAGGGTCAACGATAAGCTCACCCATCTGCCGCTGAGCTATATCGACTCGCACTCAAAGGGCGATATCCTCAGCAAGATGATGAACGATATCGACAATATCAGCAACACCCTGCAAAACAACCTCATTCAGATAATAACCTCCGCGGTAAGCTTTCTCGGAATGCTCGCGCTGATGTTCTATGTCAGCTGGCAGCTGACCCTCATCACGCTCTCCGTTTTACCGCCGAGCCTGCTTGTAATTTCGCTCATCTCGAAGCGCTCAAAGCGCTATTTCCGCCGCCAGTGGGACGAGACGGGCAACATAAACGGACACATCGAGGAGATGTACACCGGACATACGCTCATAAAGGTCTTTGACCACGAAAAGCAGGCGATAGACGAGTTCGACGATATCAACGTCAGCCTCGCAAAGGCCGGCTACAAGGCGCAGTTCATCTCCGGTATAATCGGTCCGATAATGAACTTTGTCAGCAACATAGCCTATGTGCTCATCTGCGTCATAGGCAGCGTCTATGTCCTGAAGGGCACGTTCACGCTCGGCGACATAACGACCTTCTTCACCTATTCGAAGCTCTTCATGCAGCCGCTTGTCAGCATAGGCAATATTGCAAACAACCTTCAGTCCTCCCTCGCGAGTGCGGAGCGCGTATTCAAGCTGCTAGACGAGCCCGACGAGTGCGCGGACTGCTACGATACGCGCATTGAAGAGCCCCGCGGCGAGGTCGAGTTCAGGGATGTCTGCTTCAGCTATTCCCCCGACGCGCCGCTTATCGAAAATATGAATCTTAAAGTCGAGCCGGGTCAGCTTGTTGCGATAGTGGGGCCGACGGGAGCGGGCAAGACCACATTTGTCAATCTGCTCATGCGCTTCTACGATGTAAACCGAGGCGAAATTCTTCTCGACGGGCACGATATCCGCTCTATCCCGCGAGAAAATCTGCGCAGCGTATTCGGCATGGTGCTCCAGGACACATGGCTGTTTGAGGGCACAATAATGGAGAATATCGCCTACGGGCGCAAGGGCTGCTCGCGCGAGGAGGTCATCGGCGCGGCGAAGGCCGCAAGGGTTCACCACTTCATAAGCACTCTGCCCGACGGGTATGAGACCATGCTCGAGGAGAACGGCGAAAATATCTCGCAGGGTCAGCGTCAGCTTCTGACTATAGCCCGCGCGATTCTCGCAAATCCGTCCGTGCTCATACTCGACGAGGCGACGAGCTCCGTTGACACGCGCACGGAGGTGCACATCCAAAAGGCGATGAACGCACTGATGAACGGCCGAACGAGCTTCGTCATAGCCCACAGACTCTCGACCATACGCGACGCCGACGTTATCCTCGTTATGAACGACGGCACTATAGTCGAGCAGGGCACGCACGAACAGCTCCTTGCGGCAAACGGCTTCTACCGAGAGCTCTACGCCAGCCAGTTCGGAGTATAAGCTAAACTCATATAATAAAATTATCCGCCGTGTGACCGATACGGCGGATTTTTGCTTTATTTAACGGGAGAAATAACGGCGGGCAGAGACTCGCCCGTGTGCGCCGTCTGCCGCAAGCGAATATCCCCGCCCATAAAAAACGGGGCTGCCTGTAAGACGGTCCCGCTTGAATTTTTATCAATAATCCGTAACCCTGATTGTCGAAATAATCTCCGCGCCGAGCAGGGTTTCGAGCTTTGTGCGAAGCTCGCGCTCCGAGGCTGCGGGAGTTACAAAGGCGAACTCGTCCTCCGGCGCACCGGCGCGCTTTAAGAGCTTTATTTCGCCGAAGGTTTTCTCCGCCGAGGAGATGACCTGCTGCTTTTGCTGAGCGCGTCCTCTGACGTAGAGCGCAGTGGGCATATCGAGGTAGTCGGCTACATAGCCCTCCTCGCTGTCCGCCCAGCCGAAGAATTTCTGCTTGTTCTCATGGCGTGCGCAGTCAATGACATCGCCGACGACCGCGCTCGCGGTGGGCAGCTTGCCCGCGCCTCTGCCGTAGAACACGACGTCGCCTATCGCGTCGCCGCGCACGAGAATAGCGTTGAAAACATCGTCGACGCTTGCGAGCTGGCTGTGATGATTGACAAATGCGGGGCTGACTATCGCATAGATGTGCTTGCCGTCCTCGCTCTTGCGCGCCCTGCCGAGCAGCTTTATGACTCCGCCCCAATCCTTTGCGTAGTCAACGTCCTCAAGGGTTATCTTGGTTATGCCCTCGGTATGCACCTGCTCGGGATAGACGTGCTTGCCGAAGCAGAGCGAGGCGAGTATGCAGACCTTGCGGCACGCGTCGAAGCCGAGAATATCGGCGGAGGGGTCGCGCTCGGCGTAGCCGTTATCCTGCGCGAGCTTGAGCGCATCCTCAAACGCCATATTGTCGTTTATCATCTTGGTGAGAATGAAGTTTGTCGTGCCGTTTAATATGCCGGCGAATTCGTCTATCTCATTTGCGGCGAGGCACTGGCTTATCGGCCTGATTATCGGAATACCGCCGCCGACCGACGCCTCAAACAGGAAGTTTACGTTGTGCTGCGCGGCATATTTCAGCAGCTCGCAGCCCTTGGCGGCGACAAGCTCTTTATTCGAGGTGACGACGCTCTTGCCCGCCTTGAGGCAGGCGGAGACAAACTCGTATGCCGGATGAAGGCCGCCCATTGTCTCGACGACGACCTTAACCTCGGGGTTATTGAGGATGATGTTGAAATCTTTTATAAAGAGCTTCTCGTTGGGGTCCCCGGGGAAGTCCTTGAGGTCGAGGATATATTTTATCTCGAGCTCGGACTGAGTGCTCTTTCTTACTATACTGTCGTGATTTTTGTTGATGACCTCGGCAACGCCGCTTCCGACAACGCCGTAGCCCATTATAGCTATATACATGGCAACTTTCTCCCCACTGTTATTTTTTTACTATTTTATCACAAAGGCGGGCGGCGATAAAGTCTCAAAAGAAAACTTTTTTACTTTTTTGTGAAGTATTTTTCAAACTCATTGAGTTTTAAGGCAAAATAGTATAATATATATGATGTATTATGCCGCCTTGAAACCGTAAACAGAAATAAAGACCGTTGAAAGAAGAGGTGCAGAAAATGTCTCCGGAAACTGTTGAAAGAAGAAGAGCCGTGCTGATAAACGTCGCGTATATCGCGCTCGTGCTCGGTGCGTTTTATCTGTTTATGAAATATGCGTTCTGGACTGTCGCGCCGTTCATATTCGCTTTTGTCCTCGCAGTCGCACTGCAGCGCCCGACAAACTTCCTCTCGAAAAAGACGCATATCAAAAAAGGAATAGTCTCCGTTATTGCGGTTCTGCTGATAATCGCGCTGCTGGCAACCTTGGTCGCCCTGACGGGTGCAAGGGTCGTGGCAGAGGCAAAGGGCCTCGCTTCGACTCTCGGCGAATGGCTCAAGAAGCTTCCGGACTATGTAAAGGGCTGGGAGGAGTCACTCTACCGCCTCGCCGAGCGCCTGCCCGGAGGACTCAAGAGCTCCGCGGAGGAAGCGATAAAATCGCTGTCCGACAAGCTCCTGCTCTCATCGGAGGAGCGGGCGGCTCTGCGCACGCAGAACGGCGAGAGCAGCGCGGGTATAAATCTCCTGTCACTTCTCAAGCCCTCGCTCAGCGGCGTTTGGTCAACCGCAAAGCAGATACCGAGCATCTTGGTCGGTATGCTCCTGTTTATTATCGCGGCCTGCTTTATGACCGCCGGATATGACGGCATAGTCGGCTTTATCAAGAATCAGCTGACCCCGCAGAAGCGCAGAACGCTCTCAAAGACAAAGAAGATAGTGGTCTCCTCCATGGGCAAGCTCGTCAAGTCCTATGCGCTTATAATGCTCGTCACCTTTTTCGAAATGCTGATAGGTCTGGGCGTGCTCAAAATTATAGGCGTCTACAAGAGCGGATATATATTTATTATCGCAATCATCACCGCAATAGTCGATATTCTGCCCGTGCTCGGCACGGGAACGGTCGTTATACCGTGGGCGGTGTTCTCGCTGATAAATAAGAGCTACGGTCTCGGTATCGGACTGCTCGTCATATATGCCTGCATAACCGTCATACGCCAGATAATCGAGCCGAAGATAGTCGCAAACAACCTCGGCATCCCGGCGATAGTCAGCATAATGGGTATGTATATCGGCGTTCAGCTGTTCGGCTTTATCGGAATATTTATTATGCCTATAATGATAACCGTGCTCAAGGTTCTCAACGACGACGGAGTTATACACATCTGGCGAAGCTCGAAAAAGGCGGCGGCGCAGGACGCTCCGGCTCCGACGGCGGACGGCTCCGAGGGCGAAAAAGAGCCCGAAAAAGAGTCAAAAGAAGAGAGCGAACCCGAGAAGTAAATTGTTGACATTTGGTCTGCTTGTGTTATAATTGAACTGCAGTACAAAATTGTTCACCGGCACAATTTAAATCTTTTTCCCGAAAGGACGGTTTTCATGGATATTTTACAGGCAAAAAAAGAAGTTATCGCAGCGGGTCTGCGCCTTGTCGAGACCGGTCTTATCGCAAGAACCTGGGGCAACGTCAGCTGCCGCGTTGACGAAAACAGCTTCGTCATCACCCCGAGCGGAAAGCCCTACGACGGACTGACCCCCGACGACATTGTTGAGGTAAAAATCGACACTCTGAGCTACGAGGGCAGCGTCAAGCCCTCCTCCGAAAAGGGCGTTCACGCCGAGGTCTACAAGGCCCATCCCGACGCGGGCTTTGTCATCCACACCCATCAGAAGTTTGCGTCCATAATCAGCGCAACAACGCAGGGTATCCCCTCGCTGACCGAAAAGGGACGCAAGGTTATAGGCGACAGAGTCATGCTCGGCTCTTACGGTCTGCCCGGCACGAAGAAGCTCAAAAAGGGCGTCGCCGCCGCAGTCGCCGCCGATATGGACAGCAAGGCAGTTATCATGGCGCACCACGGCGCCGTCTGCTACGGCAAGGACAGCGAGGAGGCGTTCAACGTCGCCGCCACGCTCGAGCGCGAGAGCGCGCTTTATGTTCTCGACCTTTTCGACAGAAAGTTCGGAGAAAAAATTGCCGACTTGAGCGAAATGTGTGTTTCCTGGGCACAAAAACACGGAAAAACTATTGTCAAGCATGACGAAACCTGTTATAATAACTCATATAGAGACGCAAGCGGAAAGATAGTATTCTATGCTCCCGGCGATAAGGAGCACACCGTCACCGTAGACCCCGTGACCTCGGCGGTCAGCGGCGAGGGAGAGATTCCGACGGCAGACCTCCATCGCGCCATATATGCTTCACGCGAGGATATCAATGCTATTCTCTATTCTCAGGCTCCCGAGGTGCTCGCAGTCGCCGCCATGGGCAAGACCGTCAGGCCGCAGCTTGACGACAGCGCCCAGATAATCGGCACGAGCCTCAAATGCGCCAAGAACTCCCCCAAGAAGGTAGTCAGAGCGCTCAAGGGTCGCCACTGCGTTCTCGTCAAGGACGGCGGCGCGCTCTGCTGCGGCTCGAACGAGAGCAACGCGGGTGCGGTCGAGATGATCGCAGAAAAGAGCTGCCTTACCTTCATCGGCTCCGGCCTCTTCGGTAAGTGCAAGCCGATAAATCCCATCGAGTGCCTGCTCATGAGAGTTATCTATCTCAAGAAATACTCGAAGCAGGCCGAATAAATCAGACACCTACCATCTTCTTGCCCCCGTTTTATACAAAGAAAATCCCGACCTTAACCGGCCGGGATTTTCTTTTGGTCGGTGTGCAAAATTTTTAACAGATAACCAATACAAGTCGATTCTCAATCGTTTCTATAATGTAGGGAGGTGAAGATATGCCCAAAAACAGCATCAATTATTTAATTGTAAAAACAGCTCACGGAGATAATGCGGCTTTTGAGGAGCTTTACAAAGAGATGAGAAAGCCTGTGTATTATTACGCATTGCATTTCTGCGGAAATCCTTCGATTGCCGAAGATGTTATGCAGGATACATTTATCACGATCTGGAGCAAAAGCAGTTCGTTTATTCCGCAGGGAGACGGTCGTTCGTGGATCTTGTCTATCGCCAAGAATAAAGCTTTAGATATCTTAAAGAAAAGTAATCGAACCTGTTCGTTAGATTATATCGGCGATGTCGGCGGAGAGGACGGCAAGTTGAACCTCTTTGAAAATAAAACAGTATTAGATGACCTGCTGCGGACATTGGATAACAAGGAACTGGACATTGTTGTTTTAAGACATATTGTCGGGCTGACCCTCACCGAAATCGCAAAAGAAAAGGACATGAAAAAGGGAACGGTTTTTTGGATGTATAACCGTGCTGTCAAAAAACTGCGTCTCGAATCGGAAAGGATGGGTCTGTTATGAAAAAAAACATATATAAGCTTTTAGACGAAGCCGCAGAACAGTATGTGCCGGATAATTTTGATTCTATTATGGATGAAATCGAAAAAATGCCGACCGCTGAAACCCCTGACGTGTATTCGTTTACAGAAAAACGCTCGGCAGCCAAGCATTGGAAATATGCTGTTGCGGCAGCTTGTCTTTGCGCCGTGATTGCCGCGGGAGCAATCATAACCGTCAAAACTCAATATCATACTTTATTCCCCGGAGAGGCGGAGGACTCCGAAAGGAATTCATATAATAATTCAGCTTTGACAGGCGAAATCCTTTGGAATAAGGGGACAATATTAGGCGATATCCGTCTGGCGGGAGAATTTCGTGCCGTATCAGAAAAAGAGTGGAAATCTGTTTTTTCCATAAACTTTCCAACGGAAGGCAAAACCGAATATTTTTTTGTTTATAAAATTGACAAGGAGCAGGGAATAACGGACACGGTAATGCTCGGGTATGCTTCTGTGGAGGGAGACAACGGCAGCAGTTACTCTGTATATGTGTCCGAAGGAGGTTTAAAGTTATCTTCGGTTTTTGTAGACACCTCGTCGCTCAAAAAGTCAAAAATAGAGAATAAAAGTGTTTTTTTCGGAACCGAAAGCGGCAGCTGTCAATGGGCGGCGTTTGACAAGAGCGGTTACGGCATTATTGTCAAGATGTATGGGTTCACGGAGAAACAGGCAGTTGAGTTGGCGGATAAATTTATAAAGTAAGTCTAAACAGGTCGTCATTAAAGGCTGTGCTGAAAGTATATGCGAAAATGCCTCCGTAAACAGCACCGTTCTTTTAATATGCCTGTTTCCAAAAAATAACCACCGTCCGCGACGGTGGTTATTGCTTTAGCTGCCTATATGTTTTTCTACGAATCTTTCAACCGTGCTCCAATACATTTCCGGTTCAACCGAGGACGAGAGTGCGTGACCCGCTCCCTCGACGGTCAGGCTTTCCTTTTCGCACGCCGCCGCCGAGAACAGTTCGCCGAGCATTTTATAGGGCACCAGCTCATCCGCCGTGCCGTGGATGAACAGGGTGGGAATATCGCTCTTTTTGACCTGCTCGAGCGCGCTCGCCTGCTTGAAATCATAGCCGTCGCGGAGCTTCGAGAGGGCTGAGGCTGCGTTGAGCACCGGGAACCACGGGATATGTATCATTTCGGCCTCCCAGATGAACTCATCCCACTCCGAGGTGTAGCCGCAGTCCGCGATAACGGCCTTGACGTTTTCGGGCAGCGTCTCGCCCGATGCCATGAGCACCGTCGCCGCGCCCATGGACACGCCGTGCAGGATTATCCGCGCGTCGGGGTCCCACGAGAGAATGAGCTTTATCCACTCGATAACGTCCATGCGCTCCGGCCAGCCCATGCCGATTTTAGTCCCCTCGCTTTCGCCGTGGGCGCGCGCATCTACCGCAAGAACATTGAAGCCGAGGGAGTGAAACTTATGGACAAAGCCCGCCATATGCCTGGCCTTGCTCGTATATCCGTGGCAGACGAGAACATAATCCGAGCCGGGATTTTCGAACTTTCTTCCGTGCAGCCGCAGAGCGTCGGACATAATAAATACGTCCTCGCCGTGCTCGTCGTACCATTCCCGGATTTCCGGCGTGCCCGTGAGTCCGCTGTATTTTGCGCTCGACTCCTCGCCGTCGGACTTGCTTGCCATCTTCTGAATGAGGTTGTTGAGCTTGCTCATATGTATGGGCCCGCCGAGAGTTCCGAGGACGGCGCCCGCTGTTTTTCTGCTGTTCATAAACTTCCTCCTGCTTTTTTCAAGATTATAGCATAACCGCAAATGCCGTTCAAGCTTTTTATATAAAGACTGTATGCATAAAAAAAACAAAGGTCATAATCCGCGTTTTAATCCGTGAACTATGACCTTTTTCTAAAGCTTTTTGCCGCTTATGCCATGTTCTCCAGCGCATTCATAAACTTCGGGTTGCTGGGGATGAACATATAGTTGAGGAACAGAACCTCGTCTATCGCATTGGTCTTGACGAAGTCCGCGAGCTTAACGGTCAGCATACGCGGGTCGAGGACATAGACCGTCTTGTAGTTTGCGCAGAGCCACGGGACAAAGGCGTTGGCGTAGCTCTCCTTTATGACAACAATGCTCCTGTCGCTCTGAGCGTCGGTCGTTATCTTGATAACGCCGTGGTCGCCGCCTATAAAGGCTAAGTATTTGTTGGAGGATGTCGTCTCGGTGTTTATGACCTGAATGCCATAGCCGTCGCTCATGGCGGCGTCGGTATCGGAGGCTGTGGCCGTTGTGTTGACGGGCGGAAGGAAATATTCCACATAGTCCGGGTCATTTGCGAGCACGGGACTCTTTGTGTAGTTATAAAAGAGTCCGAGGAACGGCGAGAGCTTGCCGCTCTGCAGGGTGTCCTTGTCAACGGGCTTGAAGTCCGCGACATTCGCAAAGGCTCTGTAGGCGTAGTATGCGCCGCGGGTCGTCCAGTGGTGATCGCTTCTGAAATAGAGATATTCGTCCGTGTGCGCCGCAATTTCGGCGTAGACATTGACGGGCGTTATATCCTTGAGCTGCTCATAGATATAGCACATACCCTCGTACTGCGACTTCGATACGCCGGTGTTGTATTTGCTCGGCGCATAAAATTCTATAGCGGTCGGCGCCATGAGACAGTAGGCCTTGGTGTTCGGCATCTCCGCCTTGAGGCGGTTGAGCGCGTCGGCGTAGGACTTCATGTTTTTATATGAGTTGCCGTAGGGCTCCATTTCGCGGTTGCCGATTTCGATTATAGACGAGCCGCTGTAGGTCTTTATCTTCACATCGTCGGAGACGGAGACCGCGTTTTTCGGCTTGACGAGGCTGCCGTCCTCGTTGGTCGGAGGCTCTGTGCTTTTCTCCTCGGTCGTCTGCTCCTCGGCGGGCGCGGTCGAGTCGCTCTGCGTGTCTTTGTTTGCGCATCCCGCAAATGACAACAGCATGGCCGCCGCCAAAACGGCTGCAAAAAATCTTCTCATTTTTATTGAATACCTCCCGATTGCTTCGTTGTATATATAATAGCACACTTTTTATAAAAAATGTGCGAATTTTGATTTTTAATTTCGTAGGGCGGGAAAAATCCCGGCACAGGGCCGGGAGAATTTTCGGAATAGCTTAAAGCTACTCCGTCTCGGGTGTGACTATGCTCTTGTTCTTTTGATATTCGTATGTTGTTTTGCTGCCGTCCGTGCCCGTGACCGCTATCTTGGCGGTCTCATATTCGTATGAATACGAGATAACCTCAGTGCTTCCCGCCTCGCCGTCCTGGAACTGGGTCTCCTTTATTTCGACGGGATTTCCGTAGGCGTCGTTTTTGTACTCCTTTTCGGTCTCGGCGCCGAAGGAATCCCTGACTGTCAGCCTTATCAGCGCGCCGCGCTCGTCATATTCGTATTCGGTGATGATTTTAGACGTGTTGAAGGGATTTTTGACTGTATATGTCTGGCGCACTATATCGCCGTCGGAGTTATATTTATAGGTAAACGTCTCCGTAAAGCTCTCGGACGCGGCCTCTGAGGAATTTCTCTCGCTCTTGACGAGCCTTCCCTTGCCGTCGTAAGAAAAGACGGTGCTCCCGTAAAAATCACTTTTTTCTGCGAGTCTGCCGTGCTTGTCATACGAAAAATTCAGTGTTGCGGTCACTTCGCCGGAGGGCTCCGCCGAGGTGATTTTTGTTATTCTCTTCTCCGAGTCATACTCGTAGCGGTAGGTGCCTTGGGAATGCCCCGAGCGGCTGATTTCCTTCACCGTGCCGTCGCTGTTGTAGGTATAGCCGTATGACCTCTTTTCGGCGGAAAAGTTCCCCTCGGAAATCAGGACATAGGTGATATATGAAACGAGGTCGCCGCGCGAGTTATATTCCTTTGTCCAGCTCGCGGTATAAGTCGTGTCTTTCTGATAACCGCTCGATGTTTGATTCCAGTGATACCACCCGTCGAGGTCGATGCCGAGAAAATACCTGGAGTTTTTTATGTCGGCATTAACATCCGCGACTGATGCGGTGCTTTCGCTGCTATCTTCGGATACTGTCTCATCGTTTTTTCCCGTTGTGTCGGCTTGGTCTTTGTCGTGTTTCTTGCAGCCGGCAAAGGCTGAAAGCGCGAGGACGGCGAGAACTGCGGCAATAAATCTTCGAATCTTCATAAAATACCTCCCTTTATTTTCTCCTGTCATCCACATAATAGCATACTTCCCGAAAAAAAGATACAGATTTTGATTTTTATTTTTCCGCAGCACAGAAAAAATCCCGGCGCGAGGCCGGGATAAAAAGTGCTTTTTATCAGAAAAAGTTGTATTCGGTTGTAATTATGCTCTCGTTCTTCTGATATCCGTATATTTTTTTGCCGCTGTCCGAGCTTGTAACGGTTATCCTGTCCGCCGCATACTCATATGTAAACGGGTAGACATAGGAGCTTATGACCTTGCCGCTTTGAGACTTTGTCTCTTTTATTTCGGTCGGGTTGCCGTATTTATCGTTCGTGTACTCGCGTTCATACAGTATACCGTCCTGGTCGAGCACAACGAGCTTTATCAGAGCGCCGTTTTCGGCATATTTATAATCGTAGACGATTTTGTACGAGCTGTCGGGATATTTGCCGGTCTCCGTTTTGCGAACGACATCGTTTCTGCTGTTGTATTCGTAAGTAAACGCTTTGACGATGCCGTTGTAGGTCTTCTCTTTTTTTGTGAGACGACCGCTGCCGTCATATGAAGAGAGGACCTTCCAATCGCTGCCGGCTGCACAGGCGAGCTTCCCGCTTTTATTGTATGAAAGAGTCAGCGTATCGGTTACTTCTCCGGTGGCGGGGTCTGACTTGGTAACTTTTGTTATTCTCTTGGCGGCGTCGTATTCATAGCGGAAGGTTGCGGGGAAATAGCCGGAGCGGCGGATCTCCTTCACCGTGCCGTCGCCGTTATAGGAATATTCGTAAAAGCATTGACCGTAGGGGCGAATTTCATCGCCGAGCCTGTCATATGAGGACTGCTTGACTATATTGCCTCTCGAATTATATTCCTTGTCCCAAATTGCGATATACTCCGTGTTCCCTTGAAAGCCTTCGCCTATCTGATTCCAATGATACCACCCGTCGAGGTCGGTGCCCAGGAAATATTTTGACTTCTTTACGTCGGGCTTGCCGGTCGCGGCGGTCGGCGCTGAGGTCGGCTTCTGCGTCTGGCCTGCGGGCTTGCCGCTTCCGGACTGGCTGCCGCCGTTGGGCGAAACTGTGTTTCCGCCGGGTGCAGACGCACTGCCGTCGGGCGCAGGCGTACTGCCGTCGGAATCACTCGCCGGGTCGTTTGCGTCGGAGGCGGGACTTTCGTCCTGCTGCTCGGACACGGCTTCGTCTGTTTTTCCGTCCGCTGCGCCGAGTGTCTCCTTGCCCGTATCTTGTTTTACGGAGCAGCCCGCGAAGGCCGAGAGCATAAGCGCCGCGAGCAGAGCGGCAATAAATCTTCGAATTTTCATAGAATCTCTCCCCAATAAAAATTTTGCCGTACATATAATAGCATACTTGTTGGAAAAAAGAAACAACTTTTTTCGTTTTTATGCAAAAAAGTCCCGGCGCGAGGCCGGGATAAAAAGCTTATGTGCTTCGATTATATTTGCTCTGCGGTCTCCCGCAGCGGCGACTGTTTTTTTACTCCTCGACCTTAGTGAGGTTCAGCGTGCCGAGCTTGTCGTTTGTGAGCTTGAGCACCTTGCTGTCCTTGTCATAGGCTGCGGTGAAGGTTATCTCCGCGCCGGCCTTGAAGCCCGCGAAGGACATCTCGGGAGCGGCGGTAACGGTTGCGGGGTCGGCTTCGGTATTGACCTTGTATGTACCGGAAACGGAAGTGCCTATCGAGAGACCGAGAATATTGAGGTTGCTCGATTCGAATTTGAATGTGCCGTCATCCTTGAACTCGACAGTCACCTTGTTCTGCTCATCGCTCCACTTTCCTACAATAAGCTTGTCAAGCTTCGCCGTGCAGCCCGCAAAGGCGCAGACGAGTATCGCCACTGCCATGACAAGAGCTGTCAGCTTCAGTGTTTTTTTCATGAGTTATTACCATCCTTTCGGTTTTTCTTGTTTTATTCCGTGATTATTATAGCACACCTCTCCGTTTGTTGTCTATAGATTAAGAACGCGAAAATGTTTTACAAGAATCATAAACAAATTGTTTACATTTTTGCAAAAATAATGTACAATTTATCCGTTGCATAAAAGTGCTTTGCGAAAGGAGAAAACAAAAAATGAAGAAAAAACCGTTTAAGCGAATACTCTGCGTTTTAATCGCCGCGGTTATGCTCGGCTCGGTATTCGCGTCCACCGCGGCGGCCGCCACCAAGTGCGCATGCGGTCACTCGCCCGTTGTTATGATTTCCGGCTTCGGCGCTACGGTTCTCGCCGAAAAGCAGGAGGACGGCTCGTTAAAGCGCGTTTTCCCGCCCGACACCAAGGAGATATTAAAGCTTCTCGGAGTCAACGCCCCCGACCTTATCACGGGTATAATTAAGCTGATAGTCCAAAAGGGCACCGACGGCATAGAAAAGCCGATGCGCGAGATAATAACTTCTATTGTCGAGCCGCTGAGAATGAACGACGACGGCACTTCGTTCTATGACATAGTGCCCATACTCAGCAGCGCAAAGGACACGAGCCTTGAGGCATTCACAAAGAACGGTCAGCTCGACCTCGTTCCCTACACGGGCTCGGAGTTTCTCGACATGGAGGTTATCGGCGACGAGATAGGCGACGACCATGTTTTCAACTTCCTCTACGACTGGAGACTCAGCCACGCGGATGTCGCGGCTCAGCTCCATGACTATCTCGCGGAGGTCTGCGCCCTCACGGGACACGACAAGGTCAGCGTATACAGTATCAGCCAGGGCTGCCTGCTGCTGGGCGTGTATATGTACGAATATCCCGACGACAACTACATTGACCGCGCGGTATTTGACACTCCGCTTCTCGCGGGCAGCAACCTCGTCTCCGACCTCTATACCGACAAGCCCATTTCGCTCAATTTTGACACCACGCTCGATATTTTAAGATCCATTCTCCACACCGAGGCGGACTTCTCGTTTGTTATGGACATAATCCCCGCCGACGGCGCGAACAACGTCGCCGACTACGGACTCAAGACCATGGTTCTCCCGAGCGTCATAAACATCCCCGCATTCTGGGAGATGTGCGACCCGGAGAATTACGAATATATCAAGTCCGTGCGCCTCGATTCCGTTAAGAACGCAAAGCTCATAGAGAAAGTCGAGAAAGTCCGAAACGGCTTTATGTCGCATATCTCCGAGACGCTCTACGCTCAGCAGAAAAAGGGAGTCAGCGTCTCTCTGAAGGTCTGCTCCGGCGTGCCGCTCGCTTCGGGTACCGTTGACAACAGCGACGGCATAGTAAATATGAAATACTCCTGCGGCGCAGTGTGCGCGCCCTTCGGCGAAACGTTCCCCGCCGACTACAAGCAGGCAGTCAAGACGGGCAAGAACAACATCTCGCCCGACAGAACGGTTGACCTCTCGACCGGCTATATGCCCGAGCGCACATGGGTAGTCAACCGCCACTACCACGGTCAGGCGGAGTGGGACCCCCGCACCTATGACCTGCTCATGGAGCTTCTGCTCACAGACAACATCAAGGACGCTTATTCTCATATGGAGTATCCCCAGTTCATGGAGAGCCTCGCTCCGACGAGCGACATAGCAGTCCTCTTCAAGAGCACGAACTCCTCCTTCCTGCCGACGCTCACAAGACGCCTCTTCTCCTGCAACTCCGTAATAGTTAAAAACCTGTCGAAAAAGGACAAGATTACTGTCTCCGCGATAGCCGCGGAGAACGGCACGCTGAACTTCATCCTGCCCTATCCGATAGTCCTCGAGGCGGGCGAGAGCGCCGAGATAGCGTTCACGGGCAAGGTTCCCTCGGCGGAGAGCTACGACAAAATAACCGTAGCATACAGACGCATGACCGTCACCGGAAAGGACGCGACCCGCGACTTCGGCTTCACCGTGACCCGCAACTATTCGGGCATTACAAAAGCAGACCTCACCCCCGCATATATCATCACCGCTATCCGCATAGCGCATGATATACGCGATATCATTGCGCGGATAGATGCGATCTTCTCGTTCATCAACGGGATAAAATAACAATATAAAATTAAAGCGAGCGGCATAACCGAGATTATGCCGCCCGCTTTTTGTTATGCTCTTTTATCCTATAAGCTCCGCAACATACAGGCTCTCGTATATGCTCCCGTCGGAGGGAGATACATATTTCCCAAGGTCAACGAGTATCGCGTCTGCTTTTCCTTTAAATTCATAGCACTTCACACCGTTGACTTCGCCTAAATACTCGCCCTTTTCGGGGACGGGCCAGATATAAGCCGTTTCGCTCACTATCCCGTATTTTTTTCCGCGAAGCTCAAAAATGCCGTCCAATATGCAGTCATAGCGCAGGACAATACCATTTTTCTTGTCCCCTATGCTCTGTTCCATGGGGATATTTTTCAGCGAATAGACGGCGATTTCCGTGCCGTTTATTTTTTCGCGGTGCAGCGGACCTAAATCGGAATCCGTCAGCGCGAGGTTGTCGCCCGCATACCCGTAAAGTCTGTGATTCCAGACCTTATATGTCGGAATGAAAACACCCGCCACGCTGCCGCCGTGGGAAACGGCCGATGTCGTTTTCTCCGCCGTCTGCGAAACAGTCTCGCCGGGCACTTTCTTTTCGGGCTCTCCCGCTCTGTCCGTCGCGATTTGATCATCTCGCTCCGTGCCGTTTTCGGTATTCAAAGTCGAATCGGAAGCGGGAAGTCCCAGGCTTTTGCCGACTGCTAAAACGGATATGAGAACCGTGCAAGCCGCAATGCACGCCGCCGCGGCATACCAAACCTTTTTCGGATGACCCTTGGCTTTGCTTTCCTGAACACTTTGAATCGGCTTATCCTTGATTTTATCCCAGACCTCCTCCGGGGCTTTAAAACTCATTGCGTCTCTCATGAATTTTTCTGTTGATTTACGCCTCATCCGTATGCACTCCTTTTCGGTCGAAATAACGCCTCAGCTTAGTGAGAGCGTAGCCGTATTTTGAACGGACAGACAAATAGGGGAGGTTCAAAACCTTGGCGATCTCCGTCTGCTTCAGGCCGGAATACAGATACAGCGACACTATCTGCCTCTCTGTTTCGCTCAGCGTTTTCAAGGCTTCCAGCGCAAGCATCGCGTTTTCGGTCTGCTCAAAACCCTCCGTGTCACCGGGCAGCAAATCAAGGCTCTCGCTGTCTACCGTCAAAAGCCTTGCGTTTTCCTTCATGCAGTCCATGCAGCAGTTGCGCGCTATGGCGAAAATCCACGCCCTCGCATTTGTGCCGGGCTTGTAGCCGCAGGCAGACTGCATAATATTAAGAAACGTCTCCGCTTCTATATCCTCCGCGAGCTGCCTGCTGCGAACCAACGACAGCGCAAACCGAAAGATCGGATCTTTCATGTCAAGATATAATCGGCTCAGAGCGTCTCTGTCTCCCGCGGCGATTTCGCAAATACACAGATCCAACTGCCTGCCTGTCATCAATTTCACTTCCCGTCTTTGTCTTTCGTCTATATATCCGTTTGAACGGTCGGAATGCATAAAATTTTTACCTTTTCTTTTGGCACAAGCATAAAATTATCCCGTCGAAAAACTCGACGGGATTTCTCTTTTTCCGTTACGGGGTGAGTCTGTTCGGACCTCTGAAGAGGAACATCGCTTCCTTGATGTGCAGTCCGAGCATGAGCATCGTGAGGCGGTCGATGCCGATACCGAAGCCGCCATGGGGCGGGCAGCCGTATTTGAAGAATTCGAGATAGAACTCAACATCCTTCTCGAGTCCCTTCTCCTGCGCCTGGCTCTTGAGCACGTCGTATCTGTGCTCGCGCTGAGCGCCGGTGGTTATCTCGACGCCGCGCCAGATGAGGTCGTAGCCCTGCGGCACGCCGTTCTCGTCGCGCATATGGTAGAACGCACGCTTCTCTGCGCTGTAGTCGGTGATGAACAGGAACTCGTGACCGTATTTCTTCATGAC
>OGMC01000277.1_pt1 | contig 16742 bp, 18 predicted proteins | sample 1573011 | NCBI WGS metagenome assembly OGMC01 (sample SAMEA2581888, study PRJEB24529) | metagenome | biome: Human gut stool | place: China | collected 2011
TGCCAACGACCGCGAAAAGATCATCCTGGACGACGTCTATAAAAACTTCACTGGCGTTCTGCTGCTGATGAACCCCACATCGGAGTTCAAGGGCGGCAAGGCAAAGAAAGCTGGCACCAGCATCAACGGCACCAGCACCGATGCAAACGCCAAGGGGGATAAGAACACCGGCAAATACCACATGCTCAAGCGGTATATCGACCTGCTCTGGCCCCAGAAAAAACTTTTTCTTTATGCAATCCTCTGTTCGGTGATCCTTACGGTCATCGGCATCGTCTCCACAGTGTTCAACAAAGCACTGATGGATGAGGTGCTTCCGTATGGGTTGAAGAACTTACTCATCACCCTGATCCTTGTGTTCAGCGTGGTCAATCTCACGAGCAACCTGCTCAGCACGGTTCGCGAGTGGATCTTGATCTTCCTGTCCATCCGGATCGACATTCCGCTGATGCTGGGCTACTTCGAGCATGTGTACAAACTGCCGATGAAGTTCTTCGCAACGCGGAAGACCGGTGAGATCACCACCCGTTACTCCGATGCAAGCACCATCAAATCGGTCCTGACAAACATCGCGATGACCATCGTGATGGACGTGGTGATGGCCGTAGGCGTTGGCATCGTGCTGTTCCGGATGAACTCCTCGCTGTTCTCGCTCACCCTGTTCAGCACCGCGCTGAGCCTGCTCCTCGTCATCATCTTCAAGCAGCCGTACAAGCGGATCAATGAAGAGACGATGCAGCAGTCCGCAATGCTGAACAGTCAGATGATCGAGAGCCTGCGCGGCATTGAGACCATCAAGTGCAATGCCTGCGAAGACCGCGAGCTGGAAGCTCTGGAACGCGAGTACATCAAGAGCCTGAAGATCAGCCTCCGATCCAGCAAGATCAGCACCGGCCAGTCTCTGGTGTCGATGGTGATCTCCACCCTGCTGAATATGGTGACCACTTACGTGGGCATCATGCAGGTGTTGAATGGCGAGCTGACACTGGGCGGCTATATGGCATTCACCACGCTGTCCGGTTACTTTACTTCTCCGGTGAGCGACCTGATCTCGATGCAGATGTCGATTCAGGAAGCCGATATCTCCATGAAGCGCCTGACCGAGATCATGGATTATGAATCGGAACAGGCCGAAGATGAACATTGAGTTCAAGGACGTCACCTTCCGCTACGGCAACCGCGCCCCGGCGCTGGATCACATCAGCTTCACCATCCCGGCCGGCAAGAAGGTCGCGCTGGTGGGCAGCAGCGGCAGCGGCAAATCGACCATCACCAAACTCCTGCTCAAGTATTATGAGCCGGAGAGCGGCGAAATTGATGTGAACGGTATCAACCTCAACGAGTATACCAACGCATCGGTACGTCGTGCGATCTCTTACGTCCCGCAGAATGTCGAGCTGTTCAGCAAGACACTGTTTGAGAATATCCGGATCTCGCGTCCGGAAGCCACCCTTGAGCAGGTTAAGGACGCTGCCAAGAAGGCAGATGCACATGAGTTCATCCGCAAGCTGCCGCTGCAGTACAACACCTATCTGGAGGAAGCCGGCAACGGCCTGTCCGGCGGTGAGAAGCAGCGTATCGCACTGGCACGCGCCTTCCTGAAGGACTCTAACCTCTACATTCTGGACGAGTCTACCAGTAATCTGGACTTTGCCACCGAGACGCTGATCTTCAACATGATCTACGAGCAGCTGGCAGACCGCTCCATGCTGATCGTGGCGCACCGCCTTTCTACCATCCGTGACTGCGACCTGATCCTTGTGATGGATCACGGCAAGATCGTGGAGCGCGGCACCCATGAGGAACTGCTGGCAAAGGATGGCCGTTATGCCGAACTGTGGAATATGCAGCAGGGCATCTTCCGCAAGCGCAAGTCCGAGCCCGCTCCGCAGGTACCTTCTGCTGTGGTGGAAGAGGACGACGACGGCGAGTCCATCACCTACTGACCGCACCGCATCCGCAGCCTTTGCCCGGATGCAGCATAAGCGCTTTCCCGCTGGGAAACCAAAAAATGCCTCGTTATGGTGTGCCCGGAGGCAGACGCTTCCGGGCACCTTTTTGTTTCGGTTCACATTAAAAATATAACAGGATTAGGGGTAATTTATCATGAATGAGATCAAAGTTGCTGAAAACAAGACCCTCAAGCTGACCAATGTCCTCTCCCGCCTCGTGCGCCCTGAGGAACTGGGCAATCTGCCGGTCATCCTGACCCAGATGCAGAACTTTATGAAGAGCAACGGCGCACAGCCTATCGGCCCGCTGGTGCAGGCGGTAAAGATGGGTACCGGCCCGGATCATGTGCCGGAACTGTACATGATGCAGCAGGCTACCCAGATGATCACCCAGATGGAGCCCGGCTACCACATGGACGCTGTGCTGCGGGTGAAGAACTGTCTGTACGCCCACTACACTGGTCCGATGAGCCACAACCAGCTGGCTACCGCCAAGCTGCAGATCATGGCCTTTGAAAACGACATCAAGTTGACCGGCGACAACTATACCATCTATGTCAATCAGGACGATGACGATGCCGTGATCGACGTATTTATGGAGACCAAATAATTATGACGACAACCATTCAGAACCTTTCGGATCTGCAGGACCGCCGGATCATGATGGACAAAAAGCTGCCCCCCTACGGGTATGCTTTTGTCATTCTGACCGGTCTGTTCATGATTTTTCTGGTGATCTGGAGCACCCAGACCAACCGCATCTATGTCAGCCAGAACAGCGGTGTGGTGCAGGCCGCCAACAAGACCTACATCATGTCCAGCTACTCCGGCTCCATCACCGAACTGTATGTCTCTGAGGGCAGCTATGTGAACGAAGGCGACCTGATCGCCCGGCTGAAGAGCACCGATCTGGATATGCAGAAGGATAACCTGCAAAGCCAGCTGGATATCTACCAGAAGCAGCTGGATCAGTACAACAAGCTGCTCAAATGCATTCAGGACGACACCAACTATTTCGACGAGACGAATGCCGAGGACCAGCCCTACTACTACCAGTACCAGACCTACAAAAGCCAGGTAGCGCAAAAGACCTTTGACGCCACCACCTATCAGGCTGCCGGTTACTCCGACACCCAGATCAAGGCTTTGATGGAGCAGAACCAGAGCGAGCTGGAGTCTTTGTACTACTCTACCATGCAGTCCATCTCCCAGAGCATTACCAGTGCACAGGTCAACGTGGATAACCTGCAGGCGCAGCTGGATTCCCTGAACACTGGTGCCAACGATTACTTCATCTACGCGCCCACCTCCGGCGTGATCCACATGGACAGCCCTTACAAGGAGGGCATGGTGCTGAGTGCCGGTTCTGCACTGGCTACCGTTGCCAGCGAGAACGATGATCTGGAGATCATGGCCATGGTGACGGTGAACGACCGCCCCCTGCTACATGTCGGCGACCCCTGCAAGATCGCCATCACCGGCCTGTCGGAGTATTCCTACGGCACGCTGACCGGCACGGTCACCTCCATTGATAGCGATGTGACCTCCAGCAACAACGGCTCCTACTACAAGATGACCATCAAGCCCGACGCCACCTATGTGGTGAGCCGCAGCGGCGACAAGGTGGATCTTTCCAACGGTATGAGCGTGACCGCCCGCGTGGAATACGATCAGGTCACCTATTTTGAGTATGCTATGGAGGCTCTGGGCGTGCTGTTCCGCTAAAAACGGATTACGCAGCACGGCAGGATGCCCCCTTCTACACCACCCCAAAGAGGTACAAACAACATGATTCGAACCGCAAAGAAACTGGCCGCCTGTGTGCTGATGCTGGGTGTGCTGGTATGCGGCACCGCACTAAGCGCTGCCGCAGCCAGTCTGCCCGTTGAAGAGCAGAACGGCGTTTCACTGCCATGGCTCAAGGACGTGCCCGCCGAGAGCATTGCCACCGGCAGCTACTCTGCCAATATGCTGCTGGGCGCTTCTCAGCAGCTGTCCCCCGTGGTCAGCCCCAGTTACAGCACCGACTCTGTGGTCTTTTTGACCGATGACAGCAGCGTGCTGACCGTAAGCAGCAGCGGCGTGGTACAGGCTGTGGGCGTTGGCACTGCCACCGTTACGGCAGCAGCCGGCAACCAGATCTGCGCCTACACCATCGTGGTATCCATGGACTCCTCCATGATCGTGACCGAGATGGACCTTTCCCTCTCCTCCAACACCATCTATGTGGGCAACTCGGTGTCGGCTTCACTGCAGGTGCGCCCCAGCTCTGCTTCCAACTACGCCACTGTCACCCTGACCTCCTCTAACGAGAAGATTGCTACGGTGAACAGCTTTGGCCGTGTGACCGGCGTAGCTCCCGGCAAAGCCACCATTACCGCAACCTGCGGCTCGGTGGTAGCCACCACCACCGTTACGGTGCTTGCCCTGCCCACGGATTCCTCCACCGGCACAAGCGGCACCACCTCCAACAACAGCGGACAGGTGATCACCCCCAACACCAACTACATCGTGCTTAAGCCCGGTGCCACCCGCACCATTACGGCCAAGGCCACCCCTGCCAGTGCATCCCAGTCCTTCACCTTCAAGTCCGGCAACAGCAGCATTGCCACGGTCAGCCCCACGGGCGTGGTCACGGCGGTAGGCACCGGTTCTACCTCCATTACCATCTCCAACGGCAAGGCTACTGCCATGGTCACCGTCATCGTGAACCGCTCGGCAGATGCCGCCTCCGGCAGCGACAGCAGCAATGACGGCACGAACACCCCGGACGACAGCACCACTATCCCGCTGGACCCTGTGGTGCAGACCATTCAGGACAGCACCGAGGATCAGGTGGTGTTCGCCCAGTCTGAGGTTCCCATCGTGACCGGCGAGATTCTGAACGCCCTGCGCACCACCGGCAAGACCCTGTGCGTGGTGGGCGATGGCTATACCCTGAACGTTTCCGGTAAGGACGTGAAGAGTACCACCAGCGAGATCGACACCGCCATCACCTTCACCGAGAGCGAAGAGGGGCTGGAGTTTGAGCTGGATAACGGCCGTACCCTTCCCTGCGCGGTGCAGCTGGAACTGGACGTGAGCACCTACTCCCGCCTGTACCTGTACAACACCATCAGCAACAAGTGGCAGTTCCTGAACAGCTACAAGGACGGCGTAATCACCGCCGACACCGCCGGCCGCTACCTGCTGACCAACCAGAACCTGCGGTTCGGTGATATCAACTGGACCTTCTTCATCGCAGGCGGCGTGGTGGTGATCCTCATCGCCATTGCCTACATCGTGCTCAAGAAGCGCTACTGGTTCTGGTAAGCTCCTCTTCCCCTGCATATATACGACCGCCCGCTGCACAGCATTTCGTGCAACGGGCGGTTTTGTGTTATAGACGATTTAGAATGGTCTCTGCACGGCTCCGACCATATTCAGAGAAAAGATGATTTTTACTGTGGTTCAGAAACGCCTGTGGGCGGTTCTAAACCACTTTTTCACAAGAAGAGATGCCCTTTAGGAGATGGCTTTTCCCGTGAAAAAACAAGGCGGGAAAATCCGCAGATTTTCCAGACTTGTAAAATTAAAAAATATTCTTCCGCTAAAAATGGTCAGAGCACACAGCGGAGACCATTCTAAATCTTATTCTCCCCGGTCACTCCACCGTTACGCTCTTGGCAAGGTTGCGGGGCTTATCCACATCGCAGCCGCGCAACACAGCCATATAGTAAGCGAACAATTGCAGCGGCACGATGAGCTGCAGCGGCATCAGAATGTCGTCATACTCGTCCAAGCGGATGACCTCGGTGGCAACGCCCTCCGGCACCTCCGCGTCCTTGGTGGTGAACAGCAGCACCCGTGCCCCGCGGCTGCGGGTCTCCTTGGCGTTGGAGATGGTCTTTTCGTAGACGTTTTTCTGGGTAGCCAGCGCAATCACCGGCACACCGTCCGTGATCAGGCTGATGGTACCGTGCTTCAACTCCCCTGCCGCGTAGGCATCCGAGTGCACATAGCTGATCTCCTTCAGCTTCAGGCTGCCCTCCAGCGAGAGGGCATAGTCGAACCCGCGCCCGATGAAAAAGCAGCTCTGGGTGTTCACATAGCGGCTGGCAAGGTACTTGATCTGCTCGCAGTCCGCAAGGCGGGGCTTGATGACCTCTGGCGCGTGGAGCAGCTGGGCGGTGTAATACTTTGTCTTTTCCTCGGTCAGCTGCCCCCGCGCGTAGGCCAGACGCAGGGCAAACAGGTACAGCACGCACAGCTGCACCATATAGGCCTTGGTGGACGCTACCGCGATCTCCGGCCCTGCGTAGGTGTACATGACGTAATCCGCTGCCCGGGCAATGCTGCTGCCCACCACGTTTACAATGGCCAGCACCGGCACGCCCCGGCTCTTGGCCAGCTTGAGGGCGGCCAGCGTATCGCTGGTCTCGCCAGACTGGCTGATGATGATAACCAGATCCTCCGGCTTCAGGATGGGGTCGCGGTAGCGGAACTCGCTGGCGATATCCACCTGTGCGGGCACCCGCGCCAGCGCCTCAATGGCGGTCTTGCCCACCATACCGGCGTGCATGGCCGTGCCGCAGCCCACCAGATGCACCGTGCCGATGCTGCGCAGCTTTTCATCCGTCAATTCCGGGATGCGCAGCTCCGGCAGACCATTCTCCACCCGGGGGCTGACCGTTGCCGTGATGGCGGCGGGCTGCTCGTTGATCTCCTTGAGCATAAAGTGGGGGTAGCCGCCTTTTTCGGCAGCTTCCATGTCCCAGTCTGCGGTCAGCTTTTCGCGCTCCACTGCCTCGCCGAACTCGTTATAGAAGCGGATGCCCTGTGCCGTGCACACGGCCATGTCCCCTTCCTCCAGCACGCTGTAGCTGCGGGTGTACTTGAGCAGCGCCGGGATATCCGACGCCACAAAGTTTTCGCCCTCGCCCCAGCCCACGATGAGCGGGCTTTCCCGCTTGACCGCAAAGATAGTGTCCGGGTAGTCCTTGAACAGCACCGCCAGCGCGTAGCTGCCCCGCACCTTGGCAAGCGCAGCCTGTAAAGCCTGTAAAGGCTCGCCCTGATAGCAGCTGTCGATGAGCTTTACCAGCACCTCAGTATCGGTCTCGCTGGCAAAGGTGTAGCCCTTAGCGATCAGACGCTCCTTCAGCGCGCCGTAGTTTTCAATAATACCGTTGTGCACGATGCTGACCCGGGGCGTGGAGTGCGGGTGGCTGTTCACATCGCTGGGCTCGCCGTGGGTCGCCCAGCGGGTATGACCGATGCCGCAGCTGCTCTGGGGCAGCGCCAGCTCTTCCAGCTTACTGCGCAGGGTGGAAAGCCGCCCCTTGCTTTTGACCACGCGGATACCGTCCCTCTGGGTAAGCGCCACACCGGCAGAATCGTACCCGCGGTACTCCAGCTTTTCCAAACCGTCCAGCAGCACCTGCTGGGCGCTGCGCATGCCAACATAACCTACAATGCCACACATACAAAATACCTCCAGACCGACTGCGGCGCGCCGAAATGCGCTGCTGCACAGTCAGTTTCCTCTATCAAAGTCTATGTTCTTGTATGGCTTTCTTTGCAGGGTTCTGTTTCGGTATTGCTGCCGGTTTTTGCCCTGTTCTGCGGCTGGTATAGCCCTCAGCCGGAGAAACATCCGCCGAATCTTTCGATGATTCCTCTCCTCGTCACCCTCACGGCTGTCACCCGTGTGGCCCGGCGCTTTGCGTCAGCTTGCGGTACACATTCCTTCTTTCAATGTTTTTTGCAATGGCTTTTGGGGTTCAGTGCGTCCCCAGCATTTTATGCAGCTTGGGCTGCCACTTCAGCTTGTACAGCAGCAGTAGATTGCACAGTGCGCGGTCATACAGGGCAAAGGCCACGTTGCCCATGCTCAGTGTGAGCAGGGACATTGCCAGTGCGGTGGTGCGCAGCTCCTGCGAGACGCTGCCCGCCGGTACCAGCACAAGCAGCAGACCGTACATGGCAAGCACCGCCGCGTTGCACAGCAGCAGCTTACACACCAGCTGCAATGCCCGGGGACGGATGCGGTCAAACCGGGGCTTTACCAGCGGGTAATAGCCCAGCAGCACCGTGAAGATCAGGGCGATCTCTTTATCCGGCACAAAGAGCAGCCCCAGCAGGCTGACGGCGGCGTAGGCCGTCCACGCCATGGTGATGCCGCACTCCATGCACACCGTTGCAATGAGAAAGCTGGCCACCGCAGGCGCGATGAACATGGCAATGGGGATGATGGTGCCCAGCAGCATCAGTGCCACGCACAGTGCCGCTGCCATGCCGCAGTAGGCCATAGACCAGCTTTTGCTTTTTCGTTTCTTCATGGGATCTCCCATTTTTCGGTATCGGCGTCCTGCTCCAGCGGGTAGACCGCGTGCTGCAGGCCTAAGATCATGATATTGTTCAGCAGGGTGTCGTTCAGCTTGAGATCCAGCATCTTGTACGCCCGCATCAGGTCGTTGACCGCTGCCAGCGCCTGCCGCCGGGCGTTCTCTATGGCGGCAGCCTGTCCGTTGAGCTCATTGACCACGAACACGTTGTACTGGCCATTGCGGCGGTCGGCTTCAAAGCGCTCGGCCTTGTCCAGCAGATAGAAGATGCGGCCGATGCAGCTGCCGATGTACCGCATACTCTTGCGCTGGTTGGGGTCATCCGTAGCCAGCGTGGAGTACAAAGCGCCGTAGACGTTGCTCATAGGCTCGGCGGCAAGGGCGTAGTTTTTGGCGCTCAGGTTCATCTGCACCACCGCCTGCTCCCGCTCCTGCGCAAACAGCCGCTCCAGTGCCGGGTTCTCCTGCCGTGCTTTGTCGTAGGCGCGGCGCAGCAACAGCTTGTCCACTGCGCGGCGCACGCGCTTCACCGGGCGCAGCTCGCTGTACTTGCGGTCCTGTAGGTTATGCCAGCCCATCAGGATCTCCGTCTGCGCCGCCTGCCGGATGCCCAGCGTCTGGCACATCATGCTGCGCCGAAAAAGCGTACCGGGCACCCGCTGCCGTTTGCAGGTAGGCATACGTCCTGCCAGACTGTCGGATAGGATGGCAAACAGTACCCCGTTGGTGCGCAGCAGATGGCAGGCGTAGAAGCCGTAGAACTTATACATCTGGTGCCGCACCCCGCGGAGGTAACGCATATAGGTGTTGTAGTCCCGGATCGTCAGTTCCGGCAGATAGGGCCGCATCCGTCCCTTCATAAGAGCCAGCCATCCTTTCTGTACAGTTTTTGTATCCTGCGGTCAATAAGGTTAGTATAATCCTTTTTATGCGCCAGCGCAACTACCGGATGCAAAAACTGCCGTAATTTGTCATTATGCCGAATTTTGTGAAATCGTTTTCTCTTATAAAAAAACACCCGCAGTCCGTCTCTTTTGTGTAAAAGACAGGCTGCGGGTGTTTGTGCTTGATTTTCCCGGCAAAAGACACACTTTTCCGTGCAATGTCTGCCGGGAGCGTGGTTTAAATGCCCTTACTTCTTTTCAAAATGGGTGCGCTTGCCGTCAAAGCCGGATTTGGGCATGGGCTTTGCCACCTTCTCGGTCTTGGGGGCGTTATAGTACATATACAGCTGGCAGGGGATCATGCCGTTGTACATCTTGCGGCGCTTGTTGGCGCGCTTGCCGTAGTGCAGCTCAAAGTCCATATCGGCGGTAATGGCGTACAGACCGGCGCAGGGGCTGGCTTCCATCTGCTGTCCCAGCGTGCGCGCCAGCTTGGCAGCGCCCTCAATAGTGCCCAGACGCTCACCATACGGAGGGTTCGTCAGCACGATGGCCTCCGGCTTTGCAGCAAAGGTGGCAACATCGGCCACTTCAAAGTGGCAGCGGTTTTCCACACCGGCCAGCTTGGCGTTGACGTTGGCCTGTGCCACGGCGGCGGGGTCGATATCGTAGCCGAAGGCCTCAAAACCCACGTCCAGCTTGGACTCTGCCAGTGCCTTCTGGCGCTGCTCTGCCCACAGGGCAGAGGGCACAAAGCTGTAACGCTCGGCGGCAAAGCGGCGCTTCAGGCCGGGGGCGATGTTCATGGCCTTCTGTGCGGCTTCGATCAGCAATGTGCCGCTGCCGCAGAAGGGGTCCTCCACCAGACTGTCGCGGCGCACACGGCCAAGGTCGGCGATGGTAGCCGCCAGCGTCTCACGCAGGGGGGCTTCCATGGCGTTGCGGCGGTAACCGCGCTTGTGCAGACCCTCGCCGGTGGTGTCCAGCATGATCTCGCACACATTTTTGCGCAGCATAAAGCGTACCTTGTACTCCACGCCGCTCTCGGGCAGCACGGTGGTGCGGTGGCCCTTCATCAGGCGCTTGACCACCGCCTTTTTAATGACGCTCTGGCAGGCGGGGATACTGGTCAGCTGACTGTTCAGGGAAGAGCCGGTGACCGGGAAAGCAGCGTCCGCAGGCAGAAACTCCTCCCACGGGATGGAATACACGCCATCGAACAGCTCGTCGAAGGTGGTGGCCTTGTAGCGTGCCAGCAGCAGCATCACGCGCTCCACGGTGCGTAGGTTGAGGTTTGCGGCGGCGATCATCTCAGCCCCACCGCAGAAGCTCAGACGGCCATCCTCCACCCGGATGTTCTCTGCGCCGATGCGGGTCAGCTCAAATTTAGCGGTGGATTCGCACCCAAAAAAGCAGGGGGCGATCAGTTCAAATTTTGCGGGCATGGTAGTTCCTTTCTGTTCTGTACCGAAAAAACAGACCTGTCCGACCGGGGACAGGCCTGCCTGTGTTCCTTGTGATCCCAGCTGATGCGATGGCTCAGCGGCCACGGCGGCTGCGGGGCGCATAACCGCCGCCCCGGCGGTTGTTGGTCTCGTGATCGAGGTCCGCCATTTTTTCCTCGCTCTGGCTCTTGAAGCGGCTCATCATGTCCTCAAAGCTCAGGTTGTCGGAGCGGGCGGGTGCCTTGGGCTGCCACACGCGGGGTGCAGCCTCCCGGGCAGGGCCCCGGCCGCCTTCACGGGGGGCACGGCCGGCGCCGCGCGCACCGCCGGAGCGTCCGCCCTCCTGCCCATTGCGGAAGCCGCCCGGACGGGGGCCTGCGGGGCCGCGTCCTTCCCGGGGCTGACGCGGAGCCGGGGGCAGCAGCCGCTTGATAGACAGCGCGATCTTGCCGTCCGGTGCAATGTTGATGACCTGCACCTTTACTGCATCGCCATCGTGCAGCACTGTGTTGATATCCTGCACGAACTCGTTGGATACCTCGGAAATGTGGACCATGCCGACACGCCCCTCCGGCAGCGCAACAAATGCGCCAAAGGGCTTTACACCGGTCACGCGGCCTTCGAATACGTTCCCTACCTCAATTGCCAAAACTCAATACTCCTTGCTTTCCAAATACTCTCGACCTGCCGCGCGGTCAGTTACCGGTCACATCCACAAAGATGCGCTCATTGGGTGCGGCGTAGTTGTAAGAGTCGCGTGCGACCCATTCGGTGATCTGGTCGGCATCGCCGCTCAGTACGCGCTGCAGTTCCTGATTTTCCGTCTGTTGCTGCGCCACCTGTTCGTTCAGTGTTTCCAGTTCTGCCCGCTTGGAGCTGATGGTGACCTGATTGGAGATATAAGCCGCCAGCATACTCAGCAAAAGCAGCACGAAAAACAGGCGGAACGCCATGGTGACCACTGCATTTTTTCTACGCTTTTTGCGTCCCGTATTCGTCATTGCCTTACGCTCCTGTCTGAACAGCAGACCTTCTGCGTCTGTTCTCTTACTTTGATACGTTTGAATTATACAACAATGCCCGCCGGTTTGGCAAGTTCTTTTTGGATTTTTTTGCGGTTCTTTCCGCGTTCCGGCGTAATTTGCGGGCAATTTTAGCCGCAGCGCGGCGGCGGCACAGGGGCTGCACCGCAAAACGGTGCAAAATACGGCCGGGCAGGCACAAAACAGCCCGTATCCCCCGCCCCAGCGCCCGCAACGGGATGCCCAGCACCCCGGCAACGCAAAGGGCGGCTGCAAAGGCCGTAGCTACCATGTACCACCGCAGCACGCCCGCTTTGCTGTACCCGGCGGCGTAGCTCTGGCACACCAGCAGCACCGCACCAGAAAGCAGCACGTCCGGCACAAAAGCCGCCCTGCCCCGCACCGGCAGAAATGCCCGCGCCGCGCCAAGGGCAGCGCCCAGCGCAGCACAGGCGGCGGCTTCCTGCAAAAGCCGGGCGGGCAGCAGCACCTGCACCATCAGCGCAGCAGCCGGTGCCAAAAGCCGCCGGCTGTGCGGGCGGCGGTATACTCCAGCCCATCGAACCGCCCGGTCAGCTTTGCTTCCCCGGCTTCCAGATCCAGTGTCTGCATACTGATCTGCGCGCCGGACAGGTGCAGAATACCCTTGCCGGTCTCCAACGCGGCACTTTCGGCGCTGCAATGCAGCACCCGCTGCACCCCGGTGACGGTCAGCCTGCTGCGGCTCTCCAAGATCAGGTCATGGGGCAGCGGCGGCTTTGCGGCAGCTTTTTCCATAGGCAGTCCCCCTCTGCCAGCATTGTATGCGGGCAGGCAGGGCGGTTATTCCGCGATCACCTCGTACATCTCGCGGGCAACGTCTTTCGTGCGGGGCTCCACATCCGAGAGCACCCGCACCTTGATGGGACGGTTGCCGAAGGTGACCTCGATGATGTCCCCGGCGTTGACGGCCTGACTGGCCTTTGCAACCTTGCCGTTGATGAGGATGCGGCCTGCATCCGCCACCTCGTTTGCCACGGTGCGGCGTTTGATGAGGCGGGAGACCTTGAGATACTTATCCAGACGCATTTAGAGTTGTTCCTTTCCTTTCAGCAAAAAAGCCGCCGCACCTTGTGCAGGCAGCGGCGGCGTGACAGAACCGATTACAGGGTGTCCTTCAGGGACTTGCCGGGCTTGAACACGATGCTGCGGGAAGCAGCGATGGTGATGGGCTCGCGGGTGCGGGGGTTGATGCCCTGACGCTCGGCGCGCTCGCGCACCTCAAAGGTGCCGAAGCCGGAAATGGTGATCTTTTCGCCCTCGGTCATTGCCTTGCCCAGTGCCTCAAAAACAGCGCTGACAGCCTGCTCTGCGCTCTTCTTGCTCATTTCGGTGTTTGCCGCAACCTGTGCGATCAAGTCGGTCTTGGTCATATTATTTGCCTCCATCTGATTTGTCTTAAATTCTCTCGTTCTATCGGAGCAGGTCATTCGACCTGAATACCGCTTTGTTCCTGTTCCAGACACTGCTGTGCAAAGCGCTTGGATGCAAAGGTCAGCGCTTCCTCTGCATCCACCCCTGCAAGCCGGGCGGCGTTCACCGCTGCAAACAGCAGCTGGCCTGCGGCTTCCTGCTTTGCAGTGTCCTCTGCCTTGCCAAAAGCCTGCACGGCGGTCTCCAGCCGGTGCTGCGCTGCGGCTGCATCCTGCTGCCCAAGGCCGTGCCCGGCGGCACGCTTTTGCAGCTTCTGCGCCCGCATGAGCGCGGGCAGCGTAGCGGGCACGGTGGCCAGCTCGTCCGCAAGGGTAGTGCGCCCCTTTTCCTTATTTTTGAGCGCATCCCAGCCATTTATACCGGCGTTTTCCGCTGCGGAGGACGCAAAGATGTTGGGGTGCCGGAACACCAGCTTTTCGCAGACGTTGCGGCACACATCCTCAAAGGTAAAGCGTCCCCGCTCTTCCTCCATGGCGGCGTGGAACACCACCTGCATCAGCACGTCTCCCAGTTCCTCCCGGAGCAGAACGGCGTCATCTGCGTCAATGGCCTCCAGCGCCTCGCAGGTCTCTTCCAGAAAGTTTTTGCGGATGGACGCATGGGTCTGCACCTTATCCCACGGGCAGCCGTTTTCCGGGTCCCGCAGGATGCGAATCACCTGCAGCAGCTGCTCCGCCGTATAGGGCGGCTGTGGGTTCCAGTCCAGCACACGTTCCATCTCCTTTTGAAAAGATACTGTAAATTGTACCGCAGCTGTTGCGGTTTTTCAAGCAAAAAGCCGCAATTTTCCAGCATTTTTCATGGTTTTCTGCGCTTTTCACAAAAACAGGACGGTGTCCTGTGGGGGATACCGCCCTGTTGCAGCTTTTTCCGGTTACCGGCTTACAGCTGTGCGCCGCACTTATTGCAGAACAGTGCATCGTCCGAGACGGGCGCGCCGCACTGCGGGCAGGTCTTGCGGGCAGGCTGAGCGGGCTGTTCCGGGGCAGCTTCTTCTGCCTCCTCCATGGGGGCTTCGTAGTCCACCTCGGCGGCCTCGGCCGGGGTCAAGGTAGCCTTCAGGCGGGTGATCTCCTGCTCAATGGTATCGATCATCTCGATGTATTTATCCACCAGCGGCTGATTTTCCTCCTTGCCCTTGGCAAGACTGTACACCAGTGCACCCAGCTGACGCTGTGCCTTGAGCAGCTTGCCCTGCTCGTTGACCAGCAGCGCCTGCGTCTTGCCCTTTTCAGCCAGATCCATGGCAGCGTTCTTGCCCTTTTCGGCATATTCCAGACCTATCGCTTTGATCTTGTTAAAATCCATAAAAGACACCTCTCTTATTCTGGCAGCATTCTCTGCAGACTGCGGCGCACAGTGCGCCATACCGGAGTCGTATTCCCATTATAGCGCAGCGTTATGGCAATTGCAACGAATGCACCGCAATTTTTACAGTTTGGTGCCGGTTTGGAAACAAATTTTACGCATTTTTCACTTGTCAGGTGCGGCTGCCGTAGAACTCGCGCAGCATACTGTCGGCGGGCAGAAGTTCCAGCTCCTGCCGGAAAAAGGCGTCCCACACCGCACCCCGGGCGGCGGCGCAATGCTCCGGCGGGAGGGCCGGGTCGGCCTGCAGCTGACAGAGAAATTCATGCGCGTCCCCGGCCGAGATGCCCTGCACGGCCCGGCTGCGGCCATAGCGGGCAAGCTCTTCCTCGGTCAGTGCGCCGGTAAAGGCGCCCTTTATGTGCCCGAAGAACTCCGAAGCGGCCAATTCTTTGGGAATAGAACCGCAATCGATGGCTACAAACGGCTGGTCGGCACGCTTGCTGAGCTGGTGGATGCGGTGAGCTACGTATTCTTTGCCCGTTCCGCTGGCACCATTGATGAGTACAGACATATTGGTAGGTGAAACCAGTTTCACATAATTGTAGAGTTGTTTGGCTGCATCACTTTCTCCTTCCAGATAGGCACGACGAGTTTCTGTTGTCTCTTTGGATGAGGCGGGAGAGACTTTTTTCGAAGACATCTTGGCTGCGGAATGAGCTGTTGGCGTTCTCTCTGTTTGTAGAGCTTCTGATATTTTCTTTAATAATTCTTCCGGGTTGACAGGTTTTGCGATATAATCCCGTGCACCAAGTTTCATGGCCAATACCGCTGATTGAATATCCGCATAACCGGTCATGATAATCAGGGGAATATCCAGTCCCCGGTCATTCATCCATTTCAGCAAATCAATGCCTTCGTAATCGGGTAATCGTAAATCGGATAATACCAAGTCAACAGTCTGGCTTTCGATATGCTTTCGGGCACGTGCTATATTACTCACTGATGATACTTCAAATCCTTTTTTGCCTAACCAGGTTTTGAGCATCATTCCAAAAGTTATATCATCTTCGACTATTAATATGGCTTTCATTGTGTCAGGTTTTGATTCTTTTAAGTCACAAAGGTAAGATGATTTAGGCGAAAGTGGTATATTTGCAAACTTAAATTAAATAAAAGCGTTATGAAAAAGATTACATTGATATTATTAACTATATCGTTTTGCGGACTTACTGCCTGCAAAACCGGAACAAAAAAAGGAGGAGACATGGATAAAGAGACATTGGTAAAGATTGAAACAACAGCCGGAGATATCAAAGTGAAGTTGTATAATGAGACACCCAAGCATCGTGATAATTTTATCAAACTGGTGAAAGACGGAGTATATGAAGGAACATTATTTCATCGTGTCATCAAAGATTTTATGATTCAAGCTGGTGACCCGGATTCAAAGAATGCGCCGAAAGGGAAGATGTTGGGTGCCGGTGATGTCGGCTACACCGTACCGGCAGAATTTGTATATCCGAAGTATTTCCATAAGAAAGGAGCGTTGTCTGCAGCCCGTCAGGGAGACAATGTGAATCCGAAAAAAGAATCTTCCGGTTGTCAGTTCTATATCGTAACGGGTAAGGTTTACAATGATTCTACACTGTTGGGTATGGAAAGCCAGATGAATGAAAATAAGATCAATGTCATTTTCAATAAATTGGCGCAGAAACACATGAAAGAAATCTATAAAATGCGTAAGGCCAATGATCAGGACGGACTTTATGCTTTACAAGATACTCTGTTTATACAGGCTGAAGCGGAAGCTGCCAAACAACCCGATTTCCACTTTACTCCTGAGCAAATAAAAGCTTATACAACCATCGGAGGTACTCCGCATCTGGATGGTGAATATACTGTTTTTGGCGAAGTTGTCGAGGGCATGGACATTGTTGACAAAATCCAGCAGGTAAAAACAGACCGCAGCGATCGCCCGGAAGAGGATGTGAAGATTATTAATGTTTCTGTTATTGAATAAATATGCTGCAAATCAACAGGCATATTCTGGATAATGGTTTGAGATTGGTTCATGCGCAGGACACCAGTACGCAGATGGTTGCGCTCAATATTCTCTATAATGTGGGAGCCAGAGATGAAAACCCGGAGCATACCGGGTTTGCCCATCTTTTTGAGCACCTGATGTTTGGCGGTTCTGTGAATATACCCGATTATGATGCTCCGCTACAATTGGCAGGAGGGGAAAATAATGCCTGGACCAATAATGACATTACCAATTACTACCTCACCGTTCCCAGACCGAATGTAGAAACCGGTTTCTGGCTGGAAT